>SDBS01000469.1_pt1 | contig 39113 bp, 47 predicted proteins | sample 2277091 | NCBI WGS metagenome assembly SDBS01 (sample SAMN10404972, study PRJNA504765) | marine sediment metagenome | isolation source: marine sediment core GS10_PC15, 163 cmbsf | place: Arctic Ocean: Southern Knipovich Ridge | collected 2010
CATTTTCGACATGACAAATTCTCCTTGCTTGGAAAACATTTTAATTAATTTTTGGCGCTACGCGCTAAAATTAATTATTATCCTTTTTGTCGTCGAAATATGTAACCTATACAGGGAATGACATCGTATTTCAATTATTAACCTTTGCCAGGAAAAATAATTTGAGCTGAATTATCGCTTTCTTTATTAATCACAATGCCATCGGCGCCATTAAAATATGGTCTTACTAATGGATGTTTGACATATATATATGCATCCTGGCCGTTAAGCTTAACATGGAACGGTATTGTCACATTATATATTGGCGCATTACCGGTTAATTTCTGGCCATTATAAGTTACAATACTGTTTTTCCCGATAATTGGGGTCACGGTATATGTTGTATTATCTGTATATGGATCGGGTATTGTTGTCCCTGTCATGTCGCCCAAAGTAATAGAAGCCGATGGATTATTGGCATTTGGAGAATACAGAGTACCATCTTGGCCTAAAGCATCATCATAAGCGAATGTGTAGATTGGTTGTTTGTCGCCAAAGCTATGCAGAGCTTTGGAATATAAATCGTACCAAGGCCCTTGTATAGTTGATTCAGATGGTAAAAGCTTATTGTGCTCATAAAAGCTGGTTTTCAGTGCAGTAAAATATTTTTTATCAATTGTTGTTCCATCTGGAGCTGGTAACAGACCTACTTCAAAAGCAGATGTTAACTGTCTGATTATTATAGCTTTGGGTGTGTTGTTTTCGGCATCAAAACTTTCGCCGGCACCAGCAAAAAATGGCGTAGAATGTTCTGGCCTAGCAATCGAGACGGTATCCTTAGGTATTCCATTAGTAAATACAAACTTATCACCAACAACTTTTCCGGTGAAAATAAAATTTTCTATATCTGGACGAATGCTTTTTAGTTCACTGCAATCTATAACTAGAGTATTATTTTGATAGTAATTCCATAAATTACTAGTATAGTCAAAGCCATAAGCGGTTAGATTAGCCAAATAGTCTTGGTCAAAAGGAGTTGTATCCGGAATATTCGAAACTATGGCTTTGCCAGGAGAAACTAAGCGCAGAATAGTATTAGAGCTGTCATCATTTTGATAATTCAAAAATAAGTTGTTCCAGATTTTATTTTTGGTTTTATCGTAACTTTGAAATATGCCCTGGATTTGCTGCATGATATTAGAACGACTTTCGGATAGACCTGCTTGAGTTACGCCCGAAGTCGAATCTGGTTGCGAAATGGCGATTGGGATTGAAAAGAAATCTACAGCTGTAGGGTTCATCCAGGTGCCAGCATCAGTGTATGAGTACTCAACCTTATCATATAATGTGTAATAGTTGGCATCACGCGGTTTAAAGCCATTAGGATCAACTATTTTCAGAGTATTGGGATCGACAAACATATCCATTGGATAACCTATTGAGAAATAAATTCTACCGGATATTGTTTTGGGTAAATATATTGTTGATGGCAATTCAGACAATTTATAGGAAAAAGTTTCGGATTTAGTATTTGAATTTACTGTTTCACATGTGCCATAGCCATTTGCATCGAATTGCATGAAACAATCTTTAGTACCAGTATTAGCTTTTACCAAAACATAAACCTGATTGTTAGTTGCTATCTTAGTATTATTAGTTATTGTTAGTGCAAAATATCCTGTTGCAGCTTGAATAGTGCTAATTCCAAACAATAATCCAAGCGCTAGAATAATACTTAATTTTGATTTAACCATTCGCATTGTGTGAACCTCTCATAATTTTGGCGTGGAGTAGAATAATTAGTGCTGATTTTAAGCTGTAATTCGCCGTTACCACACACAATATTACGCGGATCTAATTGCCCAAGCGGCCAAATATACTGACCATTACTGACCTGCCATAAATTAGCAAATGAAGTTTTTTGGCCATTAATATAAAAACCACCATTTTTCGTAGTAAAATCGCTATAAATTGCTGCCTGTCCATACTGTAATTTAGTTGGATCATTGACTACATCGTTAACTGGTGTTTTTAGCGGATAGAAAGCAATATATTTATAAGCACTGCTGGATCCAGCTGGAGGATTAGTTTCACCACCCCAATCTTGCTGGTGATTTGGATCAGTGTTGCTACCATCCCATAGGTTGATGCTCAGATCCATTAATGCGCCGGTTTCTGCCAAACTGCCGTCCATTAATTTGGGTGTTAATGGCAAACTGTCATATTCAAATGCCATTGCTTCGGTGGTCATGCCTTGCCAGTTAGGATCACTTGCTACCGCAGTATAATCTTTTTTAACAAATACTGGGGTTGGTAAAGTTGTTGGTGCCGCAAGCGTTAATTTTTGTTCTGCTAAATCCTTAGTCCAATAAATTCCCTTGGGAGTATAGTAAATATAATAAGTATAAAATTGGGTAAAAACATTATCTTTGTTATTTGACGGCATAAATACTTGATCGTTACTATGCGCATACGGATAGCCGTCAATAGCGCGATAATTATAAGTATTAAACGAAAGATCCGAGCCGGCATGCTGACCCACAGTTTCTGGGCTATCAAAAGACTTTATAGGACACTCGGCATATGTTGGCAAATTATTTTGCTCTGTAGCACTATAACAAGTTCCCGTAGCTAACAAATGCGGATGATTGACGTCAGCTGAGCTGTTTAATGCGGTAAATCCAGGACTAAATTCCATATCAATTTCATGCCAACGAGCAGGGTAGGTGCCATTTTGGCCATACATATAAAAAGAGCTGATTGCTCCAGGATCTTTGTCTGCACGCATAGTAACGACATATAACCCATATCCTGTTGCAACTAGTGAGTTTAAACCTACTCCGGTCATTTGGACACGGCTATCACGAGGTGCCGCAAAAACAGATAAAGTGAATGTTAGTGTAATAACGCTTAAAATAATTAGTTTTTTCATAAAATCCCCTTGTTGTATTGATATAGCGTAGCATAATATAAGAATAACATATTGACTAGCTGAGGATTTTCACAGGTTAATTAGATGTTGTGATTAATAATGCCGGCTTTTATAGCTTTCTCAGCCGCTTGATATTTATTACGCGCATTAAGTTTTTTCAGCGTATTTTCAATATAAAAACCTACTGTACGTTCTGAAATACCAAGTTCACAAGCTGTCTCGTAGGCGGATTTATGTTGGGCCGCCAATTGTAAACATTCTTTTTCGCGTTTTGTAATGTGATATGAAGTTTGTTGACATTCTTGTTCTAATAATCGCAATACGCATTCGTGATAGTAGATGCCTAAGCAATGAATTTGAAAAGGATATGCAGGATGCTTGGCAAAAAAATCAATGCTATTGTCATGATGAATTACCAAAATGGCTAACATTGGGTTGCTTTGCGGGCCGTGGATAGGAATAGATAAACCAGTGCTTAAACCATATTCTAGTGCTTCTTCAAACATTTGCTTGGTTTTGCCTGTAGCATGCTTGATTTCCTCGTGTAAGTCCCAAAAAACAGGGGTTAGGCTTTGACGGATTTGTTCAGCTACAGTATCAATTTCGTCGTAATGCTGCTCTAAAAAATGAGATTGCCATGCTTGCAGGTACGGACTACAAAGTTCATGCTCGGTTTCATTAGAATGTTTAAAGTCACGCGCATAGCATGTGTAGGTAAAACGATCACAACCTAATTCCTGCAGATTTTTTGCAAAAATCCGGTCGGCATTTTCCAGATTTTGTTCTTGCTGGAACTGGTTAATAAGTTCTTGAAATGAAACAGCCATAATAGCTTATTATAGGATATTTTTTCGTATCATTCTTGTTTTTTCTATTGTCACCCTATGACTAACTGTCCATCAACTGCCAAATTGAGATCCACTCATCGTCATCCCGCTACTTGATCGCGGGATCCAGGAAAGTTATATAAATACTGGATACCGCGGTCAAGCCGCGGTATGACGGTTTTGGGTAGTTAAATAGCTCAATAAGTCTTGCATATCCTGTGGTAATGGAGTTTCCCATTCCATATATTCTCCGCTTACTGGATGAGTCAAACCCAACCGTCTGGCATGTAAAGCCGGACGCTTAAATTCAGGCAATGGTGAGTTGTATCTGCCGCCATATACTGGATCACCGACAATATGATGATGAATGTGCGCCATATGGACGCGAATTTGATGGGTGCGGCCAGTTTCTAGCATAACCTTAATGTGCGTGTGTTTGGCAAAGCGTTTAATAACTCGATAATGCGTAACAGCAGGCTTGCCAGATGCAACAACAGCCATACGTTTGCGATCTTTTGGGTGGCGATCAATTGGAGCATCAATAGTTCCACCTGCCGTCATAACTTTATTTACGACAGCCTCATATTCGCGCTTTATTAGACGTTGTTGCAGTTCATTGACCAATTTAGTATGTGCCTCCAACGTTTTGGCAACGACCAGCAAGCCTGAAGTATTTTTGTCTAGTCTATGAATGATTCCGGCACGAGGAATATTTTTAAGCTCAGGATCATGATGTAAGAGGGCGTTTACCAAAGTACTGTCCGGATGACCTGCTGCGGGGTGTACGACCAAGCCAATAGGTTTATTTATCACAATAATAGCATCATCTTCATATATAATATCTAGGCTTATCGGTTGCGCTTCCCAGCTGCCTTGTTCTTCAATAGCAGCATCAACAATAATTCTTTGCCCAGGTTGGACTTTATCACGTGGTTTTAAATGTTTTCCATCTACTGTTACCTGCTGAGTTTTAATCCATTGTTGCAGGCGAGTGCGTGAATGTTGTGGAAAAAGTTCAGCCAGAACCTGGTCTAAACGCTTATTCACACAGGTTTCAGGAACTTCATTTGTTAAATATACAGGTTTTTGTTTCATTATGGTCCTACTTTTCTTATAATTACCTTTTTTTAAGAGTATTGGATTACATGAGAAATTTCAAATTAATAATTTTAGTTGTTGTTGCATTGGCTCTTTGCGGATGCGCTAAAGACAACGATAAAGGGTTACACGCCTATAAAAAATCTTCAGCTGAGCAGATTTTTACGCAGGCTAAAAATAATATGGATGCAAGGAAGTATGATCTGGCTGCTCAAGATCTTGATGCCTTAGATGCTTTATACCCTTATGGCAAATACTCGCAGCAAGCACAGCTGGATATTGTTTACGCCTATTACATGGATGATGAATATGATTCCGCAGTAGCCGCAGCAGATAGATATATTCATTTATACCCGAGATCAAAAGGTGCGGGCTATGCTTATTATTTAAAAGGCTTAGCTTATTTTGATCAAAATAAAACCATGTTTAGCAATATATATGTTCCAAATCCGGCAGAAAGAGATTTATCTACATATAAAGAAGCGTTTACCGCTTTTGATGAGTTAATTAAAACTTATCCTAAGAGTCCCTATGATGCTGACGCCCGTAACCGTATGATTTTTATTCGTAAGGTTATAGCAAGACATGAGCTGGAAGTGGCGCAGTTTTACATGAAGCGCGAAGCTTATGTGGCTGCAGCCAATCGTGCGAGTGGTGTTGTAGCGCACTACCAAGGTACTCCTTATGTCGAGGATGCCCTGAAAATTATGGTAGAAGCTTACACAGCTTTAGGTGCAAAAGAGCAAGCTCAAGAAGCCGAAAAACAGCTGGCTAAGTATTCGTAACAAGTCTCATAATCTTATCCAAAAAAATCCGGCCAAATTTTATATACTTGGCCGGATTTAACTTTCTATTAATACAAACAAAAATTACTTATGTGATAACGCCTAAGTCTTTGCCGACTTTGGCAAATGCGGCTACTGCTTTATCCAGATGCTCTTTGTCGTGACCTGCAGACATTTGCACTCTTATACGCGCTAATCCTTTAGGAACGACAGGGTATGAGAAACCAATAACGTAGATGCCTTCTTTGAGCATTTCAGCGGCCATGTTTTGTGCTAATTTGGCGTCACCTAACATTACCGGAATAATTGGATGTTCACCAGGAACTAGATCAAAGCCCAGCTCTGTCATTTTAGCACGGAAATATTTTGCATTTTCATGTACTTTATCTCGCAGGTCAGTATTAGCCTCTAACATATCTAAGACCTTAATCGAAGTTGCTGCAATTACTGGCGCTAAAGTATTAGAAAATAGGTAAGGGCGAGATCTTTGACGTAGCCACTCGACAAATTCTTTACGGCCACTGGTATAACCACCAGAAGCACCACCTAAGGCTTTGCCTAAAGTTCCAGTTATAATGTCAACACGACCCATGACACCACAATGCTCATGTGTTCCACGACCATTTTTACCCATAAAACCAACAGCGTGCGAATCATCAACAGCTACCAAAGCATTATATTTGTCAGCTAAATCACAAATAGCAGACAAGTTAGCTAGAATGCCATCCATTGAAAACACACCATCGGTGATAATCAAGCGAAAACGTGAGCTCTGAGCTTCTTGGAGTTGTTTTTCTAGATCAGCCATATCGTTATTGTTATAGCGCAAGCGTTTGGCTTTGCAGAGTCTGACGCCGTCAATAATACTGGCATGATTAAGCGCATCGCTGATAACCACATCTTCAGGGCCTAAAATAGTTTCAAACAAACCACCATTTGCATCAAAGCAAGAAGAATATAAAATTGCATCTTCCATGCCTAAAAACTTGCTGATTCTGGCTTCTAATTCTTTATGTACGTCTTGAGTTCCACAAATAAATCGCACTGATGACATACCAAAGCCGTATTTATCCAAAGCGGCTTGAGCGGTTTTAATCAACTCAGGATGATCAGCTAAGCCTAAATAGTTGTTTGCACAAAAGTTAAGCACATGTTCACCAGTTTTAACACTGATTTCAGCTTGTTGCGGTGACGTAATTATACGTTCTTCTTTGTACAAACCTTCATCTTTAACAGTTTGAATTTCAGTTTTAAGATGTTGATAGAATTCATTTTGCATTATAATCTCCTTATTCCCAGTCTAAAATAATTTTACCGCTTTGCCCCGAAGCCATAACTTTAAAGCCTTCCTCGAATTCATCAATAGGAAAATGATGGGTGATGACGGGATCAATATTAAGACCGCTTTGTAACATGGCTATCATTTTGTACCAGGTTTCAAACATTTCGCGGCCATATATGCCTTTAACAAGCAAGCCTTTCATTATGATTTTGTTCCAGTCAATAGTTGTGCTCTGAGGTAAAAATCCTAGTAAGGCAACTTTACCGGCATGGTTTATATTCTCTAGCATGCTATTAAAAGCAGCGCTGTTCCCAGACATCTCTAATCCGACATCAAAACCTTCAACCATTTTTAATTCTTTCATGGTCTCTTCGAGCGAAGTCTCTTTAACATTGATGGCTCTGGTTGCGCCCATCTTGCGGGCAATATCCAAACGATAGTCATTGACATCAGTAATAACGATATGACGCGCACCAACATGCTTGGCTATAGCGGTAGCCATAATACCGATAGAGCCGGCACCTGTTATTAATATATCTTCGCCAACCATGTCAAATGATAAAGCAGTATGAGTTGCGTTACCGAATGGATCCATAATTGAAGCCAAATCATCCGAAATGTCATCGGGAATGTGATAAGCATTTGTTGCTGGGATAGATAAGTATTCAGCAAAGCAGCCTTGGCGTGTGACACCAACGCCAATATTGGCGCGACATAAATGACGCCGACCTGCGCGGCAATTACGACAGTGACCACAGGCTATATGACCTTCGCCTGAAACGCGGTCGCCAAGCTTAAATCCCGTAACTTCTGCGCCAATGTCAACAATTTCACCAACAAACTCATGACCTACAATCATCGGCACTGGAATGGTTTTTTTGGCCCATTCATCCCAATTGTATATATGGATATCAGTGCCGCAAATAGCGGTTTTCTTGATTTTAATTAAGACGTCATTATGGCCAATCTCAGGCTTAGGGGCGTCTTGCATCCAGATACCTGGCGCACGTTTTAATTTTGCTAAAGCTTTCATATATTCTCCTCAGTCAAATATGTTAGAATCGCGTCAATTATATTACAAAACAAACTTAGAACAAAGAAAGAATGTTAAATAATCATATTAACAAGATCATTCACATTGATATGGATTGCTTTTACGCTGCTGTAGAAGCGCGTGAGAACCCATCCTTACAGTTTAAACCGTTAGCAGTTGGTGGCGTTAGTAAACGCGGGGTTTTGTGCACTTGTAATTATATAGCACGCAAATTTGGCCTACATGCAGCTATGCCAACCAATAGAGCGCTGCAATTATGCCCAGGTTTAATTATGGTCCCACCAAATATGTGTTTATATAAAGAGGTTAGTCGAGAAATCCGAGCTATTTTCCATCAATTTACTGATTTGGTTGAGCCGTTATCTTTAGACGAAGCATTTTTAGATGTTACCGATTGCAAGCAATATAAAGGCAGTGCTACTTTAATAGCTAAAGAAATCAAGCGTAAAATCCATGCGACGCAAAAACTTACAGCTTCAGCCGGAGTAGGGCCCAATAAGTTTTTGGCCAAAATAGCCAGTGATTGGAACAAACCTGATGGGATATTTGTAATCACGCCAGAACAAATTGATACTTTCATGCCAAAATTACCTGTAAATAAAATTTTTGGTGTTGGTAAAGTTACTGCTGCTAAATTAAATAAGAAGGGCATTTCGACATGTTTAGATTTACAAAAGCTGTCATTAGCTGAATTAAAACAGCTTTGTGGCGGCACCTGGGGGCTTGGGTTATATGACTTATGTCGTGGTATCGATGAGCGACCAGTTGAGCCAAATAGAATCAGAAAATCCCTAAGCGTTGAAAGAACTTTTTTAAATGATATTAATGAGTTAGGCGATTGTATTAATAAATTACCCGAATTATTTTCGGAGTTGCAAAACCGCTTAAAAAATCTAAACATGCCAATTAAAACTCAATTTGTCAAAATTAAATTCCATGATTTTACTCACACTACTGCAGAAGCAGCAGCAACTGAATTAACATTAGATCAATTTATTTCCTTATTTCATAAAGGTTATCTGCGCCAGCAAAAACCAATCAGATTACTAGGATTAGGTGTGAGGTTTTGTGAGCCTAAATCAAGTAACTGTCAGCAAGAATCATTAGCTTTTTAATTTATATAGCATAAAAATCAGCAGATTTTCCCTCATGGTCTACAATAAATATATAAAATAATTATAATTCACATTGGGTGGGAAATTATGACAAATACAATTTGTCTATGTTTAGACGTTGATCAAACAATAATGAACTCAGAATATTGTGATGATTTGGGTAATGCGTTTGATATAAATGGAGAAGATCAAAAGATCAATATGCATTTATATGATCTTAAAACACACAAACCAACGCTTTGGTATTCTTCATTGTTTGAGCTAAAGAAAATGTGTGCAGCAAAAGGTGTTAATTTAGAAATCCATATCATTTCAGCAAAAATGTCAGGGAATATTGATGACACAATTGATGCAGTGGTAAAAATTTTGTATCCGCTCTTACTGCCGAATGTTATCAACGGGACAATGATTTATCATCAAATGCCAAATCGCTATATATACCAAACCTACTTGGTAACCGAATCAAAAGTAAAATATGCAAACAATAGCTTATGTAATGGATATGATCCGCTTTTTGTGGAAGGTGATTACCATAATCAGAACATTCTAACTAACATCCATATCCCATATGGTAATGATCCTGTTGGAGCCACATCAAAAGCAGCGGTTATGCAACGAATAGAAATGCAACTAAGACTACAAGGCAAACAACCAGTCGCTATGATTCTAGTAGATGATTATCCTGGTTACGGTCCTGCTGTCAGTAATTCAAACAAAATTGGCAACTGTCGGTATAGTTTCATAAGTGCATGTGAATTAGAACATCGTCAACATGCTCCAATGATTCACCGCATTGAAGCTACCTTAGATCTATTAGCAGCAATTCAATCAGAAATAGCGCAATATCTTCCAACTAGTTCCTCATCAAGTGGCTCTGGGTATTATGATGATAAATCAAGTTCTGGTGATGAAGCAGGCTTGTTCTAAATATTAATCGCACTTGAAGCAATTAACTATATCCTTTACTATAACAACTCGATTATAAAAACATATCGAAAACCTGAGTAAAAATTATGTCAATAGATAAAGCCAGCGAAAAATTAATCGATTCTTTTGTAAAGGTGTTAGAAAAACATCATGTTAAACCGCTTGCGCAAACCTCTATCGAGGAATATAGAGACAAAACAACAAAAGTATCACAAGAACTTATGGGCACTATAAAAATTAAAAGTAAATCACATAGTATTTCTGGTTTAGATAACAATCAAATCCCAATAAAAATATTTGTTCCTGATTACAAAGCGGAGAAATACCCAACGTTAATTTATTGTCATGGTGGTGGCTTTATAGCAAATTTAGACTTAGATGACTCTACTTGTGAATATATCGCCAAACAATCAGGATGGCAGGTTATTGCCGTTGATTACCGCTTAGCGCCAGAACACAAATTCCCAGCAGCTGTCAACGATGCTTACGCAGTAACAAAGTGGGCGTTTGAGGATGCGAATTTTGCAATTGATAAGGATCGAATTGCTGTATGCGGGTGCAGCTCTGGCGCCAATTTTATGGCCTTAGTAGCGTTGCGAATGCGAGATGCGGGTTATAAATTAACGCAACAGATATTAGTTAGCTTACCTGCAGATTTAGCTGCTTCATTGGATGCATATGCAGAATATGCTGAACAAGATGTAATCTTAACTCGTGAAGCTATGTTTTATTGTTACCAGCATTATATTCCACAGGACATGGATGCCAATAATCCACAATTATCACCATATTATGCCGACTTACATGATGTTGCTCCTGCAACCCTGATTGTTGGAGAATATGATCAGTTGCGTAGTGATACTGAAGCATATTATGAGAAGCTGCAAGAAGCCGGTGTGGCATCGAAAAAGATAGTAATATCTGGAAAAACCCATGCGTTTTTAATTATTAAAGAAGCTTACGATGATATCATTGTTGCCGACTACGTCATTGCGGCATTAAAGGAGAAGTAAATCTATGCATGAATTTAGCATAATGGAAAAATTATTTAGTATTGTTCTGGAGCAAGCGGAACAAAATCAACTAATTAATGTCAAAAAGGTACATTTAAAAGTTGGTAAGTTACGGCAGATAATGCCTGAATTCCTTGAGTTTGCTTTTGAGCAAGTTGCCAAAGAAACTATTGCCGAAAATGCTAAATTAACTATAGAAATAATAGACGGGAAAGATATAATACTCGAAAGTATAGAAGGGGATAAGCCATGAAAATAACTATTAAACAAAATGTATTACAAGCTAACGATGCCAAAGCAGCTGAATTAAAAAAATTACTAGATAGTAAGAATATATTAATGGTCAACTTGATCAGTTCACCTGGTTCGGGCAAAACAACATTACTAGAACATACTATCAGTCATTTTAAAGACAAATACCGTATGGCTGTAGTTGAAGGTGATGTCGAAACCGATCGTGACGCGCAGCGCTTAACTAAACTTGGCATACCAGTTGCGTTGATTAACACATGCGGCGCTTGTCACTTGGAATCTGTCAGCATTGAAAAAGCTTTTAGCGTTTTTGATTTGGACAATTTAGATTTAATCTTTGTCGAGAATGTCGGCAATTTGGTTTGTCCTGCTGAGTTTGATATTGGTGAGCATGCAAAGATTGCTTTATTAAGCACTCCGGAAGGAGATGATAAAGTACTTAAATACCCATTATTATTCCAAGAAGCAGAATTAATCATACTGAGTAAAACTGATTTGGGTGATGCCACTGATTTTGACAAGGATATTTTTTATAGCGACATTAAAGAAATTGATTCAAAAGCAGAAGTTATTGAGATTTCTTGTAAAAAGAATTCCGGTCTGAAATCCTGGTTTAATTGGTTAGAAAAAAAGTTACCCGTAACTTGACATTACAGCCAATCCCAATTAGGATACAGGTTTTTTAACACCACTAAATATAAGTAAGGAGGATTATGAGCCAACACCTAACTGCAAAATTAGTTGTTAGCAAAGCCGACCTATTAGCAGGTATTGATAAAGCTTTGGGCAAATATAAAGTTGCCGCGCTAACAAGCAAGGAAGGACAACCAATCTATGATTATGTGACTACCAGTAAAAAAGTAGATCTTGATTATAAACCAACTGTTCTCTCTCCAAAAAAATTCTTTTTCCCGCAAGATGAAGTAATTCTAGAATATACCGATGAAGGCAAAGTTGCTGCTAAAATTGCAGCAGAGCCTCAGGTTTTATTCGGAGTTAGACCTTGTGATATACACGGGATAGAAATTTTAGACCAAGCTTTTTCTGAAAGTAACGGTGACCCGAACTATTTGGCCAAAAGAGAAAACACCATCATTGTTGGTATTGATTGCCACAAAGAATGTGATGAAGATGCTTTTTGCTATAAGGTTAATGCTCACCATGCTGAACGCGGCTTTGATGTAATGATGTATGAGCTTGATGGTGAATATGCCATTCAGACAGCAACCGACAAAGGCAAACAATTTGTGGAGCAGTATTTTACTACTAAAGCTGCTGATGAAACTGCCTTAAAAGCTTATGGGCAGAAAAAAGATGCTGTTTTTGGCAAATACACTCCATTTAAAGATTTAGACCACTTGCCAGATGTGTTTGAAGCAAACAAAGATCACGAAGTATGGAAAGAAGAAGGCGACAGATGCTTAAGCTGCGGCTCATGCATTATGGTTTGCCCAACTTGCTATTGCTTTGATGTGGCCGATGAATTGGCGCTAAGCCTCAAAAAAGGCGAACGTATTCGCCGTTGGGATGCTTGCATGCTCAGCTCATTTGCTGAAGTTGCTGGTGGTGAGAATTTCCGCGAAGCTGCTAAAGCCAGATTACAACACCGTATAGGTCGTAAATTTGACTACCTAATGCGCAAACATGATCAATCAGTTTGTGTTGGTTGTGGTCGTTGCGTGCGTGCTTGTTTAGCTGATATTAGCCCTAAAACAATCGCAGAAAAAATCACTGGCGAAGTGGAATAAGGAGGAGAAGAAAATGACAGATCTAAATATTGTAGATAAAAACGATAATCTTTATCTTCCGGAGCCAGCTAAAATTATTGAAATTAGAGATTTTACTGCGCAAGAGAAGTTTTTTCGTTTGGAATTACTAAGCGGCAAAAGTCTAGGTCATGAACCAGGACAATTTGTTCAAGTATCAATTCTAGGCATTGGTGAAGCACCAATTTCTATTTCATCACCACCAAGCAGTGATAACACTTTTGACATGTGTGTGCGTGCTGTTGGTAATGTCACCAATAAAATGCATACTCTTCAAGAAGGCGATATTATTCATATTCGCGGACCTTTTGGTCATGGATTTGATAAAGCTGTTGAAGACCACATGAAAGATAAGCATGTGTTGTTTATTGCTGGAGGGATTGGTTACGTGCCATTGCGCTCTTTAATCAATAAAGTGCTGCCAGAACGTGATAAGTATAAAAAAGTTACTATTTTATACGGTTGCAAATCTCCAAGTGAGAGAATGTATCAAGATGAATTAGATGCAATCGCTAAAATTGGTGACAACGTTGAAATATTGGAAACAGTAGATAATGGTGATGACAGCTGGTCTGGTAATGTTGGTGTAATTACTACCTTGATTCCAAAAGTTGAACTTGATCCTGCCGAAACTGTTGCTATTATCTGTGGGCCACCAATTATGTACAAGTTTGTACTAATGTCTCTGCAAGAACGTAAAATCAAAGACGAAAACATTTATATGTCTCTTGAAAGAAGAATGAAATGTGGCGTAGGAAAATGCGGCCATTGTCAGATGGAAGGAATTTACGTTTGCCAAGAAGGCCCCGTGTTTAAATATGCTGATGTAAAAGAAAATGAGGAGGTTTTGTAATGGCTAAACCTAGAGTTGCTTTTTTTGATTTTTCCTGCTGTGAAGGTTGCCAATTAACTGCCCTGAACTTAACCCCAGAGCAACTATTGGATCTTATAGAGGTAATAGATATCGTCGAATTCCGTGAAGCAATTAGTGAGAAAGCTGATGGCAGCGATTCAACTACTGGCGATAGCCATAGTGGTTATGACATTGCTATCGTTGAAGGCTCAATTACACGTGATTGTGATGTGCCGCGCATTAAGAAAATTCGTGAAACGGCAAAAGTCTTAATTTCCTTGGGCGCATGTGCTCATATTGCTGGTATAAATGCGTTGAAAAACTTCCAAACCAAAGAAGAATATACAACAGATGTTTATCCGGATGATCCAAATAAATATGAAACAACAACGGCTAAAGCACTACATGAAGTTGTTAAAGTTGATGCTATCATTCCCGGCTGCCCTATTGATGTGGATGAATTTATCCGCGTTGTGAAAAATTTGGTATTGGGTAAAGATCCTGAAATTCCAACATACCCAGTATGTGTAGAATGTAAGAAAAATGAAAACGTTTGCGTTTACGAACAAGGCATTCAATGTCTTGGTCCTGTGATTCGTGCTGGCTGTAATGCACGTTGCCCCAGCAATGGTGGTTACTGTTATGGTTGTCGCGGTGTGATTCCGGAACCAAACCTGAAATCGCAAGAAGATATTATGCAAAAATATAATTTGGATTTCTCACAGATGAAAGAAAAATTCAAATTGTTCTTACAAAGAAATAAGGAGGTATTTCCAGATGCCGAATAATTTTAAAGTTGATGTACATCACATCACTCGTGTTGAAGGACATGGCGATATTAGAGTCGATGTCCGAAACGGCAAGTTAGAAAAATGTGAATTAGCAATTGTTGAAGCCCCGCGCTTTTTTGAAGCAATGGTGAAAGGGCGTCATTATGATGAAGCTGCTTTAATCACCAGCCGTATTTGCGGTATTTGTGCAGTTGGTCACCAGATGGCTTCGATCTGTGCTACTGAAGATGCCTTTGGCATTAAAATTTCACGCCAAGAATTATGCCTGCGTCGTTTGATGAACTGTGGTCAATTCTATGAAAGTCACGTGCTACACGTGTATTTTCTAGCAGTGCCTGACTTTGTTGGCGCTAAATCAGTGTTACCATTAGTTGCAACCCATAAAGACGTAGTTGTTCAAGCTCTAAAATTAAAGAGACTAGGGCACTTCATTGGCGATACTATTGGTGGAAGGCTGATTCACTCTATGGCAACTAATGTTAAAGCTATGACTAAAATTCCAACTGATGAGGAATTGCAAGATATTATAGCTCAATTGAAAGATGCTAAAGAAGAATTGAAAGGTGGAGCAAAATTATTGCAAACCTTAAAGCTTCCAGAATTTGAGCGTGAAACGGAATATATCTCATTGTACAAACCAGGTGAGTACGCGATGATAGAGGGTAATATTTTCTCCAGCGATACCGGTGAAACTTCTTATAAGAATTATCGCGAAGTGACTAATGAGTATTTGGTTGATCATTCAACTGCAAAACGTAACAAGCATAATCGTGATTCATTCATGGTCGGTGCTTTAGCAAGATTTAATAATAATCATGAGTGGTTATCAGATGATGCTAAACAAACTGCAGAAGAGCTGGGTCTAAAAGCTCCATGTTATAACTCATATATGAATACTGTTGCGCAATTTGTAGAACTAGTTCACATTGCTGATGACAGTATTGCTGCGTGTGAAGAGTTGTTGAATATGGATCGTAAGCTTGAAGATCGTAGCTTCCCGATTGTTGCAGGCACAGGTGTTGGCGCAGTTGAAGTCCCTCGTGGTATTTTGTATCACGAATACAAGTATAACGATAAAGGTTATATGGAAAAAGCTAACTGCATTATTCCAACTGGTCAAAACCTGAATAATGTCGAAAATGATTTTCGTGCATTAATACCAACTGTCATGGACAAATCTCAGGAAGAAATCACATTATTACTTGAAATGATGGTTAGAGCATATGATCCTTGTATCTCATGTTCTGCTCACATTTTGAATGTTGAATTTGTGAATGGGTAAGATATTAGTCGTCGGTGTTGGCAACAGTTGGCGCCATGATGACGGTATTGGTCCACATGTTATAGAAATATTAAATCAGCAGTCTTTCGAGGCTGCTGATTTATTAGATGGCGGCATTGATGGTATGGCACTGTTGGATAAGCTTGCACCATATGACTACGCAATTGTAATAGATGCCGTCAATATGGGCGCAGATCCCGGCACGATCAACGCATTTTCGGCACAAGAAGCGAAGTTAATAACAAATGATGCACTATCTACTCATGGTTTTGGTTTGGCAGAATTAGTAACATTAATGACCGAGCTCGAAATAAAAACTCAAATAAAAATAATCGGCGTTCAACCTTTTGATATTGAGTTTGGTGAAGGCTTAAGCCCAGAAATAGAAGCACAAACTGATAAAATAATAACTTTAATAAAAGAGGAAGTAGCATGTGTTACGCAATCCCGGCAAAATTAATAGCTCGTGACGGTCTTACCGGAACGATTGATTATTTCGGCGAAACTCGTCAAATCCTATTAGATCTTGATGATATTGAAATTGGTGATTATTTATACGCCCAAGGTGGTATCTCTGTAAGAAAAATTCCAACCGAAGAAGCTAAAATAGTTCTTGAAACCTGGAAAGAAGTATTTTTCGAATTGCAAAAAACCGACGCTGCTCTAGCAAAACTTGATGAGAGTAAATTAACTAAGAATGCTTTAGCTGTATTACAGAAAATCAACTTACGCAAATCTTTGAAAAAAGATGAGATACAAACTCTTTTAGAATTAACTGATTCTAACGAACTATCAGTATTATATGAAATTGCCAACAACGTTAGACAACGTGAACATGGTAATTCCAGCTGTGTCCATGGCATCATTGAATTTTCAAATTATTGTTCGCAGCAATGTAATTACTGCGGTATTAGAGAACCACGTGATATCAAACGCTATCGTATGACAGTTGACGAAATAGTCGCTGCAGCAAAAGCAGCAGTAGATAAACATGGCTTTAAAGCCCTAGTGTTTCAGTCGGGTGAAGACTATTGGTACGATGATGATAAATTGGTGGACATGGTCAAGCGGGTGCGCAAGCTAGGAATTCTAGTGTTTTTAAGTATTGGTATGCGCAGCGAGGAGACTTACAAAAAACTTTATGAAGCAGGTGCCAGAGCAGTGTTATTAAGATTTGAGACCAGCAATCCTGACATATTTCAGCAAATACGTCCTGGAACTAAATTAGAGCACAGACTAACTTTAATCAAAGCCATACAAGATATGGGTTATATTCTTGCTACTGGTTTTATCTTAGGCCTACCAGGTGAAACGTCAGAAGATATAGCCAACAATATCCTGCTGACAAAACAATTAGCTCCCGATATGCACTCATTTGGCCCGCTGATTCCAACAAAAGATACGCCGCTGGAACATCATCCAAAAGTTAATAAAGATTTGGTATTAAAAACCATAGCCGTATCGAGATTTGTCGACACCGATTGTAATATTTTAGTGACAACAGCATTAGAAACATTAGCACCAGAAGCCAGGCGTGAAGCTTTAATGGCAGGAGCAAATTCAATGATGATTGATGTCACACCACCAGAATACCAAAATTTATATACGATTTATGATGGCAAAACTGAAGTCCATTCGGAAATAGATATTTGCGTTCAGGACACAGTTAAATTACTATATGACTTAGGTCGCGCTCCAACAGATATTGGGGTAATCCGGTAACGTATTAAATAAAAGGAGAAAAACTATGGGTAAGGTTTTATACTTAAGCGAAATCGTTAAATTCGCAATAGAAAAAGAAAAACAAAGCTATGCTCTGTATAGCAAGCTGCATGACACAGTCACAGATGAAACTACCAAAGGTGTGTTCGCTGATTTAATGGCGCAAGAATTAGAGCATGAAAAATTGTATGAGCATATGCTCGAACACGTCAAAGAAGAGCAATCCCCTAAAGTGACAGAAGATGCCGAATATCATGCTTATATGGAAGAATTGATTTCTGAAAGCAGAAAGATATCCCCAATTGCTGATCTTGATTTTAATAATTTAACATTGGTCTTTGATTATGCTATTGGACGCGAAAAAGATGCGATCTTGTTCTACGTTGGCTTGAAAAACTATGTGTCTCCACATGCACATAAAAAGATTGATGACATTATTTCTGAAGAAGGCAGACATATAGTCGTCATTACAAGACTAAAAGAAAAATTAGCATAATTTAATTATTGTAGCTATGGAAATATTGGGGTTTTGTTGAAAACAGCAAAACCCCTTTTTTTACATGATTGTCATCGCGAGGAGCGACGCGGCGATCCAAATGCATGTCATTGTAAAACCTGGATTGCCACGCTACGCTCGCAATGACGGGATTGTTGGAGTGGATAAACCATGGACATAAAAACATTACAGAATAAAATTAATTCTTACCCAAGAACACCTTTGGCATGCTTGCCTACGCCGTTTGCTCCAATACCAAATTTTGCCAAGCTATTTGGTCGCGATAATATTTATATTAAGCGCGACGATCAAACAGGCTTAGCCTTTGGTGGCAATAAAGCTCGCAAACTCGAGTTTATAATGGCTGATGCCTTAAATAAAAAGGCTGATGTGATTATCACTTGGGGAGGGGTGCAATCGAACTGGTGTCGTCAAGTGGCTGCAGCAGCAAAAAAAGTTGGCATTAAGGCAAGATTGGTATTATTTCAAAAACCGCAGTTTCCAAAGACCGTTGATGGTAATTTATTTCTTGATAAATTATTTGCCGCAACTACTGATGTATTCGAAGTTGATGCTAATACAAAAACATTTTTGTATAAAGATATAAGATTTATTATCAAAGCAATAGCTGAAAAAGAAATAGCCGCTGGTCATACGCCATATATTGCACCTGTCGGCGGATCTTTATTAGAAGGCGATTTAGACAAACCCTTGGGCGCGATTAGCTATGTTAATGCTTTTTTAGAGCTGTTTCTCCAAGCACAACAGCAAAATGTCAAAATTGACAAGCTCATTGTAACCACTGGTTCCGGCAGCACTCATGCCGGCTTGTTAGTCGCTGCTAAAGCAATTTCGCCGCAAACCAAAATAATTGCTATGACGGTTGGCGATGATAAAGCTACCATGGCGCAATATGCTAAAGATCTTGCAGAAGCCACAATATCTGAATTAGCTTTAGATATAAGCATCACAGATGATGACATTATTATTTTCGATGAATTTGGTGGTGAGGGTTATGGTGTTCTTAATCAACAAACAGTTGCAGCTATTGAATGTTTAGCGTTAACAGAAGGCATTTTGACTGATCCGGTTTATACCGGTAAAGCTTTATTTGGATTTATACAACTCTTAAAGCAAAGATATTTTCCTAAAGATGATAATATTGTATTTTTACACACAGGTGGAACACCAGCATTATTTGCCTATAAACAACAGATTATTGAATACTTAACATGATAACAACAGCAAGATTAAAATTACGTAGATTTAAAGTCGAAGATGCGGCTGAAATGCGGCCATTAATCAATGATAAAGATATTGCTGATAATATCGCTGAAATCCCTTATCCATACACTATAGAGAATGCTGTTGATTGGCTCAAGCGACGCGAGGCAGAAGACAAATATAGCCAAAATCTCGTTTTGGCCATTACTTTGAAGGACACTAATGAGCTAGTTGGTGGTGTTAGTTTAAACATAAATCATTTTGCCGATACAGCTGATCTAGGCTACTGGTTTGCTAGAAAATTCTGGAATCAAGGTTATGCCACTGAAGTTGCCAAGGCTATGATAGAACATGGTTTCATAAAATTAAATTTATACGCCATAAAGGCCTGTAGTTTTAAATGGAATGCAGCATCTTTACGCGTTTTCGAAAAAATCGGCATGAAACATAGTGGTCCTTGCCGCATGTATGTGGCTAAATGGGATCGTAATGAAGAAGTCGAATGGTATACTATTGCTAATCCTGCAATACCAGAGTTTAAAACCTTGGAAGATGCTTTAAAATGGGCCGAGAATGAATTAGGTAAAAGCGGCATCCATTTTGGCCATGGTACAGATAATGCCTGGGATGAAGCGGTATATTTAATTTCGCATGTATTAAATTTGCCTCATGATTCCACTAAGGAAATATTAACAAGAAAGATCGAACCACATGAAACTAAAATCATCATAAATATAATTGAACAACGCATTAAAGAACGTAAACCTGCAGCATATATAACTCGTCAAGCCTGGTTTGCTGGCTTACCGTTTTATGTTGATGAGCGAGTACTGGTACCACGTTCACCAATTGCCGAACTAATTCAAGAGCATTTTCAGCCGTGGATTGAATCGAGCAGAGTCAAGCATATCTTGGATATCGGCACAGGTTCTGGTTGCATAGCTATTGCAGCAGCAGTCAATTTCCCAAATGCAATAGTCGATGCTGTCGACATCTCTCAAGATGCACTAGAAGTCGCCCAAATTAACGTACAACAACATCAACTCAACTACAGAGTTCATTTGTTTCACGGCGATTTATTTGAGCCAATTAAAGACACCAAATATGATGTCATTATTGCTAATCCGCCATATGTGCCTCAACCTGATATTCAAGATTTTCCAGACGAATACAAACACGAACCAGAATTGGCTTTAGCTGCCGGCAAAGATGGTATGGATTATTTAGATAAAATCTTAGCGCAATTCCAAGATCATCTGCAGCCACATGGCATTTTGATAGGCGAGGCGGGTAGCACTTTAGATGACTTTCTTAACAAGCACCAAGACTTACCATTTATCATTCCAGAATTCACTAATGGCGGCGATGGTGTGTTTATTCTTGGTAAAACCCGTTAGAGCTTATATAATAGAAAACTAAAGGACTTAATGGAGTAACAACAATGAACAAATTAGTTTTATTAAGACATGGAGAATCAGTATGGAATAAGAAAAACGTCTTTACTGGCTGGGTTGATGTACCATTATCAAAAAATGGTGTAGATGAGGCGCTAAAAGCAGGTAAGGAGATTGCTGATATTGAATTTGATGTTATCTATACCTCGACATTAGTTCGCGCAATGCAAACCACTATGCTATCAATGTTAAATAATAACTGTGATAAAACGCCTGTGGTGATGCATCAGCAGGGGGATCAGCAAGACAAATGGTCGAAGATTTATGATGCTGATATGCAACAGGCGGTTATTCCGGTCTATACCGATTGGCATTTAAATGAGCGTTATTACGGCGAACTACAAGGGCGTAATAAAGCCAAAACAGCCGAAAAATATGGTGCTGAACAAGTGCATTTATGGCGTCGTAGCTATGATATTGCCCCACCAAATGGTGAATGCTTAAAGGATACAGCAGGTCGAACCATTCCTTATTTCAAGGAAAATATATTACCAGCATTAGAGCAACATAATGTTTTAGTTGTCGCCCATGGTAATAGCTTGAGATCAATTGTAATGCATTTGGACAATCTCAGCGAAACAGAAGTTCTTGAGTTGGAAATAGCTACCGGTGTACCATTGGTTTATAATTATAATAATGGCGTAATTACTAAATGAATAATATAAATAAGCTACAACAAAAAAAATGGATTTTTTTATTAGTATTGTTGATGTTGTTCAGTCTCAGTAGTTGTACAACTCCGCCACCACGAGATCCAAATAACATCTGCAGTATTTTTCAGCAATACCCAAAATGGTATTGGGCTGCGCAAGATGTGCAGAAAAAATGGGGCCTGCCTATTAGTGTATTAATGGCAGTTATGCACCAAGAATCCAGATTTAATGCTGCAATCAAGCCACCACGAGGAAAATTGTTAGGATTCATTCCTTGGTTTCGTCCTACCAGCGCTTATGGTTACGCCCAAGTGTTGGATGACACTTGGCGTAGTTATCAAAAATCCACCGGTAACAGGAGTGCCAACCGCAATAGTTTTTATGATGCAGTTGATTTCATTGGTTGGTATGCTAATCAGGCACACAAGCGTGTAGGTATTCCCAAAGGCGATGCCTATAAAGTTTATCTCGCTTATCATGAAGGAATTGGTGGCTATCAACGTGGTAGTTATTTGAAAAAGAAATGGCTCATCGACGTAGCAAAAAAAGTTGATAGTATCGCCTGGCGCTATCATGCTCAATTGAAAGGCTGCATGGGCTCATTACCATCCAGACCGTGGTATCACCCTTGGTCGTATATTTAAATGATCACGTTTCTTGTAGGGGCGGATCTATGTATCCGCCCATTTGAATCATGCAAAAATTAAAACAAGCATTACAACAATTAGCAAACCCAGAAAAAGCCGAGCATTCAAAACGTTTTTTTAAAACCGGTCCGGGTGAATACGGCGAAGGTGATCAATTTTTAGGCATTACCGTGCCTGAACTTAGAAAATTGGCAAAAAAACACCAAGATTTGCCATTAAATGACATTAAAACACTAATTAAATCACCAATTCACGAAGAACGCCTATTGAGTTTGTTTATTTTGGTGTTGCAATATAAAAAAGCTTCAGCCCCACAAGTTATTTATAATTTTTATGTTGAAAATATGCCTCATGTGAATAATTGGGATTTAGTGGATTCTAGCGCACCATATATTCCTGGCCATTTTTTATTTGATAAAGAAAAAGATATTCTATATGCCTGGGTTCAAGATAATAATATGTGGATACGTCGCATCGCCATGTTATCCACCTTTTATTTTATTAAAAACAATGAGTTTGCTGATGCGCTGAATATTGCCGAATTATTACACCTTGACCACGAAAATCTGATTCACAAAGCCGTAGGGTGGATGCTGCGAGAAATTGGTAAACGTGATTTGTCTGCTGAAGAACAATTTCTCGAAAAATATTATAAAAACATGCCGCGAACCATGTTAAGATACGCTATTGAGAAATTTCCGGAACATAAGCGTCAAGCTTATTTAAAAGGAGAAATATGAGTACAGTTGTAATTGGATTAATTTTACTTGGAGTCTTACTAAATGCAGGAGCCCAAATCGTATTAAAAGCTGGTATGAACCATATTGGTCATTTCAGTTTTACCTGGTCAAACTTCTGGCCTATTGTTTGGCAAATAGCCTTAAGTCCCTGGATTTGGGTTGGAATTTTATCATACGTTATCAGTGTGGCCGTGTGGTTATTAGTTCTATCTCGCACTGATGTCAGTATTGCCTATCCAATGATGAGTTTAGGTTATATAGTCAGCGCTATTGCAGCATATTTTTTCTTGAACGAGCATTTGGACTTAATGCGTGTAACAGGTATTTTAGTTATCTTATTAGGCGTTTTTCTAGTAGCTCGGAGTTAACTTATTATGAGCAATGAATTCTTACCTTTTTCCAAACCATCAATAGATCAAGCGACTATTGATGAAGTCACTGCATGCCTGCAATCTGGCTGGCTTGCTACCGGCCCTAGAGTCAAACAATTTGAAGCAGATTTGCAAGAATATCTGCATGCGCAAAGTGCTCAAGTCTTAACGTCTGCCACAGCTGGCTTACAATTAGTCTTGCAAAGTTTTGATTTCAAACCGGGTGATGAAGTCATCACGACACCAATAACGTTTGTCGCAACGTTGAATACTATAGTGCAAGCTGGAGCTAAGCCGGTTCTAGTAGATGTTGATCTGGCCACATATAATATAGATGTTACAAAGATAGAAAAAGCTATTACGCCTAAAACTAGAGCTATTATGCCAGTGCATTTTGCCGGAGTTCCAGTTGATTTAGATGCGATTTATAATTTAGCTAAACAACACAATTTACGCGTGTTAGAAGATGCCGCTCATGCCATTGGCAGTTATTACAAAGGCAAGATTATTGGCAGTTTTGGCGATACTCAAGCATTTAGTTTTCACCCTAACAAAGTGATGACATCAGGCGAGGGTGGTTGTGTTACTACAACTGATAAAAATGTCGCAGATTTTATTAACATTATGCGATTTCATGGTATTGATCGCGAAGCTTGGAACCGTAATGCCAAAGAAGGCAGTCAGCACTATGATGTTGTTAAACCTGGTTACAAATACAATATGATGGATATTCAAGCTGCTATTGGCATCCATCAACTTCAAAGCTTAGAAAATTTTATAGAAAAAAGAACAAAATTAGCTGAACGTTATCAGCAATTATTGAATGGCTGGCCGGAACTTACTTTGCCACAAATGCCTGAATATGACATACGTACAACCTGGTACATTTATGCGCCGTTAATCAATCCTGAAACTGCCGGCGTTACTCGCGATGAATTTATGCAACAAATGAAGGAACATAATATTGGTACCGGACTACATTATTCAGCGGTGCATTTGTATAGCTATTATCAACAGGAATTTGGTTATCATCGCGGCCAGTTTCCTAATGCCGAAACAATTTCTGATCGTATCGTCAGCCTGCCGTTATTTCCTGATATGACCGAAACTGAACAAGATCGCGTAATTGAAACTATGGCGACAATTTTTGGGAGAAAAATATGAAACCAATTATTAGTGTAGTAATTCCCGTTTATAACGAAGAAGCCGTTTTACAAATTCTTTATGACAGATTAATGCCAGTAATGGATAAAATGGGCAAACCCTTTGAAGTTGTTCTCGTCAATGATGGCAGCCGCGATAAAAGTGCCGAAATATTGGCAGAACTATACAAAAAACGACCAGATAATCTTCGTGTTATTAATTTTAACAGTAACTACGGTCAACATATGGCCATTATGGCAGGATTTGAGCATGTTAGAGGCGATATCATCGTAACTATGGACGCTGACCTACAAAATCCGCCGGAAGACATTCCTAAGATATTGGAGGCGGTAGATAAAGGTCATGACGTTGTGGGTGGTTATCGTATGGATCGTAAAGACAGAATCTGGCGCAAAGCTTTTTCCAAGTTACATAATATGATTAGCCGTAAAATAATGCCAAAGATTCAAATGCGCGATGAAGGCTGTATGCTGCGTGCTTATAAGCGCAATATTGTCGAGTTAATGGTATCTAGCGGCGAAGCTAATACTTTTATTCCTGCATTAGCATTATTATATGCTGAAAATCCTACTGACGTTGGTGTCAGACATGAAGAACGCGCAGCTGGTAAGTCTAACTATACTTTTTATAAATTAATTCGCTATAACTTTGATCTAGTAACAAATTTTTCGCTCGCACCAATTCAGGTTTTTACCTTTATTGGCTTTGTGGTTTCATTCCTGAGTGCCATATTAGTAGTCTATATGATTATTCGGCGTATAGTTATTGGACCTGAAGCCCAGGGAATATTTACTTTATTTGCAATCATGTTTTTCCTTATTGGCATTTGCCTTGTGGGGCTTGGTATTCTTGGCGAGTACATTGGTCGTATTTATCAAGAAGTCCGCAGAAGACCACGTTTTGTAATTAAAAACATCCTTGAACAGAAGGAGAAAAAATGAAAGTTTTGATTTTAGGTATTAATGGTTTTATTGGCAATCAGCTAGTCAAAAAAGCTCTCAAAGAAACAGATTGGGATATTTATGGGCTAGATATGGCTGACAATAAGTTACAGCACAGTTTAAATAATCCCAAGTTGCATTTTGTAAAAGGTGATGTATATGAGCACCAACAATGGGTTGAAGAGCATGTATTGCAATGTGATGTAGTGTTGCCGCTAATCGCTGTAGCTACTCCAGCAACTTATGTGACTGATCCGATGAAAGTATTTAATTTAGACTTTGAATCTAATTTGCCAATTATCAGATATGCTTTGAAATACAATACGCGTCTGGTGTTTCCTTCGACGTCTGAAGTATATGGCATGAGTGATGAAGAGGAATTCAATGAAGAAACTTCTAAGCTGACTCAGGGCCCAATAAATAAAGAGCGCTGGATTTATTCTTGTTGTAAACAGCTATTAGACCGTGTTATTTATGCTTATGGCAATCATGACAACTTGCGCTTTACATTGTTTCGTCCTTTTAACTGGATCGGCCCAACTCAAGACGATATGGAAATTGCCAAAAAGGGTGAGGCAAGAGTCGTAACCCAATTCATCAGCAATATTATTGAAGGCAAAGATTTACAAATTGTTGATGGGGGAGCACAGCGCCGCAGCTTTACTTATATTGAAGATGGCATTGATGCGCTAATCAAGATCATTGAGAATGAAGACGATTGTGCTGATGGCAGAATTTTCAATATTGGTAATCCCAACAACCAAGCCAGCATAAAAGAATTAGCCGAACTGGTTTTAGAATTGGCGCAAGAATATCCTAAATACAATCCCGTAAAAATCGCTAATGTGGATTCTGGTAATTATTATGGCAAAGGATATCAGGATGTGCCAAATCGAGTTCCATCGATTGCTAATGCTAAAAAATATTTAAACTGGGAACCAAAAACAGATTTGCGTACAGCAATGAAAACCACTTTAGACTTTTATTTAAAATAAGAGGGTAACGTTATGAAAAAAATAAGAATTATATTAATAGCAATGTTGTTAATCCCATGTCTGAGTTTTGCCGCTACTAAAATGGTTACTGCAAAAAAAGCCATCACTAATTTACCTAGCGCACTAACAAAGCTAACACTGAAGAGTGATGCTGAAATCACATTTCCTCACAAAGTGCCAATGACTTCGAAAAAAAAATATTATGCTTCTGCTCAAACAACTAAATCTGGCTATGTGATTTATGTTGATAGCACTCCTGAATGTCACGGCGTCCATAATTGCAATATTGGTTCTATTACATCAGAGAAAGTTGGCAATCCGCAGATTTATTATGACATGCAGAATAAAGAAATAACTATACCAGTAACATTGGTAAGCGGACACAGAGGTTATTATACACCAGGTCATGCCATGGGTGATTATTGGCCACCAAGATTAGAGTGGCGTCGCGATAACATTTTATATACTATCAGCTGGCAGCTAGATAATAAAACAGCCCAAGACACTTTGATGTATATGGCTAACACAACGTTGCCAAGATAATTGTAGAATTATTATGTCGACATTTAAGAAAAAATCGTCATTGCGAGGAGCTTGCCTGTCCCGAGCTTGTCGAGGAGGCGACGAAGCAATCCAGTCCGACAAGCGCATTCGTATTATTGTAGGCCATTATGGTAGTGGCAAAACTGAATTTGCCATTAACTATGCAATACGCTTAGCTACAATGGATCCCGCGATCAAGTCGCGGGATGACGGTATTGGTGGCAAAGTTGCTTTAGCAGATTTGGATATTGTTAATCCATATTTTCGTTCACGTGAAAAGGCTGAGATGCTAGAACAGCATAATATTAAGGTAATCAGTAGTTCTCTAGGGCATAATTCCACTATGGATCTCCCCGCATTATCCGCAGGAATCGCAGCGCCACTACAAGATAAAAGCTATGACGTCGTCCTTGATGTTGGTGGAGATGCCGTAGGTGCTAAAACCTTAGCGCAACACCGGCAATTAATAGCATCGCAAGACTATGATATGTTCTGTGTTCTAAATGCTTATCGCGAACAAACGAATAATCCAGAAAAGGCTATTGAGCAAATTCAAGCCATTGAATCAATGACAAAATTAAAGATTACTGGCATTGTCAATAATACTCATTTATTAAAAGCGACAACAGTTGCAGACATACTAAAAGGCCAAAAACTGGCAGAAACAGTTGCTAATGAGCTGGATCTTCCAGTAAAATATATATGCGCATTGGAAAACATCACAGCAGAATTACCACAAAACTTAACTGGTGAAATTTTCCCAATCAAACTTTATATGCGCGAGGAGTGGATGTCATGAAAAAAGCAAAAGGTAGAGTTACATTTAATGAAGATGTGTGCAAAGGTTGCGGCTTGTGTGTCCATGTGTGTCCGGTAAAAATACTCAAACTTGATGAAACCAGAATCAACAAACACGGGTTTCATCCATCTACCGTGACAGATATGGACAAATGTATCGCCTGCACTAATTGTGCCACTATGTGTCCCGACTGTGTTATTACCGTCGAGCGCATAGAAGATAATCAAGAGGAGTAACCAATGGCTAAAACTTTAATGAAAGGCAATGAAGTAATTGGCGCCGCGGCAATTGCAGCCGGGTGTACCCATTTTTTTGGTTATCCGATAACGCCGCAAAATGAAATATCAGAATACCTAGCACGAGAGATGCCAAAACATGGTGGGGTATTTGTTCAATCAGAATCAGAAACAGCAGCCATAAACATGGTTTATGGTGCCGCTGGAGCAGGTGCTCGGGTTATGACTTCTTCGTCATCACCTGGCATTGCTTTAAAGCAAGAAGGCATAAGTTATATTGCCGGTGCTGAATTACCATGTGTTATAGTGAATATTGTCAGAGCAGGCCCGGGGTTAGGCGGCATTCAACCATCGCAATCAGATTATAATCAGGCCACGCGTGGTGGCGGTAATGGCGATTACAAGCTGTTGGTTTATGCCCCAGCAAATTTGCAAGAAATGGCCGAGTTGGTCATGCTTGCTTTTGATAAAGCTGATTATTATCGAAATCCGGTTATGGTAATTGGTGATGGCATGTTAGGCCAAATGATGGAAGCCGTAGAATTATGCGAAGGCTCCAGTTGCAAGTTACCGAGCAAAGCCAGTTGGATAACAACAGGTACTAAAGGTAAAAGAGGCCCGAAAGTCATTAATTCCATATTTTTAGATACCTTGAAATTAGAAGAACGGAATATCGGCCTGCAGGAAAAATACGCTGCTATGAAATTGCACGACACCCGCTATGAACTCCATAATATGGACAATGCGGAAATAGTCATTGCCGCTTATGGTACCACATCTAGAATAGCCAAAAGCGCTATCGAGAAACTCCAAGAAGAAGGTATCAAAGTCGGCTTAATTCGACCCATAACTTTATTTCCATTTCCTGAAGAACCGTTTACAAATTTACCCAAAACCGTCAAAGGAGTATTAACAGTAGAAATGTCACAAGGCCAAATGGTCGATGATGTCAAAATTTCTGTTAACGGTCGTGTTCCGGTGGAATTCTACGGCAGAAGTGGTGGAGTAGTACCAACTCCGCAGGCAATAGTAGAAAAAATCAAAGAAATGTTGGGGAGGGTATAATCATGGCCATAATATTTAAAAAGACCGAAGGCTTAACCGATAAACCAACGCATTACTGCCCAGGATGTACTCATGGTGTTATTCATCGCCTGGTGGCAGAAAGCATGGAAGAATTAGGTGTGCTTGGAGATGCTATAGGCATCGCTCCGGTTGGCTGTGCTGTTTTCGCATATGATTATTTTAATTGCGATATGCAGCAGGCAGCCCATGGTCGTGCTCCAGCCGTAGCAACCGGTATTAAACGAGTTTTGCCAGACAGCATTGTCTTTACTTATCAAGGAGATGGTGACTTAGCTTCTATTGGCACGGCAGAAATTGTTCACGCCGCGCACCGGGGTGAAAATATCACGGTTATTTTTGTTAATAATGCTGTTTACGGTATGACTGGTGGTCAAATGGCTCCAACTACTTTAGTTGGTCAAAAAACAACCACATCACCATTAGGACGCAGTGAGGAACATTCAGGCAAGCCGATTCGTGTTTCTGAGATGCTGGCAACAATTCCATCTGCGGCTTTTATTGAAAGAGTTAGCACCCACAATCCGGCAGCAGTACGAAAAGCTAAAAAGGCGATCAAAAAGGCTTTTCAGTGTCAGATTGATAAAAAGGGATTTGCTATGGTAGAAGTACTGTCAACGTGTCCTATCAATTGGGGTATTCCACCTGCTGAATCATTGAAATGGCTGGAAGAAAATATGATTCCATATTATCCATTGGGTAATTTTCGCAATCCCGAAGAGGCTGAATAAATGTTAGAGAAAATAATTTGCGCTGGTTTTGGCGGCCAAGGAGTGATGTCAATGGGACAATTGCTGGCATATGCCGGCATGCTCGAGAATAAAGAAGTTTCCTGGTTACCATCTTACGGCCCAGAAATGCGCGGCGGCACCGCAAATTGCAATGTGGTTATTGCAGACGCGCCCGTAGGATCGCCTATCATCACTGATGACGCTACATGCGCAATAATTATGAATGACCCATCTTTAGAAAGATTTGAAAGCTGCGTAGTCGAAAATGGAATGATTCTAGTAAACAGCTCACTGATAGATCGCAAAGTAACGCGTAAAGATGTCAAAACCTATTATATTCCAGCCAATGACATTGCTATTGAAATTGGCAATGACAAAGTCGCCAACGTGGTTATGATAGGTGCTTATCTTAAAATATCCGGCATTTTAAAACATGAATCCATTATCACTGGCTTAAAAAAAGCTTTCAGCAAAAAACCTGAAGTCATTAGTATTAATGAGCTCGCATTGCAGAAAGGTATGGAAGCTGTTAGTTAGTTAGAAATAATATCTAATACCAAGCCCAACATTATTTGAACCGGCATGATAATCATCTGGAGCAAATGTTCCCCAAGCAGCGCAACGATGATGAAGTCTGGTTACTAATTGCCATTGTGGATATTTAGGTAAAGCAAAGGTTATTTCAAAAGCCATGAAGTTGAGATAACGTTTTGAATTATCTGCTGTTACACCCATTTCAGGAAATGGCACTTGGGCGGTTACAGACAAACCTTCACCAACTGCAAATGTGGTGTCTATAAATCTACTCCAGGGAAATTTGGTGATGCGTGCAACTACATAGATATCTGCTTCGGGAATAGGGTAGGCATTTGGATAACTATCTGGCGAGGCAAAACGCGCGGCCAAATTGCCTGCGAATTGAAACTTAAACCACCAGGTTTTATATAAAGTACGGGATAATTCGATTGAATATAGGGCTTCGTTAGCAGCAGTAGCATCAAGTTGAATCACATGCCCCAGCTGCTCTTTCATCGTTTGTCCCCAATAAAATAGCAATGACCAAGGTCTGGCATCTGGTTGTGGCCTAATAAAATTCCAGAAGAAATTAGAATTAGCTGCAGGTACAGTTGTGTCTGCAGGTGCTGCCATTACTGAACAACAAAAAAATGCTCCAAGAGCTAATATGATTAAATATTTCTTCATGGTGTTATTTATAAAAAATGAGTATGATACCAATATGAACTCAATGAGGCAAGTACCAGTATTTACAAGCTTTACAATTAATAACCTCAATCTTAAAAATCGCTTTGTGATGGCGGCAGCAGCTGATCATCTTGATAATGATATTGAAACAAGAAAAGCCCGATTTGCACGCCTCGCTACTGGCAATATAGGTTTAATAATTTCTGGTGCCATGAGACTTCACAATATTGACAGTTGGAAAGAAGTTATCGCCGCCGTGCATCAACATAATGGCAAGATTGCTCTGCAGCTAGTAACGGAATCAGGACCGGGAGTATCGCCTTGGAGTGATGATGATAGAGACGCTATTGCCGTTTCAGTACTAGCGGAAGATAATGCTTATTTCAATCCCATAGTACAATATGGCAAACATCATGAGGCTACTGAAGAAGAATTAAAGCACATTATCAATACATACGCGCAAGCTGCTGTAAAAGCTAAAGAAATCGGCGCTGATGCTGTTGAAATTCACGCAGCGCATCAAAACTTTTTAAGCCAGATGTTATCACCAATAACTAATAAACAGGAGAATCTAATGTCAAGTGTCGCATTTAATTATTTAAGTTATTGATTTCTACCCTACCGGTGCTATTAATTGTGGATAACTGGTCATTTTACTTTTGGAAGTATGGATGCGTTTTTTTGTAGTTTTCTATTGCCATAATAACTTCTGGTACTAAATCCCCAGGACCTACGCCAACATTTAGGTAATGATCAACATAGTTGGCATTCTCAGCAATCACAATGACTGTATTGTCTGGTAAAAGTTCATAAGCAAAATTTTGACCATAATATCCACCAGTATATGACCAGGTTTTGCCTTTTAACACATAATTTTTGGTTACTTGGTAATCTTGTGCATAGGCTACGCCAAGACAATAATAATATGTTTTAATTGGCAAACCAGGAGGCTGCACACACGTGTTTGTTAGCTCTTTTTGCTGGGTTGGCGGCAATACTTTGCTGCTGAATAGATTCCTATCCCATGTTATATTATCCTTGAGCGTTGAAACAATAGCTCCAGCTGGTCCTCCTGCAGACAAACTAAGATCGGTAACATCATGCACATTAGTATTACCATACATGCTTTTGTCCTCATAATAGGCATATGCCATATTATCTTTAATGTAATCAGGATAGTTGGTTGGAGAGTCTGGGATATAATAATTATTTTTTATTCCGTATGGAGCATTTTTCCCAATCAGCCGGGTTTCTAATTCATGTTTGTATGTGTTCCCGGTTATTTTCTCAATGACCATGGCTAATAAAAAATATCCGGTATTTGAATAATACCATTGCGTGCCCGGCTGAAAATCTAAACCGGGATAGTTAGTATTTTTATTTTTATCACGGAAAGTTTTGTAGGTAAGATTCGCAATTTCATCCAGAGTCCAATGTTTGTGACGGTATGCAGGATTCATTAGCATATCTTTATCAAAACCTGGGATATCAAAATATTCAGGAACACCGCTAGTCATATTCATTAATTGAATGAGTGTAACCTTATTCCATTCGGGATATTCATTAGGTAAATATTTGCCAAGAGTATCATGGATATTTAACTTGCCTTCAGCTTCCAATTGCAAAATGATTGAGGAAGTAAAAGCTTTAGTATTACTGCCTATCTGGAATATGGTATTGGAGTTAAGTTTTTGCGTACCATTGAGTTTAGTGGTGCCGCTTACATAATTCCGAGTACGCGAATTTGGGCTCAGGCTAACGCTCATAGACAGTCCAGGCACATTATATTCCTTACGATATTTGTCCAATATGCTTTGCAGTTGTTTATCAAGCTCATCACTAGATGATGAACTGTCTTTGTTTTTGGTATTAGATATTACCGCTGCGGTAATCCCTCCGGCAACTGCAGTCGCGGCAGCAACGCCACCAACTATTGCGCCGATATTTGAGGTTTTGGCCTCTGCCGCTGTATCAGATGTAGCATTGACAGGGGCATTTGCTGCATAGGCTATATTAAGCAAAACCAAACTAGCTGTAATTAATATACAAGCAACAGTATAAAGTTTTTTATTCATTTTGCAGCTTCTCCCAATTACCCTTATTAAAAATTCTAAGTATAAACTTTAATTCATTATAGACCATAATCAACAGGCTAATGTCAAGAAAGATTTTGAAAAATAGACTTTTTAGTTAGTAGAAATTAATACATTTTTGAAACTCTTCGAAAGGCGTTAAATAACCTAAACATTTTAACGGCCTGTTGTTAATATTATCAATTATAATATCTATGTTTTTCTGCATTAATTGTTTTGTATCACAGTTACGCGGGAGTTCAGCACGAATAACGCCATTACCATTTTCAATACTGCCTTTTTGGTATGGACTTCCTGGATTACAAAAGTAAATTCTAGTATCAAGACAATCATGTAACCACTGATATTTGGCGAATTCACTGCCTTGATCAAGTGTTATTGAGTCAACATGTTCCTTGATTTTTGTTAACTCACTTATCATGTTTATTGATGTCGAATCAGCCTTTTTACTTGGATTTTTGATTGCGATCATAAAACGTGATTTTCTTTCTCGTAATGTAATTAAGTTGGTCTTTGTTGGACGACTAAACATCATTAAATCCCCTTCCCAATGACCAAATATATCGCGACTATTGATCTTGTCAGGTCTAGCCGATATAACATGTTCTCAGGTATTCTTCTTTTCCTGGCGCCGTGCTTAATTCTATGAAAATGTTTGCGTCTAAGATGATGGAAAAATAGGTTGCGAATGGCATAACTGCTGTAAATGTAGCGGTAAATTGTTTCATGAGAAATAACACATTTACCTTCATTTTCGAGTTTGAGGCGCCCTTCTATCTGCCATGGAGACCACCCTTGCTTTAATTTCAAATGCACATATTGCTTTAGTTTTTCATCGATGCAAAGCTTAGTTGGTCGTTTACGTCTTGCCATAGCTTTCTGCTGAGCGCGCATGCTCCAATAGAATTTTTTACCACTATAGTTATGAGTACAACTGTTCCGCTTAATTTCTCTTTGAATTGTTCTCCTGTTAAAACCTAATGTTTGCGCAATTTTTGCGGTAGAATAACGTTTTTCCAGCATTATCCTTAAAAATATTCGATCTTGTTCATTGATTTGGCGATATCTCGTTCCCATTGGCACTTTTCTCCTTTGCAATTAGTGCCAATTATTTTACTTCACTTTTACTTTATTGCGGCACTTGGGATGAGATTCTGCCAAACGCACCGACAAGTGGGGCGGCTCAATTGAAAATAGAACTCGAATGCATTGCGAAATAATCAAAGCTATCCGAGCAGAAATTGGTGATGATTTCCCAGTTATTATTAAACTTGGCATTCAAGATGGTGTTGCTAATGGTTTAGGAGCTGAAGAGGGCAAAGTTGCTGCGCAAATAATTGCAGAAGCAGGTTATGATGCTATTGAAATAAGTCAAGGCTTGCAGGACTTAAGTTCAGAAAGCTGGGATGGCACACCAATGCGCTCTAATATCAACAAACCAGAAGACGAAGCTTATTTTAGAGACTGGGCTCGAGAAGTAAAGCAACTGATTTCTAAACCAATAATATTAACCGGCGGTATAAGATCATATGAAGTCGCCGAAAAAATCATTGCCAATAATGATGCTGATATGCTTGGCATGTGTCGACCATTTATTCGTGAACCAGAATTAATTAAACGCTGGCAGAATGGCGACCACAGCAAAGCAACCTGTATTTCTTGCAATAAATGTATTACTGAATTGCTTCTGAATGGCTTGCCTTTAGAATGCTATTTAGATAAAAAAGAGAAATAACTATGGAATGCAAAAAAGATAAAATCGAGATTAACAATAATGCCTTCACTTACCCAATGCCAATGGTATTAGTAGGTGCAATAGTAAATAACAAACCAAACTTTATGCCCGCAGGTTGGGTAAGCAGAGTTAATGCAAGCCCACCACTTATAGGCGTGGCAATGGGTAAAAGGCATTATACAAATAAAGGAATACATGAGAATGAAGAATTTAGCATATGTGTCCCTAGCCATGACATGATAGTCAAAACTGATTATTGCGGGTTGGTTTCTGGTGAAAAACAAGACAAATCTCAAACATTTGATACTTTTTTTGGTGAGTTAGAGAACGCACCACTGATCACAGCATGTCCTATTTGTATGGAATGTAAGCTAGTACAAGCTGTAGATTTGCCAACTAATACTTTATTTATTGGTGAAATTGTTCATGCATACAGCGAAGAAAAATTTCTAACAAATGGCAAGCCAGATATAACAAAAATCAAACCATTTACTCTTACTATGCCGGATAATAAATATTGGGCAGTAGGAGAAAATTTAGGCCAAGCTTGGAACATAGGCAACAAGCTTAAAAAATAGTTCATTCATAGTTGGTTTTTTATACTATACTACACATTGTAGTTGGGAAATTATTTCCAACTTAACGTAGATATTCATTATAAGGAGAAAGCGAAGATAGTGCATTAATTTAGGTTTCATCAAATTATTGTGCAAGTAAATATAAATCTTAAACATGGCAGCACAACCGTGCTGATCTAGAAACTGACTGAGACATCTCAGTTGGTTATTTATATTCAACTTGTAAATAATTTTGAAGGAACCAATTTTGACTAACTTAACTTTCGACTTAACAAATTTAACAACACTATTCCGGGAAATTGGACTGTTTAGCTCCAATGACCGACCATACAAAGCTCAAACGCGCAAGCATCAGCAAATTCATGCTTATATTCCAATTATTGAGTCGGCTTGTAATAAGCTTTCAACCAAGCGACCAATTGTCATGTTAGACTGCGGTTGTGGCAAGAGCTATCTGTCGTTTGCGGTGTATGCTTATTTTACTAATGTTTTAAACCGAGACATTAGAATCATTGGTATTGATCGAAATGCGGATTTAATTAGCAAGTGCAATGAAAGTGCCAATACTTTGGGCTTTGAGCATTTGAATTTTTATTGTGCTGATGTTGCTGCGTTCACACCAGACGAAAGCATTGATGTCGTGTATTCATTGCATGCTTGTGATGCAGCGACTGATTACACTATTGCAGCTGGAATTAATTTTGGGGCGCAATATATTTTTTCAGTGTCGTGTTGCCAACATACCAATCGCAACAACATGCGGAGTCATGCTTTAAGCAGCATTTCACGTCATGCCCCATATAAGGAACGCTTGACTGACATGATTGGTGATAGTATGCGCGCTTTGATTTTGGAACATTATGGTTATGGAGTTAATGTGTTTGAGTTCATTAATAGCCAATACACGCCCAAAAATATTGTGCTTCGTGCTATTAAAAACAAGGCTAAGAAGACGAGTAGGGCGCAAGCATTAGCACAATATCAAAATTTGGCGACAATGTTCAATTTTGAGCCTGCACTTATGGGACTGTTATAAAGCTAATAATTGTGCCAATGGGGTCGGAAGGAACAGGTGATGGCCTATTTGTGTTGCTTATCGCGGCTGTCAATAATAGCATGAATTTAAAATAACAAGAGCTGGATTTTACTCCAGCTCTTGAAAATTTAGCGTCCCCTTAGGAGTTTTTGTGAATATTAACAATAAGAGTTGTGCCTGTATAAAAACAACCGGCATTACCTTGTACCGCAGAAGCGACTGACAATTCGTTATATTTATCTAGATTAAATTGAAAATAACATCCGTTGCTGCCTGCTGTTGTTTTTGAATCACCATAGTATATCGAATCGCTCCAGCCCCCACCAGGTGTTAAGTTTACGGCATATGTTTGAGCGCTTTTTGTTGCTAGTATTTCCGGGAAATCAGAGTCCATAATAGCCTTAGACAAATAAATTATTGCGTCTGAGTCCGCACCCTGATTAAGCACTAAACCTGTGCTAACATTGTCGTCTGTCAACGTTTTCACATTATTAATCACTGTTGCATTAGGCATCAATGGTGCTGCATTTGCAACCCCAAAAGCACCTATTAAAGCAGCACCAGCAATTAAAGCTAAACACTTTTTCATATTTTACCCCCTCATTTAATTTAAAGCATTTGAAGTATGTCACATAGACACTGATTTGTCGACATTTGGCCCAAATGTTTCAGGCTACTGTTTCACGATTATACACATTTTTTGTGGGTAACTTTTGCATAAACTTTACTTTGAAAAAAAAAGTCCTATGAAATCAACACGTCTATTAAAATGGTCAAAATTTGATCAGAAATAGAAGTTGCATTATAATAAAAATAATGTCATAAGGAGGTGGAATTATGAAACCAATTGAACAACGCTTACCATTAGTCTTAGTGTTCGCGCGTATTACCGTATTTTTAGTGATGCTGGTTTGGACACTAGACAAATTCATTCGTCCAGGTCATGCCGCAGGAGTTTTTGGCAGCTATTATTTAGTTCCTGGCATGTCTCCAGCTTTAATGTATACAATTGCAGCTATTGAGCTTGTCATAATTATTGGCTTTGTGCTTGGATTCATGAAGCGTATAACCTATGGCTTGGTGTTGCTTTTCCACCTAATATCAACAGTATCAACATTTGCAGCTTATTTCACGCCATATACCAGTGTGCACTTATTATTCTTTGCCGCATGGCCAATGTTAGCGGCATGTTTCGCACTGTATTATTTGCGTGATTATGATAGGTTGTGGACAGTGAGCAAAATACCCAATGGCGCAAGTTAACGGCATAAGCCACATATTGCGTTATATGAATGGAAGCAAAGTCGAAGAAAAACGAACGCGAGATGGACAATTAACAAAGTTATTCATAGAACGAGATAACGTAGGAATTAAAATTGAGCCAAATATGGTATTAAGAGGTTCAATTTATCCTGTCATATATCGTAATCTTGACGAAAAAGCGCAGCAGTTACTAGAAATGTCGCTGACTGATGTATGTCTTTTATCTGTGGCTGATTTATATGCAGGAAAAATTTGTGCGGCATTGGATAGGCAGCACCCACGGGATTTATTTGATATAAAAGTTTTGTACGAGACTTTCGGTATTACAAATGAAATACGTCAAGCATTTGTGGGTTATTTAGCGGGAAATAATAGCCCAATTCATGAATTGTTAGCACCGAACTCAATAGACTTGTCACGCGTTTTTAGAGAAGAATTTTTGGGCATGACTAATTTGAAAGTTGGTTATGACGAGCTATTGAAGGTTAGAAAGAAATTAATAAATGATATTTGTGAAAACCTAACCGATGATGAGCGAAAGTTTTTGTTGTCAATTAAACTTGGGGAGCCAGATTGGGGCTTAATGGATGGATTACCATTAAAAGATTTGCCATCTATCCAATGGAAGTTAATTAACATAAAAAAAATGAGCAAAAAGAAACATCAAATACTGGTAGATAAATTAAAGAAAACATTAGGATTGTGATTTGCATGTTTACTGTTTGGCACAATCTCAAATCAAGTGCCGCAGTAAACTAAAAGTGAAGTAAAATAATTGGCACTAATAGCAAAGGAGAAAAGTGCCAATGGGAACAAGATATCGCCATATCAATGAGCAAGATCGAGTGTTTTTAAGGATAAAGCTATGGATAGGCGCAAACGCCCAACTAAGTTGTCTTTTGATGAAAAACTAAAGCAATATGTATACTCAAAGTTAAAGCAAGGGTGGTCTCCATGGCAGATAGAAGGGCGCCTAAAGCTTGAAAATGAAGGCAAATTGAAGAGTTTCAAAAATGTATTAATTTAAGCTAATTACCAACATTAAAACAAATCCACACGAGAATGCAGCTGTGCTATACTGGTTGTTTATATTAGTTTAGAATTTTTAATTAGGGTAATTGGGAGAAGCTATAAAATGAATAAAAAACCTAATACGATAGTTTGTGTGTTAATAGGAATAAGCTTGGGTTTACTTAATATATCCTATGCAGCAAATACTCCTGTCAATGCCGTGACAGATACCGCGGTGCAGGCAGCTGGGCAGGCCAAAACCTCAAATACTACCGGCGCGATATCAAATAAAGATAGTTCATCGTCTGGTGATAACCTTGATAAACAGCTACAAGCTGTGCTTGATAATTACCGTACTCAATATGGCATTCCGGCGATGCAAGCCAGTGTTAGTTTGCCCAGTGAATCTAAAACAAGAGATTATGTAAGCGGAACAACC
>SDBS01000470.1_pt1 | contig 38948 bp, 34 predicted proteins | sample 2277091 | NCBI WGS metagenome assembly SDBS01 (sample SAMN10404972, study PRJNA504765) | marine sediment metagenome | isolation source: marine sediment core GS10_PC15, 163 cmbsf | place: Arctic Ocean: Southern Knipovich Ridge | collected 2010
TTGTATTAGCAAAACTCTTTAAGTGTTCACGACATTTATCACACTTTACATTTTGCTCTAAAACTTCGCAAGCTTTACAGAATTCCTCATTATTTATGAGATTTCCCACAAATTTTTGTGTTAGCATCTCAGTTTCCGGACTTGTTCCATAAAATACTCCTAATTTATAATTTTTATTAGTCAACATAGTCAACACACAAATTAATGTTATTGTATGTATTTTTTATATATTATAAAATTATAAATCTAATTGTGAACATGTTCTAATTTCTCACTCTAGTGAATAGAAAATATATATAATACCGTAATTCATTTTAAATATATAATACGTTCAGAAATTTCAAAATTTCCTACATTTTACGATTAAATACAAAAAAATTTTAACTACTATGACAGAAGCGAATGATTCAAGTTCCAAAGAAGATCTAGCTTTAATTCACGTTGTATGTCCTTCATGTAAAGAGAAAAAAGATTTAAATATACCTACTAAAATAATAAATCAAGCAAAACAATTAACAACCGTTTCAGTTCCTTCTGGAACTGTTTGTGAACATGGTTTTCAAGCTTTCGTAGATAAGAACTTTGCAGTTAGAGGGTATCAAAAAGTTGATTTTGAATTCTATAAAATGGAATTTTATGAAGGTGGACTTGAGAGTTCTGAAACAGAAGCAGGCCCAGAAGATACAACATCCAGTCTTTCTTCAAAACCTTTCTTTCAAGAAATAATTAAACTTCTAAGAAGTTTTGTAGATGATAAAGAGATTCTGGGAAGTGGGATTTTTACTATTGACGGGAATGTTCTCTACTCTTCACTTCCTAGTAATACGCTCTTCTCTATAATTAGAGAATTCGAAGCACGAAGTTCGCAAAAATTGAGTAGCTTAAAGAAAATGTATTTAGAACTGGAAAATAATCAGAAAATTTGTTCTAATTACATTGAAATTCAAGATAGGAGATTCGCTTTAGTGTTATTTTTCTCAGATTTAGTCAAACTAGGGATGGGAAATCTATATCTTAATGATTTGGTAAAAAAAATTAAAAAACTAGAAGGCTAAGTTAATCACTTATTAATACTCACTACTCACTATTCTTTTTCTTCATAGTTCCCTCAAATTCTCCCCCTAAAGTTATTACCATACAAATAATAATGAAAGGCACTATGTGCCATATAATAAAGGTGGGTATTAATCTATTGAAGATAGATATCAAAAAAGTTACAAAAGATATTATTAGAGATTTAAACGAGGAAATTCCTGAACTTATAAAGCATGGATATAAGTTTAAAATCACTCAACTACACAGCAAAAAGAATATTGTAGTTAAATTAAAATTTAATAAGAAACCCAATAATTTTCCTATAGAAATTACTATTAAAATATTCCGAACTAAGAATATAGTGAGTGAGATAAATATATTACAAAGGTTAGAAAATCAAAAAATAAAAGCTCCAAAATTACTTTTGTTTAAAAATCCTTATTTAATTCTAGAAAAACTTAACGGAATTAATCTAAGTGATTTTATAAATGATAACTTGAAAGATGTCAAGGAATTAAATGATTTAAAGCCAGAAATATTGAAACAGATAATTTTTAGCATTGAAAAACTAGCGGAATGGTTTGCAATATTACATGAAAAAAATATTGTTAGAAAGAAATCCGATGTCTTTGTCTTAAATAAAGGTGATACAAGGTTAAGAGATTTTATCGTAGATTTTTCAGATAGGGTTTTGTATGGAGTGGATTTTGAAGACACATATGAAGGGAATCATTTGGACGACATAGCTTGGATATGTTGTTCTCTTCTTGATACAAATCCTGGAATCTTTGAACTAGGAGATCCCAAACAAAAGATTGAGTTAATTAACATCTTTTTGAGGAAATATTATCATGAAACTTCCTCTTTTAACTTTAATTTTAACTATTTGGCAGAAAAAATAGTCAAGGATTTAAACATTGTTATTAAAAGGAGGGGGAAGGGAGGCGGATCGCTTTCAATTACTGAGATTTTACGAAAAATTGGTATTAAATCTTAACTTTCCAATATATAAAAAGTTTAAATGGTATTTAAGAATAAATTTCTTTAATATATACTGACTTTTACTAAAAATTTAATAGTGTTTAATTTATTATTTTATAAAATTTTGATAAAACTAAAACTAAAGGAGATCATATTTTGAGTCTTACTAACACAAAATCTTCACTCAAAAAGATATTATCTATTATTGAAGAGCTAAATGGATTAAATTCTGATTCAGTTCCTAAATTGCAAGCTCAACCGACTACTATCCTTGAAGAAATTGCTAAATTTGAAGAGGAAAAAAATAATAACTTAAGAACCACAGAGACCAACGAAGATGAAATGAATTCATTGAAAAACAAAATTTCTCAAAATCAACGTGATGTTACAGCACTAGAAGAAAGTAACACTGAATTAACAACTGAACGGCAAGGTCTTTTGGATAAAATTCAAGCTACCCAAAATGAGTTAAATGAAACTCAAACAAAGGCAGCATCTAAAAAAGAAGAGTTAACTTCGAGAACTGCTCGTTTAGAAGAATTAGAGAAAAGAATTACAGAATTAAAAGATATTCAAGATAAATTTGATAACTCAATGAAGGCTTTAGAAACTGAACTTCAAGGAGAGTTTGAAAAGAAGGAAAGATTTAGCAATTCCTATGCGATGCGTGCAGCGGCCATGAAATCATTAATTAAAGCTGGTTACATCCAATCAAATCAGCTAAAAGTGATTAAATCATTAGTGCCTCAAACAACTTTAGATCTCAATGGATTAATTTCTGCAAGCGGTCTAAGAGAAGATGTCTTTAGAGGTATCCTTTCAAAAATGGTTGAAAAAAAGGGACCAATTGAGTATGACGAAGGAGGAGGTACTGTAACATTAAAAGGGGAGGTTGATTTCTAAAAATGAGTTCGAAAGAAATAATGTCTTTTATTGAACAATTTGAAACTGCTTATGATACATATTGGCAAGTATTCCAAAAACATAACGAAGACGTTCTTAACCAATTAAGAGACGCATGGAAGAGCATGCAAGCTGAACAGAAAGAAGTGGATATTTTAAATGAAAAACTAGCTGTTCAAAATTCAGAATTAACAGAATTAAGAACAAAATCAGAAGAAATGGACAATACAATTGCAAGCTTAAAAACCAAAAAAGATGAATTAACATCGAAAATTACTGAATTAAGTGCTACACTGGAGACCAGCGTTCATGATTTGAAGGCACCTCAATTTGAATTGGAAAACCTTACTGGTAAACTGGATGGGGTGAACGAAAAAATTAGTACTAAAGAGACAGATAAAACATCTCTCGATCAAAAAACAGTTGAAAATGAAAATCGAGAAACTGAGTTGAAAGATAGTTACCAGAAAAAAATGGATGAGCTAGAAGGGAAAATAGACCAATTACGGCAAGAAAACTTTTTCACTTCATTTTTAATTGAAAATTCTGATGAAGAAATCCACGAGGTTGACATTATCGCAACGATCATGGATAAAGGAAGTGCAAAGCTTGATGAGTTAAAAAAACTTTTGGATGTTCCTCCAATCATGGCGGTCCGCACAATAAAACAATTAGCAGTTAAGGGAATTCTTAATCTAAACGAAAACACGAACGAGGTTACACTTCCTTAACTATTGGATAGTTAAATTAATTAATTTTTTATTTTTATTCTTATTATTTATAGAAATAGACTACTCTATAAATTTAATTTATATTTCGTTAAATTTCACCTATTCCTCTAATTGACACTATTTCTTTATGAGAAGATTTTATTTGCGTAAAGTTTTAAATAGATGAATTTCCATCAAAGTACAGTAATGATTTTTGACTCACTTGGGGCTTCAGGTTTTCTATTCATCTCAGGTGTAAGTATAGCATTATCGTATCGAAATAAACTTAATAAAGTCAACTCAACCCAAGAGTATTCTTATAGAACCGTAAGAAATCATTATCTCATGCGTGCGGTATTTATTCTTATGGCACTTGGGTTAAGAAAAGTGTATAAATTATGGCAAGGACGAGCCTCATTAATTGTTTTAATAGGGAACTTGAGTTTTCGTGTGATAGTGAAATTAGAGGAAAGATCAAACAAGAAAGTCGTTAAGGAGGTTTTCAATTCCAGAAAATGATAATATTTTAAAAAAAGCTGACGAATCCCCGAATCTAGAAAAAGTTATGGTGGTTTTGGTTACATGTGTACTCACTAATTAAAAAAACTACTATTCTATTTTATCTGCATTTGTTCTAGTTTCAAGAGTATTGGATCCAATATATCCAAATCCCTGGCATGAGTAAAAGGGAGATACTTTTCCATTAGTAAAGTTTGGAAATGGAATACAAATTTTTTTTTTAGTTTTTGATAAAAAATTTCAATTAATTTAACAGCAATATAGCACCATTGTTCGATAAGACTTTGAAGTTCATCGCTAGTATAAATATCCAGAAAAATTTTACTCTTTTGAATAGAAATTTGATCTCCCTCGAAATCAAATTGTGAAGTGATTGAGATATTTGATAAATTTTTTAAATGAGTTTCCAATTCCTTCTGTATTGTAGATCTATCAGTTAGATCACTTAATATTCCAACCAAATCACTGAGAATGTCAATCATTATATAAATTTGACGTTCTTCCTCATCCACGATTTTGACGTATTCTTCTTCATTTAACTTTTTTAATAACAGTAGTATTTCATCCCCATGAGATTCTATCAAACTCGAAATACGTACTACTTTCTCTAAATCTTTCAAAATTTTTACAAAATTTAAATTAGGGAAACTTTTAATAATTAACAAGCACTCTTCATCATTGGATATATAAAATTGCTGAATTTTGTCAGTAGATATAACATAATCCTTCTCCTCAATTTTGTTTTCAAAGGTTATCGCATTCATATAAAATGCATAATTTAGCTTTTCATAGCACTCATTACGACGTTTAGATGTAAAATAATCGCAATCCTTTATTGTTGTTTTTTCACAACAACAAGTCATTGGACATGTTTCATCATTTACTTCTACCTTTGTAGTAATATTATTATTGGGGATAACTACCCAGTCCTCGGCAATTGGAACCCTAAATAAAATACGAATTAATTTTCGCCTGAACGGCTCAAAAATAAGAGGATTAGGCACTTCTCCATCGACAATCTCAAGATTTTCTAACTCAAGAAAAAGAGTTCTAACACGATGTTGTAAATACAGAACTGGAATATTAGAGATTATAGTTAAAACATACTGGTTTCCTTTAAATTCAGTAATTTTGGTTTTTCCGTAATCTAATACAAAAAGTTTTGACTGAACTTTAAAAAGTTCTTCTGAAAAACTTCCTAAAGCTGATAGAAAGCCAGAAAGTAATGTTTCATCTAAAATCAATGAATCATCGTTAAAATCAAATAAGGCTATAGGAAGCCCATTGATATTAAACACCAATACTTTTTCCACGACTAGAATAATTATCCCTCCTATATCTCCTAAGTTAAATTAAAAAGAAAAAAAATAAAAATAAAAAATTAACGTCTTTTTTTCCACCGAGATTTCTTCTTCTTTTTTTCTAATATTTTTTCTGGTACAGGAATATTATTCCTACGAGCGAGAACGATAGCCGTCATTTTTGATACTAAGTTGACAGAAGAGTAATTAACTAGCAAATTCTGAACACTGGTGAAATGATCTTCATCAATCCAATCAATTTCAAATTGATCTGTTAATCCGATACCTGATTCATAACAAATCTCACCCATTTTCGTAGAACCATATAGGCCTAACCCTCTCTCCACCAGTAAATCTACAAAAACCTTCAATTTATCATCAGTTAGAGCCATGATCCCACCTCGAAAGTTAATAATGCTTCTACGTAATGTGGAATATTTTTATTAATAATTGATCCGTGCTGAGGGCATATCATATTAATTTCTAAGTCTTTAATCTTATTTACAAAATTTTCAATAGCAGACTTATGTGGGATATAGGGTTCATGGAAAACTCTCATAGCTTTGATATAATTTTCATTTGCATAAAGTTCCCAATCTATTGAAAAGGCTGAGAATATATCTGATGAGAAAAGTGTTTTTGAATTTTTATCATAGGTTGTAAATGCCCCTGGAAAATGTAAGTATGGTGAAGTAATAAACATTAATTCTCTTCCATTCTCCAATTCTAAGATATCACCATCCATTATTGGAGTAACTTCCGTATAAACATCATAATAGGGAATGAATAGAGCGGTTCGCATCGTAGTAATTATTTCAAAATTATCCCTTCCAATAATTTCCTCAAATAATGGAATTGAGGCACATAGATCTGGATCTTGGTGATGAACTATGATGTGTGTAATTTTTTCCACTGGAATGATTGACTCTATTTTATTTTTAACGATACTGAAATGATCGGTCCGCCTAGAACCTGGATCAATTAATACCACATCTTCTCCTTCAACTATTAGATATGGGTTGTTTGCAAAACCAGCTTTAGTATCACTCCAACCCACCCAATATACTCCTTCACTTATTTGTACTGCTTCTTTATCTGACATTTTGTTAAACCTCTAACTATTTTTTTAATGTTAATTTTTAATATTCAAATATAACAATATAATAATATAAGAATTTAATTTAAAATTTGAGTTTATAAATTATTATTTTTACTCTAGTATTCATAAGATGCTCAGATCCCAGAAAATAATTCGCCAAATTTATTATTCTAAATTTGTCTACTATATAAGTATATAAGATGGCGGTATTACTAAAAATAAAATAAAAAAAGTTAGATTAAAACTAGTTTGGGAGATTAAACAGGGGATTTGTAGTTGAATTTGTATCAAAAACATCAATAGTTGCTCTAACGTTCATCTTGCTAACTTTTAACAAATTGATTGAATTTCTCAACTCTTGAATCGTTTGACTCATGAGGCTATCATTTTTGACGCTACTTATCTTTTGGCTTTTATTCAACAGGTTTGAATCATTTTTTAAGGATTTCAAGGTTTTTTCAAGAGAATCAAAACATTCATTCATAAGTTGAAAGCTTTGTTTTGCGATATCCCAACAACTAATTTTATTTTCTTGAATTGGAGCATGCATTTCTTTTTTTCTAAATTTCATAATTTTCCACCTCTTTTTTGAATACTGATTACTATGTCGGCAAATTTTATGTTAATTAAAATAATTTTTATATATAATTATATAATCATATAATCATATAATTAAATATTGCTTTTCTTTTTATTTAAATTTAAGGTTTATAAAAAATTATATATGAAACTTAGCCTTTTGACAAAACAGCTATAAATTAAATTAAACAAAACAAGAGATTCATCAAACTATTTATAACTATAAAATTATTATGATGAATCTCTAACCAATTAATCATTCAGAAACAATTGGAATAGTAAAATAAAATGTTGAGCCTTTATTTCTTCCTTTAGATTCTACCCAAATTTTTCCACCATGGATCTCTATTATTTTTTTACAAATATATAAACTGAGTCCGCATCCGTCTATTAAAACATCAAATTTTTTCCCATATCTTTCAATTTTACCAAATGGTTGAAAAATTTGTTCTTGTTCATCTTTAGTTAACCCAATTCCATTATCCTGTATTGAAACTATAAAAGAATCATCGATAGTTTCAGAATGAATCACAATTTTTCCACCTGTCGGTGTGTTATTAATTGCATTTTCGATCAAACTTTCTAATACTCTATAGATTTTTTCTTTATCAAATTTAGTTATTAGAATATCTTGAATATTAAGAACAATAGAGAGTTTTCTTAAAGTAATAAGTCCTTGATAATTTTTCAAATTATCTCTAATTAAATAAGCGAGATCTTCAAGATAGGTGCTCATTTTTAATTCATCTTTTTTGAGGGATGCTGTGTCGATCATAGAACGTATTGTTTTTACTAAATGCTGAGCATTTTTGTTAACAATCTGTAAATAATTAAGCCTAACTGTGTCAAGAATATCATCATTTTTATCAATCAAAATATCTGTAAATCCTTTAATAGAAATTAATGGTGTTTGCATTTCATGAGAAGTTCTGTTTAACAAAGTTGTCTTGAAGTCATTAATTTCTCTTAATCTAATAGTTTCTTCCTTTAACTTTTCTTCATATTCTAATTTTTCTGTAATATCGACTAATATACCTTCTATACTTATTGGTTCTCCTAATTCATCCTTAATTAAATGTGAATTTAATTTTACAAATATCTTTTTTCCATGCTTATTTTTCACATTTGCGACAAAATTCTCAACATGCTCTCTCTCTAATGTTTGTTCTATGAAGTGTTCACGCTCTATAGAATGCCAAAAATCCAATACCTTTGTCCCGATTAAATTTTCAGCAGGATCATAACCTATTATTTTATTAAAAGCTGGATTATGAAATATGAGCTTACCATCCATTCCGACATTAAAATATCCAACATCTATATTGTGAATTTTAATTTGAAATTTTTCTTCTGATTCTTTTAATTCTTGTTCTTCATCCCTTTCTTCCCTAAAAGAAAGTAGAATTGCGAAATCACCTAAATATATTATAGATTTAGTAGTTAATTCTACTTTTATAATTTTTTTTGATTTAGAACCTACTCTAAATGAATTTTTCAAAACATGGCTTTTTTTCATTTTTTGCCATTGTCGTTCAAATTTTTCTTTTATAATAGGAAAATCGTGTGGGAATACATATTTAAAAAAATCATTATTTGACCAATTTTGAACTTCCTCCTTTGAATATTCAATAATATTAGGTAAAGCATCATTTACATATCTAACAAATCCATCTTGAAGAATACATATACCTATCGGTAATTGGTCAGTGATATTTCTGAAAATATCTTCATGTTTCTGTACAGCTTCTGAATACATAATTTTTTTTAACCTTTATTAGTTTTTAATTAAATAAACATTAAGTTTAATATTATATTGTAAGTTTCTACAAATTTCGTAATATAAACATATAGTAATATTATTATATATAAATCAATTCTCTTTAAAAAATAAATATACATTCAAATAATTATAAATTTAGTTTGTACTCAATTTCACCGGTTCGTTTAATAATTACTAAATTTTCAAAAATATCTAAAACAATAGTTCTTCCTTGTGTTCCCCCTGTGTCTTCTTTCATAATTTTGATATTTAAGGCTTTTAACTCATTTTTTACAGATTTTATATTCCTCTTACTAATATCCATAAACTTATTTTGAAAGATATTTGCCCCTCCAATTATAGCAGCTTTTATATTTGTTTTTTTTACACCAAGACTTAGGAATTCATTAACTAATTCCTTTACAGAGTAGTCTGCATATTTATGAGGAAAAGGCAATTCAATTTGCTTATCTGTAATTTTTGCTGAGGGGAGTAAAATATGAGACATTGCATAAATCCTGCTTTTTTTATCATAAAGAATCAATCCAATACAGGAACCTAGCCCATATATTACTAATTTTGGATTAAAAAGAAACTTCGGGCTAACTAACGCATAATGTGCGATGGGTAAAACTAATTCATTATACTTATTTGGAAATTCTATGCGGTCTGTACGGCTTCGTTTTTTTAAAACGATCTTCTCTTGTTTCGTCAGTACTTCTAGGTTAATTGTTTGAATTTCACTCATCATTGTTATCACCTCAACCTAATTAATTTTCATATATATATGATTCTTAGAATCAACTAATTTAAAATTCCGAGTTCTATTAAAAAGCGTTTCTGTTTTACCAAGTATTAATAAGCCTCCTCTATTCATCCTTGTTTCGATAATGGATAAAAATTTATCTCGATTATCTCTGTTTAGATATATGAGAAGATTTCGACAAAAAACTATATCATATTTCCATGATTTTTGATGACCATTAGTCACATCCTCGTTAATGAATTCAATGGAATTCTTGATGTGGTTCTTTATTACAAATTTAAAACCTCCCCTTTGTTTTCTTTTCATGAAGTAGTTTTTTTCAAAATATTCAGAAATATCTTTAATCGAATATTCATTATAAACTCCTAATCTTGCATTATGTACAACATTTTTATCTATATCAGAAGCCACAATTTTAAAATATGGAAAATTCGGAATTTGAATTTGAAGATTATCAAGAATCATAGCAATTGAGTAAGGTTCTTCTCCATACGCGCAAGGACAGGACCAAATATGAATTGGGTTTGCTGATCTTCTCCTAATTTTTCGATATAAAGAAGTCTCTGTAAGATTAAAATTTCGTAATGAAAAATCTGGAATTTCAGGATAATTTCTTTTTTTTTTTCTTGATTTTTTCTTAGTGAGATTGAATTTATTCGAAGGATTTGGCTGCAAATCGCTTAAAACTATTCTCCCTTTGTAATTCATTGATTCTATAAACAATTTTTGAAATCGTTCAAATACATCCCAATTCCTAAAAAAATATGAGTAATTAATGTTGAAACTTTCCTGAAATCTATTGACTTCAAAAGGGTTTGATAAAATATAATCATAGTAGGAATCAATTGTTGAACAGTCAACTCGAATCATCCTCGATTTAATTCGTCTCTCGATGAATTTCCTTTGATAATATTGAAAATTTAACTTAGTTTCCAAATTTAATAAATTGATAAGTTTCTGGTAGGAATCTTCTTCTACTAATATACTGCTAAAACTTATCATTTATTTTTGCCTCATATCGATATATTCATATATAATAATATAATATAACAACAATTTATATAAACCTATTGTTTATATCTGATAACTTAGAAGAAAAAAGAGTGTATGATTAGATTACTAATCTTTATAACTGGAAAGATATCTTAAAAGTCAAAAAATCAATCGGATTTAATCGAACTCATAATAATTTCTTAATTTCATCTAAACGATTCTTAATATGCTCAATCGAATATTCCATATGCTTTTGAATTTCCGTGACTTCTGAAATAATCTGTCTTATTCGAGTCCTTTTTGTTTTGGAGATTTTAGAAGAATTTTGAAAACGATAGTCTCTGGTCGAAAATTGGATATTATCGGTCTTTTCTCTTGTTTGTCCTGGAAATTCTAAATTTGTCATTCCATTATTGATTTCATCAATTAAAATCAGAAAATCTTTTGGTTCTCTTCCTTGTTTAATGATTTCATACTTAAAATTATAAAATTTTTTCTTGCTTTTTAATTTCCCTGCCCAATTTGCTGCCATATATCTATGAAATAATCGGGAATGATTACCTGCCCATATCCACATTAATCTTAGTTTTTTATCAATTATTAGATAGACGGCTTTGGAGTCGAAGATTTTCTCTGGTTTCGATTTTATAGATTCACCTTCTACCTTAAAAATGTATTCAAGATAGGTAGTTTGAGAAATTTGAGACATAATTTTTGTTTTTTAGAATTAATCTTTAATTTACAATTTGAATCAAATAAAAGGTTGTTAGTAAAACCTCGTTAATGCATCCAATAACTCCTTTAGGGAATCAATGTTAGGGATGAATAAAAACGTGCCCATAATCTCTACGTCTTTTACTATTACTTTTGTATCTATTATTAGTGATAATTTCTTTAACAATCCAATTTCTTCTTTCAATATTTCAACAAATTGCGCCCCATTGTCTATACTCATATCTGGGGGTTCTGTCATCAAACGTATCCCTAAAAGGTCTCCAATCGCGCTGGTGTAATGACTTCCTAGTATATGACCGAGTTCACTTATAGCTCCAGTATACAATTCAGGTATATCTTCTATTCTGTTTATCTTTCTTCTTAGATCAATTTGTTTTTTATTTTTATCTTCAACAATTATTGAAGCTAGGCTTAATATATCTGAAACATTGAATATAATAAGAACTGTAGCTCTTGCTTTTCCAACAACATTACTCCACGTAATTAATAGCTTTTCCTTCTTTTTATTGATTATATTCGCAAATTGATCCAGTTCCACCATTTGAACTGAGGGTATATTAATATCAACCCTCTTTTCGATCATTTGTGCTAAGGCGTTCGCAGCACTTCCAGCCCCCATATTCCCTACTTCCTGCAGTGCATCTCTTTGAATTTCCGATAGTTCAATATTTATGATTTCTGGCAATTTTTCAACTTCTGGAGGTTCAATTACCAAATTTGGATTAATTCCTAAAGTAGTAAAGAAACTTTGTAGTGTTGTAATGTCCGGTACAAAGAAAAAAGCTCCATTTAGTTTGAAATCTTTTATGTTAATTGAAGTTTTGATCATTATAGCGAAAGTCGAAATTGATTCGAGTTCCTTTAAAAGAAATTCTTCTAATGAACCTACATCGCTTAGAGTAAATTCAGGAATGTCTATCATCATAATACTCCCTGTTAAATCTGCTAATGCTGAGGCGTAATGACCAGCGAGTATATTTCCAATTTCCGTTATTGTTGAAATTGCGAAATCATCAAGATCACTTTTGGATATTACCTTTTTTGGATCAATGGTAGTTTTTGTTCTGCCTAATTTACTCACTAATCTCAATAATGGCTGAGTATCAAAAATTTGGAGTATTGTTGATTGAGATGGTTTTTCTATATGGCAAAAAATCCCACAAACTTGCTCTTGACGCCCTCCAAATTGACTAGTTAATTTATCAAGTGAAATTATACCTACATTCGTAAGATTTACATCAATTTTTCTATTTATTAAACGAGATAGAGCAGTCACAGCATTACCGCTTCCAATATTTCCTATCTCTACAAGTAAATCTTGTTGTTCTTGGTTTAAAATTACTTTATCGCCAACCTGTGGTATTACTTTCTTAGTGACTTTCGGTTTAGGTTTTATACCTTTTTTCTTCTGTTGAACAGTTTTCGTGGTCTTCTTTTGACGAGTGGAAGTTAGTTTAGCTTGAGTTTCTGGTTGCTCCTGAGTTTCTGGTGTTAAATCTAATTGAGAAAGTCTCTGATTTCCTGAAGGTGCATAATATTGAATAAATGCATTTAAATCTAAAACAATAAATGCTTCATTATTGAAACTTCCAACTGATTTTATGAGATCATAATCGATATTTGTTCTAATAATCGTATTTTCCTCATCAAAAATTGAAAGTGGAAGTTCTTTAACGCCGATTACAAAATCAACTAAAAAAGCGACTTTTACTTCATTAACCTCCAATAACAAAATACGCGATTCTTCATTAATTTCATAGTTTAATTCTTGACTATCGATAATATTCTTTAGTGAGATAATAGGATATATATCCCCGCGTATATCAATTATACCAACAATAGATTTTTCAGCAAACGGCACATAAATAATTTCATCTTTAGGTATATAAATTTCTTTGATGAATTCAAGTTCGATAAGAAATCTCTCATTCTTAACCTCAATTACAATATATTTTACATTTTGAACATATTCAGTTTTTAGCATAGTAACCTCTCATTAAATTATATTTACTTTTTTAATTTCTTTTTTTCATCATAATTCCTTTCCATATCAATTCTATTTCTGGATTTTCTTCATTTACCTCAGACAAGAAATTAGGTTGCCTAAAAATTGAAACTTGTCCTCCTTTAGAGAATTTATGGACATATTCTAACAGATCTTCCATGCTTGTATGATTGAATCCTGCAAGCTTCAATTCATTTTTGTTAACAACAATTAAATCCTCTCCTTTAAAAGGTCGTTCTCTATCTGTCCATTCAACCCATAGTTCTGATTCTATTTCATTATTACCTATATTTAAAGGCATATCAATCGGTATGTCTCGATAAGATTTAAAACTAGCAAAAATTACTCTATCAGGTACTATTTTTTGTACTTTAGAGAACACAATTAATTTTTGCAGAGCTTCTTCATATATTTCTAGATTTAAAATTTCAAAACATAATACAAAAATTATTTCATTTTTTTGTGTTTCAATAATAAAATCAACTACTTGCCCAGATTCAACAGATTTGTTAATTTTAATTGATTTAGTTTTGAAGGCTTGAATATATTTATAATAACGATAAAATCGCCATTTTATAGCAAATTTAGTATTAATTTCACGGCTAATAAAAGTTTTATATAACATTTCTATTTGATCTGTTTTTAATATTGATAAATTAGCCGATTTTTTGTTTTCATTATCGACTGTCTTAAACTCACTCTTTATAGATTTAGATTTTTTTTGAGTTTTTTGAGGTTTGTTGTCCATCTCCTCTAGACATAATTGAATTTCTACTTGTGTAAAGTGGGGTGTAATTTTTTCAACTAAAAACGATAATCTTTTCTGAGATTTATCCAATAACATATCAAATTGCTGAAAATTCATAGTATTTTCTCCTAAATTTTGATTTTTTTAATTATCCATATAAAACTGATTCTAATTCTGAATATTCAATATCTCTACTTCCATCTTTCTTCAAATAATACATAATTTCCTTCTCTTGGTACGGTAAGAGTTGATCTAAAGAAAAAGAGATAGTAGTGTTATTTTCTGTACCAGAGTTATTCAGATTGTGTTTTAAATTTGAAGAAACGAATTGAAACGAATTTGGAAATGTATCTGATATGTCTATACTATTTAATTCTGCATTAGATTTGTTTTTAACTAAAATATTTATCGCAAACTCATCACTATTTCTACCAGGAAGTATAGACTTTCCTATCGTTAATTTTCGTCGTTTATGAGTTATTTTTATAGACGATCCTTCTTTTTGTGATATTTGTTCCTTTAAAACATAGAAATCATTTTGTACGCTTTTTGGTGATTCAAATTTATTATAGTATGCATTCACTTCAATAGGAAATTCATAATTTTTCCTATAGTCCGGATTTATTGCATTTATTGAGTAGTTTAGTTTGAGTAGATCGTTTCCCGTGATCAGGTGTTTTAAATTGTTTTCACCCAAATTGAGCTCTAATTCTAATAGGTGTGTTTTTGAAGGATCTTCATCTGATGGAGTGATTTTGAGATTGAAATTCTCAATTTTTAAATCTCCTGCTGAACTTCTGAAATTATAGTTTGAAACATCCGTAGAAGGGAGAAAATTTTCAGGGATTGTGTCTTTTATAATTAAACCCTTAATGGGGACATTACTCATGTTTTTGATTATAATTTCAGTTTCAAGTGAAGCTTCTTCAAACGATTTTAATTCGGTCTTCGAAAGTTTTTTATCGATTTGGAATCCTGCAATTTTAAAATAAGTATCTTCTATTATCGCAGAGATAGTAGAATCATTTTTTACAACAAAATCAACTGAATACTCTGTTTTCCTCGAGAATTTAGGTTCATTCGCATCCTTAATTTCCCAATCTTTAGTTGTATATTTTTCTCCTGGAAGTACAAGGTTCCTTTCATTTTCAAAATTTATATCTAAAATATCTAATTTAGACTTATCTTTGATATGTAGAGATTTAAGATTCAGTCCAAAATCGCTTAAATTTTCGAAAATTAACGAACACTGCCATAAATTAGGTTCTGTATCTTTTTCTGCGACTTTTATGGTATGCATAGCATGTGAGTAAGCAGAAAAATCCTCAATCTTAATCCCTGAAAGTTGGTATCCTTTTAATGAATAATTTAACTCAATTATACCTGATTTAATCCTTTCTTTCCTTTTAGGAACAATTTTAGCAAATACAACTAACTCTACTCTCTCGCCAGGAAGAATTTTATTTATTGACCAATTAATTTTTTTTTTAATAATCCTAATATTTTTATGAATTGCACTTTTAAAATCAAAATCATAAAAACCTTGAGAGAGAATCTTATCCAACTTTACATTCTCGCATATAAATTGCGAGATATTCTCTAATGTTATTATAAATTTAATTTTATTTTCTTTTTCTAATAAAAGTAGGAGATTTTGTTCTCTACCATCCCTATCATAAATATTTTCATCCCCAGAAATTTCTAACTCATTGATGACATCGTTAAATTCGAACATTTTATTGTTAACAATTTCAATATTTTCTTCAACTTTTAACATCTCTGGTAATTCATCAGTATTAATAAAATCGAACTTAATCGTTTTATTAGATTTAGGTTCAATTACACCTAGATTCATGTTATTATCCGATTCTATTTTTACAGTTTCAGCTCCTGAAAACTTTAGTAATGCATCCCAAATCCGATCCTTATTTGAGTTATTTGAGATTGTAATATTTCCATAACCTAATAACGATTTTCGTTCCATTTTATAATTATATTGAAATTCTAAGACTTCCTCATTTGTGATTAAAATTTCAGAATATTTACCTATGTCTTGATTAGTGATTTCTCCTGTAGTAAAAGTCTTCCCTACAAAACCTACTTTATTTTTTAATTTTAAAGGCATTCCAATAAAATTTTCTTCAGTTTTTGACTTTAAATCTTCTATTCTGATTCTTCTAAAGGCCATATCTCATTTTCCTCCTATTTTTATCATACCAATCTATATTTTTTTTAATACAACTAATCATTTTCAGTAATTTAATTTATATTTAAAATTGAAGACATCATTGTTAACACATCAAGGATCAAGCAAATCGAACCATCTCCTGTAATTGTGGATCCCAAAATATCGTGTGAATTCGAGAAACTTGATTTAAATGGCTTAACTACAACATCCATCTGTTGTAAAAGCTCATCTACAACGATAACTATGGAATTGAATTCATCCTTTTTACATAATACTGCAATTTTAATGTCCGAATTTGTGGTTATATTACTTTCACCAGAGCTAATAAAATTAAAATATTGATCCAATTGAATCATTGGTACTAACTGAGAAGCAAAATTATAGTAAACTTGCTCCTCATCGTATTCTACCAAATTTTGATTAAAAATTATTACTTGATCAATATTCTCTGTTGGAATAGCAAATAAATCTCCATTAACTTTCATTAATTGCGCTTTTAAAATAGCTCGTGTAAATGGAACTATTAATGTCATTATAGTTCCCTTATCCTTTTCAGAGGAAATTTTAAAAGTACCTCCCAATTCTTTGATTTTTTCTGAAACTATCGCCAATCCCATTCCTCGCCCCGAAATAATATCGACATCTGAAAGTGTTGAAAAACCGGGCATTAAAATAATCTGATTTAAGTCATCTTTGCTTAATGACTTTACTTCCTCAGAATTGTATAATCCTTTCTTGATTATCTTTTGTTTAATTTTATCATAATCGATTCCCTTCCCATCATCTTGAATTTCAATGTATATGGACCCCGCTCTTCTTGAAGTTTTAAGCTTGAGAGTGCCAATTTCATTTTTATTTTTTGACTTTCTCCTTTTTGGTGGTTCTATTCCATGAGAGACAGAATTTCTAAGTATATGTACCAACGGCGAATTTAGTTCTTCTAGAATCTTTCTATCGATCTCTACATTAATGCCTTCCAAAATAAATTTTACTTTCTTTCCTGTGTCTCTTGCTACATCGCGTACAAGTCTTTTATATTTTCTAAATGTAGATTCCACCCTAACAAGTTTAAGTTCAAACAGAATTTCTTGAATATCTAAAAGTGGTTTATCCATTTTATCTAACAGTCTAATAACTCTCCTTTCTTCAATCTCTTGTAAAATTTGGTTAATTTGATTTTTTAGAATTACTAATTCCCCAAAATAATTCATTAGATTTTCCACTTTTTCTACATTTACTTTTAAGCTTGTGATTTTTTCCATTTTAAAATCTACTTCTGCTTCTGGATGTAGTTCATCTTCTCCATCTATTACTTCTTCTTCACGATTTTCATCTAAAGTGGATTCATCTTTTATTTCTAGTTTTAAACTTTTTTCCCAGGATGTTTTATATTCTGAAATTGAATTTTTGTATTCAGCAGAATTTAATTCAATAATAACTTTATTTTCTATTTCTAAAATTTCATCTAAAACTTGTGTTGTTTCCTGTACAGTCTTTTGACTTAAATAAAATACTTCAAAGTTTTGTTGAATTTGTCCTTCTTCCATAATTTCTGGTTTTGGATTTGTCCAATAAATTTGACCATATTCATTTAATGCCCGAAATATAATGAAAACTCTAACCCTTTTAAAGACACAAGTTTTTTCAAGTCGAATGCTTATTTTATAGGAATGATTTTTTGGATCATCTAATTTATTCAATAGCTCATCAGGTGGACTAAGTTGTACTAATGATTCCCCAGAAATGTTATCGAAATTTTTAAATGTTTCTTCAATATCTACCAAAAAATTGCTTTCAATATCACTCATATCTCCCTTTTTAACTCTTTTCAAAACTGTCCTTAAGATTTCAAAGTTTTCAAACAAAAGGTTAATAAAACCATCCCGCTTTTCTTTTGAAAACTTATTTTCCTTAGCTTTTTCCAAGAATGACTCAAAATAATGACAAAACCTCGATACATTATCAAAGCCGACCATTGCTGTTAGTCCCTTTAATGTATGAAATGTAAAAAAGAGTTCTTGAAGTGGCTTAGGATTATTTGGGTTCTCTTCTAATTTCATGATCTCTTCTTCTGTTTTCTGAACCAAATCTTCCATTTCACTTATAAAAAGCTTCAAATCCTCTTTATCTACCATATTTTCACCCCATAATATTTATTCAAGACAAGGTTTGTGTTAATACCTTTTTTTTAAGCATTCGTTCCATAACTTCTATGATCTGTTCAGCTTTAAACGGCTTTTGAATAAAATCCTTAGCTCCTTTTTTAGCTGCTTCAAGAACTAACGCTTCTTGCCCTAATGCTGATACAATGATTATCAATGCCTCCGGATCAAATTTCAAAATATTTTCAGTGGCTTCAATACCTCCTTTTTCAGGCATAACTAAATCCATTGTTACTAAGTCCGGTTTTAATTCCTTATATAACTTTAATCCTTCATTTCCGTTTGATGCTTCACCAATAACTTCGACATAATCAATTTTATTTATCATTTTTTTTAACATGTTTCTTGTGAATTGGGCATCATCAACAACTAAAATCCTTTTTTTATCTGACATTTTTATTATCTCCCTCTTTTTTTCTTTTTTTAATTCGATATTACTTCATTTTGTATTGTAAATTGATCAATATCTTCAAGAATCTTGCCTAAATCAAGAACTATCTTAGGAGTGCCCTTGAATCTAATGATACCTTTGATATATTTCATACTCACACTAGTTTGAAATATAGGACCTAACTCCATTAGCTGATCATTTTCAACTTGAACGATGTTTATTATTTGGTCAACCAAAATTCCTACATAGGAGTTGCTAAAATTTAAAATTATCATAAATTTGTTTTTTTTGCCATTATTTTCACCATTTGATTTGATGATCCGAGATTTGTAAATTGTAGAATTATTCATTTTTAATTTCTTCCATAAATTTACTATATGGATGATCTCACCTCTGTAATTATAAATTCCTTCAATAAAGTCCAAACTATTCGGTAATCTCCTTATTTGACCTGACTGAATAATTTCTTTAACATCAGCAATATCAATAGCAAACTCTTCCCAACCTACCTTAAATATTATAACTGATAGTTTATTACCATTATTATTTATATAATGTTGAACCATTTTCATATTCCTCATTTAATTTTCATATTTTAAAATATTGGTTTAATATTTTTTCAAATTTATGGAACGGAGTTATATCACCATCAAAATTCTCTATTTGTTGACGATATTGGGTTGAAAACTCATCTGGAATAAGATACATATACCTTTCCAGCAGATGATTATATTTTCCCAACATGGGATTCAAAGTTTCTACTAAGTATGCAAATATAACGTTATTTTTACTAATCATAAATAAAACCTGATTTCCAAAATTTATTTCCTTTAATTTAGCACCTGATTCTTGTCCTAAAATTTCTGTTGAAAATGAAAAAATAGCAGAAATAAATCCACTTATATGGAGTTCCATATTGATTATAGATTTCCGTTCCTCATTTATTTTTGAAATAAAACAAGTTCCATGATATCCAAGTATAAAAACAGCACTTATCCCCGTAGCTTGAGGGATTTCAATTAAACTGTTACATAGATCTTTTATTTCAGGTAAGGATGACCTTAAACGAATCGAATTTTTTATCTTTTTTACGAGAAAGTAAAGCTGTGGATAATTTAGGTCACTCTCCTTATCATCCATAAATATTATTAAATATATATCTTCGTTGTTGTTAAAATATTGGATAAAAATTGTTTTTTCATCAATGGGAATGATTGAATTACCTTGGGTTTTCTCCAATATCTCTCTTCTATATAATTCAATAATATTTTGAATTAGAGGTAACCCTATACCCTTTTGGTATAGTAAATCAAATTCTCCATTAGAATTATTTTTAGGAATCTTAATTAGTCCAATTCCTAACATTTTTAATTGATTTGAATTAATTTTTAACTGTTGAGTATTTTCCATAACAATCATTAATTTCTTGCCTGCGATTTTTGATCATTAATTTTTTGATTTTAAATTCTTTCTTATTAAATGAAAAAAATAAAGTGGAGTTAAACCACTCTTTTTGTTATTTTTAAAAAAAATACTAACCTCTTTTTATGATTTTGTTGAAAACTCACTTCTTTTACCTCTAATTGTAATTCTCATTAAGTGATGCTGAAGATTTTGAAAAACGCTTTTTTTTTCTCCCATTTCCATTAGCACCACCATTACCTCCGTTTCCCCATCTTGATAATCCGTCAGTGAGTTCTGAAGCTAAAACTCCAAGCTTATTAGCTGTGGCAGTTACTTCTTCCATAGAGGCAGTTTGTTCCTCAGTAGACGCACTAATTCCTTCCATTGAGGCCGTAGTTGCTTGGATTCTATCTATAATTTCTCTGACTTTTTCATTTGTAGTAGAAACTGTTTTCTTTGATTCTTCAGCTAATTTTCGAACCTCATCAGCAACAACTGCAAATCCTCTTCCATATTCACCCGCTCTTCCAGCTTCAATACTCGCATTTAATGCTAAAAGATTTGTCTGTTCTGAAATCATTGTTATAGCATCCATTACTCCTGTAATATCATCTGAAGAAGCCATAACTATCATGCTATCACGAGCTATATCCTGAGTAGTTGAAGCTATTTCTTCCGATGCTGCATTTACTTCACTTGCACTTGCGGCCAATTCTGTAGCAATATTTGATACGTTCACGCTAATATCTGTACTAACTTCAAGTATTTCTTCCATACTATTAGTGATTCTAGTAATTCCTTTAACAGTTGGGACAGCTACAGCAATTCCCGCGACTACAGCGACTATCATAATGATTACACTAATAATGAACGCAGTTGTTGCAGTAAGCGTAGCTGAGGTAATGTGTTGGGTGATTTCAACGTCAATTAGAGTTTCTAGACCTTGGTCCCCCTCTCCTAAATATTCATCCACTTCATCATATAATCCTTCAACAGTTTCATCACCAGTATGTAATCCATCAACAATATCAAATAACCCCGTGTCAGGAGTTGCGACTAATACTAAAAAATCAGTATTATGCCAGGTTTCAATACTATTTGCTAAGGAAGTAGCATTTCCATCATTAATAACAGCATCTATATGAGAATCAAATTCTGTTATAGCTGTATTAAATTCTGACCTTAGGATTAGTCTTTCGGAAGCATTATCAGCACCAAAATATTGAAATGTAATTAAGATCTGATGTTCGAGATCATACTTTACGGCAGTTGCGTTATAAATCATTGCGCTTCCAGTCTGGTAATTTATTAGTTTATCTAAATCTGAATCGATTGTATTATCTTCTGCAAGGATTTCTGCTTGTTTTTGAAAATAACTATCAACTCTATCAAATATTCCACCTGATGTATTCGCCACATTAAAAATTAGATCAACTTTTCCATCGGTATCTTCCAAACCACTCTTATGAGAAGGTTGTAAGCCTATGATAGTAGAAATTCGGGCTATAGCATCATTATATGCTTCAATAAAAGCAGTTCTTGCTCCCTCAGTCTCCCCATCTTCATATTGATGGATAAGCAATACCATTGACTGAATATCGTATTTTACTTCCATAATATTATCGGTAGTCTCCATATCTTTCTGGGTTATTTGGTTAATACTTGTACTTAGTGAATTAATTTGGATAATTGCAACAATACCAATTACCATACAAAATACAATTAAGACTGTAAAACCAATGGTCATCCGTCTTCCTATATTCATTCTTGTTTTACCTTATTTTTAAATATTTTTATATTATCATATTTTTATATGTTAATGTATAGATTTTTCTTTTCATATTTAAATCTATCTTTAATAAATCATCAAAATTATAGGAAATGTCTCTAAGGAAATCTGTACTAATTAAAATTCTCTAATTCAATAAGAATAACTTTTTAAATTTCGGGTTAAAACAAACTAATTCATCAACATTTAAAACTTAAACAATTTTGTTAAACTTTTTTACAGATTGTTAAATTTACGATCTATATTTTAAAGAAATTAGGTTTAAATATTCTTGAATGAGACTTAAAAATTAGATATATTGTCAATATTACATTTTAAAACTAAAAATTAGGAAAAAGGAGTTTGAAATTTGAAAGTCTTAACTCTAAGTCATTTTGATTATTTAAAGGGACCCCAGATTTTTTTAAAAGTCCCAAAATCTTTCGATGATGAAATTTTAGAACAGATCCCTTCCTTGATGAATCTCTATGATAAGGGATTTTTTATGCATATGGTGGGTGGATTAAAGAGCGCAAATTTTATTTTTGAGATACCTAGTGAATATATGAGGGGAGGTCACGAACTCCTCCTTATCTCCATTCTCATAACAGAAGGAAATATCGATATTAATTTCTCCCAGGAACTTCTAAAAAGATTAGTTGATGAGTTCATAAAAATGGATGCTGCTTACAAAGCTTTTTATGTGAATTCTAAAGATTACAAAGGCGATACTGAGAAGTTAAACACTCTTGAAAATTTATTTTATACTTTTTTTGAATCTTTTCCTGAAGAGAATATCATTCTCAAACAACGTGAGGCAAAAATTTTTGTATTTGGTCTTTCAAATGCAGGCAAGACAACAATCATAAAAAGTTTAGAAAAATCTGTATCAAGAAACACAATTCCTACCACTAATGTTGAAATATCTAGGATCTTAGTAAATAATCTTTCATTACTAACTTACGATGCTCCAGGACAGTCAAAGTTCAGAGATCTGTGGATCCCACATCTGAACAACATTAATGGATTGGTTTTTATCCTCGATGTTTGCAATAAAGAGAATTTTGGTGAAGCAAAGGATATACTCCATAAAATTGCTTTAATGTCTAAAATACGTAAAATGCCAATACTCATTCTTTTTAACAAAATCGACTTAGAATTTCCTGATGTGGAAAGTCTTAAGGAAGAACTCAAGTTAAAGGAATTAGGAGATCGCCCATTAAAACATTTTTTAACTAGTGGTGTTACTAATGAAAATATAAATGAGGCATTTAACTGGCTTGCTCTCAAACTATCAGAAAGTGTAAAATCTTCTTCAGAAATTGATTTAGGGATTATATTTTCTCGATGGGATGAGGAAACAGGAATTAAAGTTATGGATATATTTCCCAGGGACGCATTTGATGATCCTGAAGTTATAGCTATACGATGTTTTTCAATTTCACAATTCGTCTTTGGCGGAAAAGGATTTAAAAAAGTTTCTTTTATTTTGCCCTTCACCCATCTTAAAGCAAAAGCAGCTATTTATTTCGATTATGTTATTGACGAAAACGTACGAGGTGGGACTTTACCATTCTCACTAGTTGTATTTTATAGAGAAGAAATTCCTAGTGCGATTATTGATTCTTTTAGTAATATAGTTTTCGAAACTCTTGATCAAATCAAAGAATATTATTTAGAAAAGGTAAGAGTTTTAAACGACCTTGAGGAACTTCATAAGTCTTTATTAATATTGTTAAACACTGTAAAACCGACAGTACAAGTTCTTAGAGGTGAGGAATCACGTTATAGAGCATTGTTTAAAGCTGCCGGAGATGCAATACTCATTATTGATCATAGTTCCGGTATTATTTTGGATGCTAATGAACAAACTAAAATCTTATTCAACAGGCAACTAGAAAATATAATTGGTTTACACGTGAGTCAACTTCAACTCACTGAAGAATTTGAAAAGTTCAAGTTACAATTATTGAAGCAACGAGATTTAACTGGTGTCCAACCAATTATGGCATGGATTAAAAAAACAGATGAGAACAATATCCCTGTGGAAGTTAATGTGAGTGAAGCTCATATGGGGGGCAAAATACTGCTTCACTGCATTTTTCGCGATATTACTGAGAGAATGGAAGCAGAGAACAAACTTAAAGAGGCTGAACTTCGGTATCGGACTATTTTTGAACAATCTCCAGATGGAGTTATGATTCTAGATTATGAAACACTAAGAGCTATTGGATTTAATGATGTTATGTGTACCATGCTAGGTTATACGCAAACAGAATTCTCGAAGTTGAGAATTAGTGATTATGATGCTAGCGAAAATCCTCAAGAAACAAAAACTCGTGTTGATAAAATATTAAAAGTAGGGAGAGATGATTTTGAAACTAAGTTTAGGACAAAATATGGTGATATTAAAGATATCTTTGTTACTGTGAAATTAATTGAATTATCAGGAGGAAGTTATTTTCATTCCATTTGCCGAGATATTACCCAGCAGAAGCTTATAGAAAAACAAATTTATGATCTCGCAAAATTTCCGTCTGAAAATCCAAATCCTGTGTTGAGAGTTGATAAGCATAAGATTATTTATGCGAATAAAACTGGGAAAGATTTGTTTAAGATAAAAGAAGAAAGCAAAGTTCCAAAAATTATACATAATGTCGTTTTAGAGTCATTAACAGATAATTCTATAAAAGAAATTGAAGTTGCGAAGAATGGGCAAATATATTCTTTTACATGCACTCCAATTATAGAGGAAGGATATGTAAATATATACGGAAGAGATATCACTAAACACAGGGAATCAGAAAAAAAATTAAAGGAATCTGAAGAGCTCTTCCGAGCTACTTTTGAAAATGCTTCAGATGCTATTTTTTGGGCTGATGCTGAAACTGGTTTATTAATTAATTGTAATAAGACAGCAGAAGTAATCTTAGAAAAAAAAAGAGACGAGATTCTTGGACAGCATTTTGATTCAATTCATCTCTCTGAAGAAAAAAAATTACCTATTAAGGATTTTAAGAAAGGTGTTTCAGGACTGGAGCTAGATGATAATGAATTAACTTTAATTACAAAAACAGGAAAAGGTATACCGACTCTATTTACACTTTCTAAAATAGCAATTGGCGGTGAATCGATAATACAAGGAATATTTAAAGACATCACTGATCGCAAAAAGACTGAAAATGAGTTGATGAAAAGTCAAATGAAATTTAGCAATCTTTTTCATCTCTCTAATGATGCAATATTCTTACACGATTTAAATGGTAAAATTTTCGATGTTAACCAAAAAGCTTTAGAGATGTTTGGTTATAGTAGATCAGAATTATTACTATCTCAAAAAATCGAAGATCTCTTCTTTAATACTGAAAAAAGTATACTAAAAGAGACTTATAAAAAGATTTCTGAAAAAGGTGTAGCTCGCACTGAAATAACAGCGAGAAAAATGAATGGGGATGGATTTCTTGCCGAAGTCTCTTCAAACCTCATCAATGTTGAAGGAGAATTATTGATTCAGAGTATAGCACGAGATATTACGGACCGCAAACTAGCAGAACAGAAGTTACGAGACTCGGAACATGAGCTGGGAGAAAGAGTTAAGGAATTAAACTGTCTGTATGGAATTTCACGAATTGTTGAAAACCCTGATGTATCAATTAACGAGATAATCCAAGGCACTCTGGAATTAATCCCTCCTGCTTGGCAATTTCCAGAGGTAACATGTGCAAGAGTCATATATAATAAACAACAGTACAAAACGGGGAACTTTAATGAAACGAAATGGAAATTATCTTCTCAATTGGAAATTAATAAGAAGCCCCTAACAATTGAGGTATATTATCTTGAAGATAAACCATTTCTAAAGGAAGAGGTAAATTTGATAAATGATATCGGTAAGCGGTTGGGAATAATTTTAGAACAAATGGAAACTCAACAAAAACTAGAGGAATCTGAGGAAAAGGTAAACATCTTAAACAAATCATACCTGAAATTTAGTGATGATCCTCTAGCAAATATACAAATACTTGTAGAAACTGTAGGTTCTCTTTTAAATGCTGATAACGCACTGTATAATAGAATTATTGAAGAAAACGGGAAGGAAATATTAAAAACTATAGCGATATATAAAGAACCTCCTAGTTATGAAAGAGAGAACGATCCCTTAGGCCATATTTGTACTGATGTTATTAGGCAAAATAAAGACGAACTTGTAATTATTAAGGATTTAAATAAAACAAAGTATGGAAAATCAGATCCAGGGGTTATTGAATTCAATTTAAAGCAGTATTGCGGGATTTCTATATTACTTGATAAAAACCCCGTAGGCTCGTTTTGTTTAGTTTATACTAAAAATAGAGAGTTAAGTGAGAGTGATAAAAACATCATTAAATTAATGTCCAGATCAGTTACAATTGAAGAACAAAGATGGAGTGCTCAGAAAAGGTTACAAAAATCAGAAAAATCATTACTTAACTCTCAGAAAGAACTTTCAATAAGAGATCAAATATCCAACATCTTTCTTACGAGTACTGATGATGAAATATATAGTGATGTATTATCGGTTGTTTTAGATTCTTCAGAGAGTAAACTTGGATATTTTGGCTACATAAATGAAAATGGAGATTTAGTATGCCCTTCCTTAACTAGAGATGTTTGGGATAAGTGTAAAATCCCTGATAAAAATATTATCTTTCCACGTGATTCATGGGGAGGTATATGGGGGGAATCATTAGAACAAAAGAAAATCATAATATCTGAAGGCAACTTTAATTTACCGAAAGGTCATGTTTCACTAAACAATATATTATGCGTCCCCATAATCCATCATGAAAAACTAATTGGACAAATAATTGTTGGTAATAGTCCTAATGGTTATGGTCTAAATGAAAGAGCTTTATTAGAACGTATTACTCAATTTATATCTCCAATTCTGTATTTAAGATTAGAACAACAGCGACATGATAGAGAACAGAAAGTTGTTGAAGATAAATTACAGCAATCAGAAGAAAAATATCGACGTTTATTTAAAGAATCTCCATTTTTTATTATTTTATTGGATTTACAAGGAAGAATTTATGATATTAATCCTACAATTGAGAAGGTAATAGGATTCAAAAAACAAGAGGTTTTCAATCAAGATTTTACTCAGCTTTCTCTCCTTCCAATTGAATTTATGCCTGCAGTTACAGAAAACTTTAAATCAATCCTAAAAGGAAAGAATCCTAAACCACAAGATATTCAATTTCTTACAAGGAGTGGAGAATTGAGATGGGGTAATTTTCAGGCATCTTTACTTCGCCTAAAAGATAAACCATTGATACAGATAATAGGTCAAGATATCACAAATAGGAAACAGAACGAGCAAGAAATCATTAAATCGAGGGAATTATATCAAGAACTCTATGAAAACGCTCCAATTGCTTATATATCAGTTACAACGGATAAAAAAATTAAAAATTGTAATTCTTCAACTGCAAAGTTATTGGGCTATTCAAAAGAAGAACTTCTAAATATGAACTATTTTGACTTGTATGCCGATATTCCTTACGTTACCAAAAAAGCAAAGGAAGTATTTCAGAGATTTTTAAACGGGGAATCTATTCATAATGAAGAGCTTCAATTTAAACATAAAGATGGAAGGATTATTTGGGTTAATTTATCTATAAAGCCCATCCGGAATAATAATGGTGAAATCATTGAGACATATACTGTTGCGTTTGATATAACTGAACAAAAACAAGTTGAGCAAATGCTAAAAGAATCCGAGGAAAAGTTTAGAAATATCACGGATCTATCCCTAATTGGATTTTGTATTCTTCAAGATAATGTAGTTAAATACGCAAACAAACAAATTGCTGAAATGTATGGATACACCGTTGAGGAAATGCAAAATTGGGAACCTGGAAAATTTATCAATGTAATTCATCCAGATGATAGAGAATTAATCTTGGATCAGGCTACCAAAAAACAAGAAGGAAAAAGTGGAGTAACTGTAAATTATCAATTTCGTGGTATAAAAAAATCAGGAGAAGTAGTTTGGGTTGATAACCATTCTAAATCGATTATTTATGAGGGAAAACCAGCAGATTTAATCGCAAACTTAGACATAACCAATAAAAAAGAGGCAGAACAAAAGTGGAAGGCTTCAAAACAGAGATTTAAGACTTTTTTTAATTATGCAAGTGATGCAATATTTATCATTAATCATAAAGGTCGATTTCTTGAGGTAAATAAAACTGCCTGTGATAGATTAGGTTACACCAAAGAAGAATTTTTAAAAATGACCCCCGATCAAATTCTATCCCCAGATGCTATTACTGACTCATTAAAAGGAATCAAGGAGACAATAGAAGGAGGACATATTTTTGTTGAAACTATTCATTTAACAAAAGATGGACGCTCGATTCCAACGGAAATACATACTCGAAATATTGATTTTAATGGAAGACCAGCTATAATTGGATTAGCACGTGATATAACGGAACGCAAACAAGCTGATAAAGAGTTGAGAGCATTGTTGGACTCAACCCGAAAAATTCTTAAACATAATGATTTTGAAAAGATAGCCAGAGACATATATGATTCAAGTAAAGATTTAATAGGAGCTAGAATCGGATATATTGCTCTATTAACTCATAACAACAAAAAATATGAAAAATTATTCGTGGATTTGGAAGAGCAGGGTTGTCATGTAGCTCCCGGGCGTTTAATGTCAATCGAAAGATTTCAAACGATTTTGTCCCAATCAGATAATGCCATATATTTCAATAATTTCTCTGAAAACAAGAGTTTCAAAATATTACCAAAAGGTCATATAAAGGTCAATAATTTAATGCTAGTTCCATTAATAATAAAGGAAAAGATTATTGGTATTCTAACTTTGGGAAATAAGGAGACTGATTTTAATGAAAAAGATAAAAAAATTGCGATTGCTTTTGCAGAATTGGCATCAATTGCTCTTAATAATAGCTTAATGTTAGAAACATTGAAGGAATCTCAAAACCAATTCCGTGAGGCACTAAATCGTTCGGAATTTTATAAAGATTTAGTTACCCATGATATAAATAAAATTCTTGATAATATAAGTTCGGGTACTGAATTAATTAATCTATATAAAAATCTGCCTGAAAAAGAAGGAGAAATGGATGAAATTCTACAAATTATCTCAGGACAAATAAGCAGAGGTGTAAAATTAGCTGAAAATGTTCGAAAACTTACTACTATTGAAGATTCAGAAACTGTTCTTCAACAAGTTGATTTATTAGGCATTTTAAATAGAAGTATTAAATTTGTGAGGGAGAGTTTCCAGTACAGACACATTAATATTCAAGTCGATTCAAAAAGCGAAAAATTTCAAATTCAAGCAAATGAATTCTTATCAGATGTCTTCGAAAATATCTTACTCAATGCTGTAAAATACAATGACAATCCAATTGTAAAAGTTATGATTAATATCTCAGAAGCAGAAGAAGAGGGTCAGAATTTTATCAAAATAGAGTTTAAAGACAACGGAATTGGAATATCTAACACTCGAAAAAAAATGATATTTGAGAGGAGATCAATTGTAGATGAGAATGTTAGAGGCTTAGGGATTGGATTGTCTCTGGTGAAACGAATAATTGAAAGTTATCTCGGAAAAATCTGGGTAGAGGATAATGTAGGAAAAAAAGGCAGTAACTTTATCATTTTGATTCCTAATCTTTGATTGAAGGAATGATTCAATAAGGGATAGCTTACCCCAAAATTTATATTCATAAAACGTTATATAATAATAAATCATAAAATTAATGAGAATTCCAAATGTTATTTAAAAGTAGTACGGAAAGTGCAGAGTTTTTAAAAGTTTTAGCTGATGAAACCAGACTTGATATTTTAGAACTATTAAGACAAGCAAATGAAAAATCTGCAGGGGAAATCGAGGATTCTTTAGGTAAAAGCCAATCAACAGTATCGCAACAATTAAAAATCCTTGTCAACGCTGATTTATTAGGCGTTCGAAAAGAAAGTCGAAGTAAATATTTCAAGATTAAAAATCCGCAGATATTTAAGATCCTTTCATCAATAAAACTTTTCTTGTCAAACCGTGCAAGAGAAAGAATCGAATCCTTATCTGATATTGACATTGCTGACACATTGTATTAGACCGAGTTAATCTAACAGATAGAAAAAAAAGAGAAGGAAATTTGCCAAGTAATGAAAAAAGAGAAGTAAAGATCTTAATATTAGGGTTGAGTAATAGTGGAAAGACCTCAATAGTTTTGAGTCTTCAAAAAAATGTAAATCTATTATCATTCATAAGCTTAAAACCTACAAAAGGAATGGAAACAAACGAGTTTGAGGATGCTCTTTCTCGATTCCACATTTGGGATTTTGGAGGGCAAGATGAATATCGCAAGGAACATCTTAAAAATTTAGAGAACTTTACCACTGGAGTAAGCAAAATCATCTACGTTATTGATGTACAAGATAAAGACAAGTATGATCTTGCTTTAGAGTACTTCCGAAATATTCTTGAAAAGATAAATAAAGATAATTCATTCAGTCTTTCAATTTTTTTACATAAATATGATCCGAATATAGAATTTGATCAAGAAGAAATTTCAAAACTTATGGAACGGATTAGGGAGTTAATTCCTGATGAATTTGAATATTCTATTTTTAAAACAACAATCTATACCATTTTTAAAAAGATATTAGCAGGATAAAACTATTCTTCTTCTATTATTGTTTGTATTCCTTGTACTCTATTGGTAATTTTTTTCAATGGAGGATCACGATGAAGATCGATGTACTCTAATATTGTGCTATCACCACTACTATTAGGACAATCAACACACTTTAGATATTTTCCACAATTTTCTTTTAATATATTTTTTTTTGCTAAAAGATCACCAAAAACTAAGTAAGGAGTAGTAATCCCTTTAAAATTAATCAAGATATCTGAATACAAATTATAAAAAAAGTCCGAAATTTTTAAGATCGTATCCTTTACATCATTGAAATCATTATCCATATCCACAATCATGATATAGAGAATTTTAGTATCTCTAACATCTTTATGAAAGAAGAGATGAATTTGGTCGAATGTAATAGTTTCTATAGTAGCACCTGTTATTTCTTTTGCGAAAATATCTACTACGCTTAAAAAACTTGAAATTAGATCGTCATTAGGAAGCGAGTGGCATTCGCCAAAATTCTGTGAGAATATCAGCACTCCATTTTTTATAATAAATAAATTTTGGATCAACGTGATCACCTAATCATTCTCACTATTTTTAACCTCTTAAAAATCCAAATTTGCTTCTTTTTAATCTTATCATTGTTAAATTAATTTACATTTAATTTTAAATGATTTAATAGCTCTTTATATCTCGAGCGTAGTGTAACTTCTGTTACTCCAACCACTGAAGATACCTGTTTTTGTGTGAGGTTTAAATCTTTAAATTTAGCCACTAGATAAATTGATCCGGCAACATATCCTTTGGGATCCTTTCCACAAATTGACATTTTACCCAAAAATGTATCTAATAACTTTATAGATCCATATTCAATTTGAAAATTTAAACCTAATTCTGTACAATATCTTGGGATGAGTGATATTACATCAATAGGGGGTGATTTTAAATGTAATTCTTGCATTAGGATTTTATAACATCTCTTAACACTTCTACCATTAACCGAAGTTTCATGCAAAATTTCCTGAAGCGTAATTGGAACTTTTTCTTCTCTACAGATATAATATGCACACGCAGCAATCATTCCGTGAATTGAACGCCCCCTCAATATATTTTTCTTTACTATTTCTTTATATAATAAAACCGCAGCTTTCTTAGTTCTCGGTGAGAAATTTAGATTAGTCCCTAACCTTTTCAACTCAGTTATTGCAAGAAGTAAGTTTCTATTCTGCCAAGTCAATTGCGAATTCCATTTAACTGCTCGTTTTAAGTCCGGATTTTTGATTTTATGTTTTTCAATAATAGTGCTTAAGCTTATATTTGGCATTAAGACTGACATCGGTGATCCCATCTGTTCTTTCCTTTCTTTTTCATGTTGATTATAAGCTCGTATTCCAGAATGCGACATATCTACACTTCTTTCATTAACAACAAGACCACATTGCTCACAGACAACTTCTCCTCTTTGATTATTCGATATTACTAAACCTTGACATTCAGGACAAACATTTGAGGGAATTTCTAACTCAATAACCATTTTTTTTAAACCTTTTTATGAATCGATTTATCCAAATATTCTAATATAATAATATAACTATAATAAGTTTTATTTAAATGTTATGGTTATGAAATATTGAACCACACCGCTAAATCCTAAAATATTAAGAGTTAGATGAAAATACAAACACTTAGAATAAGTTTTTATAGATGATATGATAAAAATATCCTATAAATCTTCTAAAAACTGCTCCAATGAAGATTTGTCCCCAATTTCTAGCATGTTTTGGATCATATCTTCAAGATCTGAAATAACACCAATTCCCCTCAAATCGAAATCTCTTTTTACAAATTTAGTTTTTAAGAATTTTCTAATTTTATGAAGGAAATGAAGGGCATTTTCACTATCCATTGATTTACTACATTTTAGAACATAGTAGACTTTAGAGTTATGATCTCCGTCTACGACAATTTTAGCATCACTTAATTCAATAACTTTTAGTTCTTTTCTCCCGATTTCAAAGGCAAATTGTTGCAAAACAGTTATTAAATTGCCAAATAATGCAGATTGATATTCCTCCGAACCTTGAACAAAAAGTTCGTAGTCATACAAAATTGTACCGTCTTGTCCAATAATCCATATCGCTTGAACATCTAGCAATTTAAACCCAATTTATTTTTTTTTACTTGATTTATACCTTAACCTTAACCCTTCTTTGTTTCACTTACACTTAATCACGTAAAGTTTTTTGAAACACAGTAAATACCGTTGTATTAAAAATTATATGGTCCCAATTTGATGGAATTAGCATTTTTATTTTTGGTATAAGTTCTTCATCAATTTTTTCTACTAATTTTGGTTTTAACTTCCTCAAATTAGGATCGAACTTATGAAGAAAGATAGATAAACTGATTTGAATATCACTTTTGTCAAGGATCTCAATTATATTTTCCAAATATCCTAGTGCTTTATTGTATCTTTTCGTGTCTTGAATGTCTATAACATACACAAGTTGGGTAGCTTGTGTACTGTATCTTTTTAAATTCTTTAAATACCCGATGCGAAATTGCTCTTGACCACCAAAATCCCATATATGCAAAGTTTCTGCCTCTTTTTTGATTTCTGAAATATCTATTCCTTTTGTTGCCTTTATGGAAGTAAATGAAAATAGGTTTGTATCTCCCTTTAGGCTTAATAATATTGTTGACTTACCACTATTATTTAATCCCATAATAAGAATTTTTTGATCTTTACTAATATCTTTACTTATACTACCCTTTAAAGATGAATCCACTCTTTTTCCCACCAAATGATTTAAAGATTTAGTTTTATAGGTAGTAAAAAATAGGTCTTATAAATAAATCCAGTATAAAATATAGATATTTCATATCTTTTACAGTGGAATTTTCCTTTCACCAATAATTGTATTTTTTCCATTTTTCTTATTCGGAACCGTAATAGGGGAAACCCTTTTCGATACATTTCTTTCAAAAAACCTTAAGAAAAATAAGAGGAAATCTTTTGGTTATAACTATTTAATTCCATCTATAGTTATTGGAGTCCTTTTAATTATCTTTGGGGTTTTGTATGAATACCCTAGATATTTATTAAGGGAAAGTTTTTCTTGGGTAATTTATTCCCTAGGAATTAATATCGTTTTAATTTCAGCACTATTATCAATGGAAGTTTTTGAAATAATCAAGACTAAAAAGAGCTATAAATTGTTCTTTTATTTTTCCTACTATTCATTAATAATTTTCCTAACTCATAATATCTTGTATTTCCTCTTTCTTAACCAACTAAACCCAGTTAATATTTGGTTCTTTATCTCTGGTGTATTTATTCTTATGGCACTTGGGTTAAGAAAAGTGTATAAATTATGGCAAGGACGAGCCTCATTAAAAGTTTTAATAGGGAACTTGAGTTATCAGGCGATAATGAAATTAGAAGAAAAATCAAACAAAAAACTCTAAAATATTAAAATCTCTTTTTTTGATGAAAATCTCTAAATTTTGTAATATTTATTAATGATTATAGGTTTTAAGTCATAACGTTCGATATGTATATTGGTACCAATCGATATTATGACAAAGTCGCTAGCTGAACATAAAACTACCTTGATGTTAGCATTTATTATAATATCAGGAGGTTTAATTAGCACGTATTTCATAATCGATTTTAATAATGCTCAAAATCCCAAAAAAATCACTCTGGCCACCACAACTTCTACATTTGATTCAGGATTGTTAGATTATTTACTTCCTAAATTTACAGAAGCAACTGGAATAGAAGTTAATGTATTATCCGTAGGAACAGGTCAAGCTATATCATATGGACAAAGCGGAGATGTCGATGGTATTCTTGTTCATTCTCGACCGAGAGAAGATGCATTTGTAAACAATACAGGGGGTCAAATACCATTTGGAGTGCATCGAGTATGTATCATGTATAATGATTTTATAATAATAGGCCATAATTCAAATCCAGCTAAATTAGAAGCGATGGACAATATAACTTTGGTTATGGCAAAACTAAAGGATTCTATAAACTCAGGTAACTCTACATTTTACTCAAGAGGAGATAGTTCTGGAACATACTCAAAGGAACTATCTCTTTGGAGTCTTATTAGCATTACTCCTGATACTTACTGGTCTGGACAACCCGAAAAATATACTGAGACAGGACAAGGTATGGGATCTACCCTCTTAATGGTATTTCAAGATTATCGTAATGCCGGTTATACTTTAATTGATAGAGGAACATGGCTTTCCTTTAATGACACTTATACTAATTTGGATATTCTAGCGGAATCCGTGGTAGGAGAAGATTATTTATTAAATCCATATGGATTTATACCTGTAAATCCTGATCGTCATTCACATACAAAATATGAAAGTGTGTTAAGATTAGGTGGTTTTTTAACCTCACCTTATGGTCAAAGCTTAATAGGTGAATATAAGAAAAATAACGCTGTTTTATTTCAACCAAATTTTGGAGTTTGTAATAATACAAATGATTGTGATACTACTGATGAAGAAATCACATTTTGGACTCAATATCAAAGCGAATTTATGAATGCATAATTTAATATTATCACTAGTAAGCGAATTGATTAATTATGGCTGATGAGATTTTAACTGGAATAATGGAAGCATTCTACTTAATGTTTACGTTTGATCCAGAATTGTGGGGTGTTATTTTTGTTTCATATCGAGTATCGCTGATATCTACTTTCATAGCAGCTTTAATTGCATTACCAATTGGATCTTTTATTGGATTACGTGAGTTTCGTGGTAAAAAGGGGGTTTCAAATTTAATAAATACATTTATGGGATTTCCTCCCGTAGTAATGGGTTTAATTGTGTTCTTATTGTTATCAAGGAGTGGTCCACTTGGCTCTTTAGGGCTACTTTATTCTACAACAGCTATGATAATCGCTCAGTTCTTACTTGCTGTACCAATTATTACTGGCACAGCTAAAGCTGCTATAGAAAGCGTAGACCCTTCATTGAGAGAGACAGTTCTCTCTTTAGGAGCGAGCGAAGTTCAACTGTGGGTAGAATTAATAAAGGAGACCAAAAAATCAATTATAGCTGGTTTCTTGATAGCATTTGGCCAAGCAATTTCAGAAGTAGGAGCTGTAATGATTGTCGGAGGAAACATTAGGTGGAACACGAGAACTTTTACGACTTCAATTGTACTTCAAACGGGAATGGGAGAATTCGGAATGGCAATAGCATTGGGAGTAATACTCATTTTCACTGCTTTTATTGTTAATTATGGACTAACTCGTTTACAAGCTAAAGGTGATTAAAATTACTCTCCTAACAGTCAAAAATCTCTCTAAGGAATATTTCAAAAGAGAAGAATTAGCTGTTAAGGTACTTACAGATCTCAATTTTATCGTTAAAAAAGGAGAGTGTTTTGTAATAATTGGTCCAAATGGGAGTGGAAAAACTACTCTTTTAAGAATATTAGGGCTATTAGAACGACCAACAGCAGGAAAAATTTCTTTTAACCAGAAAGATTTGACAAATCTCTCAAGAAAAGAAATAATTCAGTATCGTCGAAAGTTTTCATTAGTTAGACAGAAGCCTGTAGTAAGAAATACAACCGTATTTAAGAATATAGCCTATGGGTTAAAAGTTAGAGGCCAGAAATCTAAAGATTATATTGGAACTGTGACTGAAACCATAAAATTTGCAGGATTGGACGGGTTTGAGGATACGAATGCTCGTTCTTTATCAGGCGGAGAGATGCAACGTGTAGCAATTGCAATGAATTTTATAATCAATCCAGAAATTTATTTATTAGATGAAGTTTCAGCTAATTTAGACCCAATGAACATTAAATTATTAGATAAATTTATAATAAAAATAAAGCACGATAAAAGTAAAACAATTATTATGAGTACGCACGATCCTTTAGAGGCAATTAAGTATGCGGATCGAATAGCAGTGCTCAATAATGGGCAGATAGTTCAAATTGGAAACCCTAATGAAATTTTTACAGCACCTAAGGATGAATTTACTGCATTATTTGTAGGGTATGAAAATATTTTGCATGGGATAGCCAAAATAGATGAATCTACAGGACTGAATCGTATCAAGATTAATGGATTGACAATAACAGCATCGAGTCAATTAGAGGGGAAAGTTAAGGTTTGTCTCAGACCTGAAAGTATAGGAGTTGTCAAACAACCTCCTAAAAATACAAGTTATAGAAATACATTTAAAGGTGTTATTGAAAATATACGTGATTTAGGAAATATTTGTCATTTAATTATAAAGTGTAATTCTGAGAAGTTTTTAACAACTATCACACAGCTTTCTCGTAGAAATTTAGAATTAAAGATAAATTCTGAAGTTTATATCAATTTTAAAGCTACAGATGTTAAATTATTATGAATAAATTATTAAGAAATTCAAATTTAATCAAAACTATCATTAAAACAAGCCTTATTAAAAAATTGTTACTTAAACTAAAATGATTGATATATCTGAAAAGGATGCTATTCATCGGACTGCAAAAGCGTCTGGAAAGATTATACTTAGGAACGAGACAGTAGATAGGATTAAATCTAAAACAGTAGCAAAAGGAGACGTTCTTACAATAGCAAAAGTCGCAGCAATTATAGCTGTAAAAAAAGTTCCCGAATTGATACCATTTTGCCACCCAATTCCTATAACAAATGTAAAAATAGATTTTAAAATTGATAGTAGCACAATTACCGTTAACTGTACTATTAAAACCATTGCAAAAACCGGAGTTGAGATGGAAGCTCTAACTGGAGTTAGTGTAGCTCTTCTGAATATTTGGGACGTGGTTAAAATGTATGAGAAAGATGAGAAAGGACAATATCCCGCTACGGTGATTTATGATATTAAAGTTGATAAAAAAATCAAAGAATTAAAGGATTAACATATGAAAGATAAGAATAATCGGGAAATAAAGCATATCAGGTTCTCTGTGACTTCAAAATGTAATTATAAATGTATATATTGTGATTCTGAAGGTTTTATCCCCAAAACCACAGAGATGTCCGTCGATGAGATCACCAAATTATGTAAAGTATTAGCAGAAATTCTTAAAGTTAGTAAAATTAAATTTACTGGAGGAGAACCTTTATGCCGGGATGAAATAGTTGATATCATTAAAAATGTCTCTGATTTGCAACTTTATAAGGATATTTCGATGACAACTAACGGACTCTTTCTGCTTTCTCAATCAGAAGCTTTATATGATGCAGGTTTAAATCGAATTAATGTTTCATTAGGATCACTTAAACCTGAAATATATGAGAAAATTTATGGCTCAAGAACTTTAAATGCTGTACTAAGGGGATTACAGAAAGCAAAAGAAGTAGGATTCCATCCAATAAAATTAAATTTTGTTTTAATGAAAGGGCTTAATGAGAATGAATTAGAAGATATTATCAAGTTTTGTGGAGAAAATGGATTTGTCCTACAATTAATTGAATTACACGAAGTTTCAGATACAGTAGGTGGAAATGGTGATTTTTATAAAAAACACCACATAGATCTCAAACCCATAATTGAAAATATTGAAAAGAGAGCGAAAAAGACAGTGATACGAGGTAGCATGCAAAATCGCAAGGTTTTTACTTTACCAAATGAAGCAGTGATAGAAACCATTACTCCTAGCCATGAACTCTGTATGGGGTGCTCCAAACTAAGAGTAGGATGTGATGGAAATCTTTTCGGTTGTTTATATAGATCTGATCTTGGAAGAAATATTAAGGAAGCTCTACAAAACCATGATTCAATGAATAAGTATGAACAAATTGTTAAAAATGTTGTTGATTCAAGAGAACCATATTATAAATAAAAGGAGATAAAATGTTTATAGAAGTTCTTTATTTTGCTGAAATTAAAGATATTACTGGAAAAGAAAAAGAGAAATTTGATGTTGAGCATAATTTAGAAGAAATCCTACATAAATTGTTTACAAAATATAAAACTCTTCAAACCTTGTTATGGGATGAAAAATCTCAGAAAATTCATAGTATTATTTCAGTAATAATTAATAATCAATCAATTCATGAGAAAGATCCCTCTTTAATCCTACTAAATGAAGGAGATACTGTAGCTTTCTTATTACCAGTATCAGGTGGATAAAAATTTGAAGATGAAAGCAAATCACGTGAAATCTGGAATCTATAAGAAATATAAAAAATTAAAAGAAAGAGAAGATATTCTTTTAAATCAAGTT
>SDBS01000471.1_pt1 | contig 38899 bp, 30 predicted proteins | sample 2277091 | NCBI WGS metagenome assembly SDBS01 (sample SAMN10404972, study PRJNA504765) | marine sediment metagenome | isolation source: marine sediment core GS10_PC15, 163 cmbsf | place: Arctic Ocean: Southern Knipovich Ridge | collected 2010
CCCCAATATAGAAACAGTCTATCTTATGCCTAACGAGAAATATACTTATCTCTCCTCGACGATTATTAAAAATGTCGCGCGTTTTGGCGGCGATGTTTCGCGGTTTGTTCCGGACCCCGTGGCCCAAGCGCTCAAAGAAAAATTCGCCCGATAAAGTATTGCCGCACATAATTGCAGCGGAATCGCCCAGGCCAATAATCCGGTGAATGTGAATCCCGGCAAAACCCGGCTGGGCTTGGTTGGTCTGTCATTTTGTCGATGGTAAACTAAAAAACGCTTGACTTTGCCTATGGGCGGTGGCATTATGGCGCGTTGTTTGTAGTGATGGTTGATGGTAGTGCAATTTGTTGTGCGGGTTGGGGTTAACTGAGTAGCAGCCGGGAAGTTTCGGTGCGAATTGTCCGGGGAGAATGAACAGGCCGGTTGGGTCAGACAGATCGGTTTGCTGACCGCGATCCCGATCTTGTTGGCCGTCGGTCCCTTCTTGGGGTATCTTGCGGGGCATTGGCTGGATAACAAGCTCAACACTGAGCCGATTTTTACGATAATATTATTGATTTTGGGATTTATTGCCTCGGGAAAAGAAACGTACGGGCTGATTAAAAAAGCCAGTCGCGAAATCGAGTAGACGCCGGGCAATCCCCCAGACAGCGGACAGACGAGATTATGAAGGCGTTGGGATTGGATTTTATTCGCCGGGTAATGGCCACCTCGGCGGTGTTGGCCGCCTTGGCGTTGCTGTTTATTTCAGTATATTACGACTGGCGGTTCGGTTTGGGTTTGTTTATCGGCACCGCCTGGGGTATTGCCAATTTTCATTTTTTAAGCGAATTGATTGTTGCCGTGATCACGCCGGGTGAACGAAATGTTAGACGGGTGGCCTTGTGGGCGCTGTTGAAGTTCCCGGTGTTATATGGCGCCGCATATCTTATATTGGCGTACGGCAAAATCTCGGTCCTGTCGTTTTTGATCGGTTTTACGCTGTTGTTTGCCGTGGTGGTTTTGAAGGCGCTGGGGCGGTTGCTTAACGAGTGGTTGGCGAGTGCGCAGCCGCCACGCAATGTGGACTCAATGGTGCGCTGAGATGACACACGTATTTTCTAGTTGGTTTCGCCTTACGCTATCCACGGTCGGCCATGGGGGGCATGGTGGTGGGGAAGCCGGACCACCGGAATTGCCGAATATCATTACTCTCCTGTATCATTGGTTGCATGATAATGTGATAATCGGCTTTTTGCACAATTGGGAAAACGTATTTTTCGCGTTTGTGGTTGGGGCATTCCTCTCGACGCTGGCTTATTGTTCCAGCCGTAAAAAGGCACAGATCCCCAGCGGGGCACAAAACCTGATGGAAGCGGTGGTCGAGGGGTTGTACAATTTCCTCGCCGGCATTCTGGGCAAGGAGGCCGCGCGGCGGTATACGCCGTTTCTGGGGACGCTGTTTCTCTATATCTGGTGCATGAACCTTCTGGGATTGATCCCGGGTTTCATGTCGCCGACCGGCGGGGTCAAGGGAGGGTTTAACATTACCGCCTCATTGGCGATTTGCGTTTTTCTGTATGTGCAATACACCGGCATTCGGCGCCTGGGGATCGGCGGGTACCTTTTCCACTTTGCCGGGTCGCCGAAGTCCGGGGTTCAATGGGCGTTGGTTCCGTTAAACCTGCCGATCCATATTCTCGGCGAGTTTGCCAAACCGTTCTCATTGTCGTTACGTCTTTTCGGAAATATCACCGGTGAGGACGTGCTCATCGCGGCGTTTGTCGGCCTGGGTGTCACCGCGCTTTCGTTTATGAATTTGCCGATCGGGCTGCCGCTGCACGTGCCATTTATATTTCTGGCCATCCTGACCGGGACCATCCAGGCGCTGGTGTTCACGTTGTTGTCGACCATTTATTTTTCGATGATGCTGCCGCACGAGGAGCATCACTAAAAACCGAAGACAAGTTTATTAACCTTTAACACATTTTCGGAGGACACGATGGAAGTCGGAACTGCACTAGCATTCGCGTTGCCGTTGGCGGTGGCGATTGCCGCTGTGGGCTCGGGGCTCGGTCTGGGCCGTGCGGTCGCGGCCGCGATGGAAGCGATGGGTCGTCAGCCGGAAGCCGCTGGCAAAATTCAGGTGGGGATGATCATCGGTTGCGCGTTGATTGAAGCGCTGACGATTTATGCTCTGGCGACCGTGTTCCTGCTCATGGGCAAAGTTCAATAGGCAGACCCGCGATTCGGCACGAGCATGGCGCTCGCTTGCCGCCGTTTTCAGGAAGGTCGAAGATGAATTTCGAGTTGGCACAAATATTAACCCACATTGTCGGGTTTTTGATTGCGTTCTGGGTTTTAAAACGGTTCGCGTTCGGTCCGCTGCTGAAGCTGTTGGAGGACCGCCGCGAGAAAATCCGCGATGATTTCGATGAGGCCGACCAGGCCAAGGCCACCGCCGCACAGTTGGTGGCCGACTACGAGGAGAGAATCAAAAACATCGAAGCTGAGGCCCGGCAGAAAATCCAGGAGGCGATCACCCAAGGTCGGCGGGTGAGTGCAGAGATCAAGGAACAAGCCCACGCCGAAGCTCGTGGAATTATCGAAAAGGCCAAGGGCGACCTTATTCGGGATATTGCCACCGCCCGGGTGCAACTCAAACAGGATATCGTGGCGATGACACTTGACGCCACCCGGAAAATCCTGAATGAATCGCTGGACGACCAACGCCACCGCAAGCTGATCGGTGAGTTCATCGACCAGGTGGAGACGGTGAAGTGATCGGCGCGCAAGTGGCCAAGAAGTACGGCACCGCCCTGTATCAGGTGGGTAAGAAGACCGGCAAGGTCGAGGAATTTTTCGATGATCTGCGGGCCATTCGTGAGTACGTCCAATCCGACGACACGTTCTTGTCGTTTATTCGGGCGCCGCAGATTGCCGACGCCGACAAGGCCGCAGTGATCAAAAAGGCGTTTTTCGACCGTGTCTCGCGACCGGTCTACGAGTTTCTGGTCATTCTTAACCAGAAACGCCGGCTGCCTTTGATCGTGGGGATCATTGACTACTACGAACAGTTGTATCTCGAGACGATTGGGGTAATCAAGGCCGTCATCACCACGGCGGTACCGCTGGCCGGTGAATCGCTGACTGTACTGACCGCCAAGCTGGAGAAACTCACCGGAAAAACAGTACGTGCCAAAACGAAAGTCGCCCCGGAGATTATCGGTGGGGTGGTTGTGGTGCTGCACAATCAGGTCATCGATAAGAGCATTCGCTACCAGTTGCAGCAGTTGAAAGAACGGTTGATGGGCCTGAAGGTGCATTAGCACCCGGCGTGAAGGAGATTGTTTTGTTGAGGAGTCGAATATGGCGTTAAGACCCGAAGAAGTCTCCTCGGTCATCGCCAAGGAGATAACCAGATATGAATCCAAGCTCCAGATGGAGTCGGTGGGGACGGTCCTCCAGGTGGGTGATGGTATCGCCCGGGTCTGGGGTTTGGAAGACGCGATGATGTCGGAGCTGGTGATGTTCCCCGGTGATATCATGGGGCTGATCCTCAACCTCGAGGAGGATAACGTCGGGTGCGCGATCTTCGGCTCGGATATCAACATCAAGGAAGGCGATCCCGTGCGCCGCACCGGCCGTGTTTCCTCGGTGCCGGTGGGTGAAGCGCTGATCGGCCGCGTGGTCAACCCACTGGGACAGCCGCTGGACGGCGGCGGCCCGATCGCTACCGATAAGTACCGCCCCCTCGAAAATGTCCCCCCCTCGGTGATTGAACGGCAGCCGGTGCATGAACCGGTGCAAACCGGCCTAAAAGCTATCGATTCGATGATCCCCATCGGGCGCGGACAGCGGGAGTTGATTATCGGCGACCGGCAGACCGGCAAAACCGCCATCGTCATCGATACAATTATAAATCAGAAAAACACCGACCTGTTTTGCATCTACGTCGCCATCGGCCAGAAATCGTCGACCGTAGCCCGGGTCGTGGAAACACTGAAAAAGCACGGCGCGATGGATTACACGACCGTGGTCGTGGCCTCGGCCACCGATTCGGCGCCGCTGCAGTATATCGCGCCCTATGCCGGATGCGCGATGGGTGAGGAGTTCCTCAACAACGGCAAACACGTTGTCGTGTTTTACGACGACTTAACCAAGCATGCCCAGGCCTACCGGCAGATGTCGCTGTTGTTACGTCGTCCGCCGGGCCGCGAGGCCTTTCCCGGTGACGTATTCTATCTGCACTCCCGTTTGTTGGAGCGCGCGGCGAAATTCGATGATGCGCACGGCGGCGGTTCGTTAACCGCGCTGCCGATTATCGAGACGCAGGCCGGCGACGTGACTGCGTATATCCCGACCAACGTGATTTCGATCACCGACGGGCAGATCTTTTTGGAGAACGACTTGTTTTACGCCGGTATCCGTCCGGCGATCAACGTCGGGATTTCGGTTTCTCGTGTCGGCGGAAACGCGCAGACCAAGGCGATGAAAAAGATCACCGGTTCGTTACGATTGGACCTCGCGCAGTATCGCGAGTTGGCGGCATTTGCGCAGTTCGGCTCCGATCTCGATGAAGCCACCAGAAGGCAACTCACCCGCGGTGAGCGGATGGTGGAAATCCTCAAGCAGGACCAGTATGTCCCCATGCCCCTTGAGCGGCAGGTGATGATTATTTTTGCCGGCACGCAGGGGATTCTGGATGATCTGCCGTTGGAACATCTCAAGGAGTTTGAAGAAAAACTCTTTGATTTTATAGAAAAAGAGTACGGTGATGTTGCCCATGATATTGCCACGAAGAAGGTTTTAGAGGACAAGGTGGCTAAGGAACTTACAAGAGCAGCCTTGATATTCAAAGAACGATTTGGGACGGAGAAAGGACTGGATTTGAAGGTAGACATTCCTGATCCAGTACCTGATCCGGTACCTGGTGGTTCGCAGCGGCCTGAGCGAATCCGCGAAGTAGTACTTTACGTAACCGACCTCACGCCTGAACGGAACCATGAAGGTCGCCCGGCCGTGTTGGTTTTGCCGAAGGGCCTTTCATCGCAAGCCGACAAGGAATTGCAGCTGAATGGTGCACTATTGGAGTATTTAAAGCAGCATCCCGAGCCCAAGCCACATTGGATTCAACTAATTACCCGTAGTGCGTGGCGTACTTTCTTGGATGAAGAGTATCCCGGACAGAAGGTCCGTTTGTGTTTGGCACCGTTTGATGAATTTCAATTCGCGTATGTAGTCATTATGGAGGAGCAAGGAGAATCCGCTTAATGATCCTGACAAGTCTTTCAAATCCGAAAAGGCCTCTAAGCGAATCGCGGGGCCGGTGGTTTCCATGACATCAGCGGTTGACGCGGAAGGATAAATAGGTCGGCGATGGCGACATTGCGCGATATCAAGCGCCGTATTCGGTCGGTTAAGAACACCCGGCAGATTACCAGGGCGATGGAAATGGTTTCCGCCGCGAAACTCCGCCGCGCGCAAAACCGGGTAGAGAAATCACGGCCGTACGCGGAAAAGATGCAGTTGATTTTAGACAACCTTTCGGCGGCCTCGGGCGAGGTGGCGCACCCGTTTTTTGCCAAACGGGAGGTCAAGAAAACCACCCTGGTGCTGATCACTTCCGACCGGGGGTTCTGTGGTTCGTTCAACCACAACCTGATCCGGCGGGCGGAATCATTCATGTCAGATTATGACCGGCAGGCCATCGATCTGGTGTGTGTGGGCAAGAAGGGTTTCGACTATTTCAAAAACCGCCGGTGGGAGATCATCTTTTCGCAGCTCGATTACGGCGGCAACCCCGATCTGGCGAAAGTCCGGCAGTTATCATCGGAACTGACCCGACGTTTCCTGGCGCAGGAGACCGATGAAGTCCATTTGTTGTTCACTCGTTTTGTTTCCACCACGCGCTATAAAATCACCCTGGAACGGTTTCTCAATATCGAGCAGGGCGCTGAGGAATCCGCCGGCGGGAGAAAGGATTATATTTTTGAACCCGCCCCGGAGGCGATTTACGATGATTTGATGCCGCGTTACGCGATGACCAAGATCCAGACTGCGCTGGCCGACTCTTTTGCCTCCGAACACGCCGCGCGCATGGTGGCGATGAGCGCGGCGACGAAAAACGCAGGGGAAATGATCGATCATCTGATTATGGTACGCAACAAAGCCCGCCAGGCGGCAATCACCAAGGAGTTGCTGGATATCGTTGGCGGAGCGGAGGCCATACATAGTTAACGGCGGGGGAGACCGCCGTTTAGTCGAGCACAAAACGTAAAGTTGGCTTGGAAAAAAAGTAGTGTTGTAATATTGAGGAGTTATCGATGGCCGAACCCAACTATGGCAAGGTCGCGCAGGTAATCGGTGCGACGGTCGACTGTGAATTCGATTCCGACCGTTTGCCCGCGTTGATGAGCGCAATCAAGATCGAGGATAAGGAAAAGAACATCAACCTGACCGTTGAGGTGGCGCTGCATATCGGCGATAAAATAGTACGCTGCGTGGCGCTGGGTTCCACCGACGGGCTCGTGCGCGGGATGCGGGCTTTGGATACCGGCAAGCCCATTGAAGTACCGGTCGGCCAGTGTACCCTCGGCCGGGTCTTCAACCTGCTGGGCCAACCGATCGACGGCAAAGGTGACATTACCGACGCCAAGGGGTATTCCCCGATCCACAAAAGCGCTCCCCTGTTTGAGGAACAGGACACCTCCACCCAGATTTTTGAGACGGGGATTAAAGTCATCGACCTGTTGGAGCCGTACTCCAAAGGTGGCAAGGTCGGGCTGTTCGGCGGCGCCGGCGTGGGCAAGACGGTAATCATTCAGGAATTGATCCACAATATCGCCACCGAGCACGGCGGCGTGTCGGTTTTCTGCGGCGTGGGCGAGCGGACCCGTGAGGGAAACGACCTCTACCGCGAAATGACCGAATCGGGCGTCATCAAGAAGACCTGCATGGTCTTCGGCCAGATGAACGAACCCCCCGGTGCCCGACTGCGCGTCGGCTTGACCGGCCTGACGATGGCCGAATATTTCCGTGATGAAGAGCACCAGGACGTGCTGATTTTTATCGATAATATCTTCCGGTTCGTGCAGGCCGGCTCCGAGGTTTCCGCACTTTTGGGGCGCATGCCCTCGGCCGTGGGTTACCAGCCGACTCTGGGTACGGAGATGGGCGCCCTACAGGAGCGGATCACCTCCACCAAGTCGGGCTCGATCACTTCGGTACAGGCCATTTACGTGCCGGCCGACGACCTGACCGACCCGGCCCCGGCCACCACCTTCTCGCACCTCGACGCCACGACCGTGCTCTCGCGGCAAATCTCCGAGTTGGGGATTTATCCGGCGGTCGATCCGTTGGATTCAACATCACGAATTCTGACGCCGTCAATTGTTGGCGAAGAGCATTACCGGGTGGCCCGCAAAATTCAAATGACGCTTCAGCGTTACAAAGACCTGCAGGATATCATCGCCATTCTCGGGATGGAAGAGCTTTCCGAGGAGGACAAGCTGACTGTTTCGCGCGCGCGTAAAATCCAGCGGTTCCTCTCACAACCGTTCTTTGTGGCGGAAACCTTTACCGGGAAACCGGGGAAATACGTCAAACTGGAAGACACGGTCAGGGATTTTGCCAGGTTAGTCGACGGTGAGTGCGATGAATTGCCCGAGCAGGCCTTCTACATGGTCGGCACGCTCCAGGAGGCCTACGAGAACCACGAGCAAATGAAGAAGGAATTGGCGTAATGGCCACGTTCACGCTATCGATCGTCACACCCGAGCATATTCTTTTCGAGGAGGAAGTGGAATCGATTGTCGTGCCCGGGGCGCAGGGGTATCTCGGGGTGCTGGCACATCATGCGCCATTGATTACGCCGATTGCCCCGGGGCGGTTGACGGTGCGCAAGAGTTCCGCCACCGATATTATTATGGCCATCTCCGGGGGATTTTTCGAGGTCTCACACAACAAGGCCACCGTGCTGGCCGATGCCGTGGAATACGCCGATGAGATCGATATCGAACGGGCCAAACAGGCGCTCGAACGCATTCAGGTCCGGTTTAGGGACAAGCCGGAGGGGTTCGATTTTGACCGCGCTCTATCTTCAATGAAACGCGCGGAAAACCGACTGCAAATCTGCGAAACCATCGCCGTTGACCGACGATAGGTCGGGGATTATGCCCGGTGAGCTTGCAACGGTCGCGAATTGTGGTTTACTTTTGGCCGTTGCCGTATTTACATCTATTTAATGGTGAATTATAAAATGGAGATGTGGACCATGAAAAGAGCGTTGATGTTGGGCCTCCTGCTTTGCGCCGCAATGTTTTTAGTTTTGGGCTGCGGGCAGGAACAAACGGCGGAGGAAAGCGAAGCTCCCAAAACGGAATCGGAAACCGCTGCCGAAACGTCGCAAGAGGAAACGCCGATGGCCAAGTATTCCCGTGAGGAAATGGGAAAAATCACGTTTGAGTCGGGCGAAAAACCACGTGTCGAGTTGAAGACATCACTGGGCACAATTGTCGTGGAATTGTGGCCCGATGTTGCCCCGACACATTGCAAGAATTTCGTGTATCTGACGCAAACCGGTTTTTATGATTCGCTGAAGATCCACCGGGTTATTTCCGGCTTTATGCTACAGAGCGGCTGCCCAATCGGCAACGGCTCCGGCGGCCCCGGCTACAACATCGACGCGGAATTCTCCGACAATAAACACGTTAAAGGCACGCTCTCAATGGCACGGGCCCAGGACATCAACTCCGCCGGCTCGCAGTTTTTCATCTGTCTGGCCGCCGCACCGAATCTGGATGGCAAATACACCGTTTTCGGCCAGACCATGGAGGGTATGGATGTTGTGGATAAGTTTAACCAGGTGGAGACTAAACGCAATCCCGGTGGTGAAAAGAGTTTGCCTGTCGAACCGTTGTCCCTGGTTAAAGCAACACTGCTGACTGAGTAGAGTAATTTACAGTTTTTTGTTGTCAACTGGAGTTGTGTATTCCGGGCGAGGCTGGATAGGCAGCCGCGCCCGTTTGGTTTAATGCCGAGGGTAGGAGGATGTATTCGCTGGTTATACTGGGCTCGACTGGTTCCATCGGTGAGAACGCGCTGAAGATTGTCGAGGCCCATCCCGATCGTTTACGGGTTGTCGGACTTGCCGCCCATTCAAATGCCGCCCGGTTGGCCGAGCAGGTTAATAAATATCAGCCAAAGGCAGTGGCGCTGACCAACGCGGAGTATCTGGGAACGTTAAAATCCGGGTTGTGTTCGTTTTCGGGAGAAATACTTTCCGGGCCGCAGGCATTGACCGAGATTGCCGCGATACCCGAGGCCGACACCGCAGTCGTGGCGGTGGTCGGTTCGGCCGGATACCGTCCCACACTGGCGGCGATTGAATCGGGCAAGCGCATCTGCCTGGCCAACAAGGAAACGCTCGTCGTCGCCGGGTCGATGATTACCACCGCCGCCCGACGCCGGGGAGTGGAACTCCTGCCCATCGATTCGGAACATTCGGCCATCTGGCAGTGCCTTAAAGCCGGCCGGTCGAGCGAAGTTGAAAAAATCATCCTGACCGGTTCAGGGGGGCCGTTCCGGACCCGCCCAAGGGAGACTTTCGCCAATATAACCAAAGCCGAAGCCCTGGCCCATCCCAACTGGAATATGGGGGCAAAGATCACCATCGATTCGGCGACGATGATGAACAAGGCATTCGAAATCATCGAAGCCGTTTGGCTCTTCGGCGTCGCGGCCGATAATATAGATGTGGTCATTCACCCGCAATCGATTGTCCACTCGGCGGTACGCTTCACCGACGGCTCGGTTATCGCGCAGATGGGGCATCCGGATATGAGACTCCCGATCCAATATGCGCTACTGTATCCGGACAGGGTGCCGGTCCCACAGCCCATGTTCGATCTGGCGGATTGCACGAATTTGACATTCGAGATTCCTGATGAGAAACGTTACCCCGCGTTGCCGCTGGCGCGGCGGGTGATTGAACTGGGGCAAACCTACCCGGCGGTGTTGAATGCCGCCGATGAGACGGCGGTGGAATTATTCCTTGATGAGAAAATCCTATTTACGGATATTCTCGATATGATTGAGGGTGTGATCGATCAGCACGAGCCGATTGCCGACCCCAATCTGAGTGATTTGGACGGTGTAGGGAAATGGGCGGCAGACTGGGTCAAAACGGCGTCAAAAAAGGCCAATGCCTCCCGTCATATGTCGTAACCTAATGGGGCTGAATTTCGTATCGATAATACCGGGGATGCCATGACGACTGTTATTGCCACATTATTTGTTCTGGGGATTATGATTTTTGTTCACGAGTTGGGACATTTTTTAGTCGCCAAATGGGTGGGGATCCGGGTCGAGCGGTTTTCGCTCGGCTTCCCCCCCAAGATGTTCGGCAAGAAATTCGGTGATACCGAATACTGCATTTCCTGGATTCCGCTGGGCGGTTATGTCAAAATGGCCGGGGAAATACCTGATAAAGAGCAGATTACCGGCGCGCCGGATGAATTCATGTCCAAGACCATTGGGCAACGGACAGCGGTGATTATCGCCGGGCCATTGGCTAACCTGTTAACCGCCATAGTCATCTGCTGGGCCATGTTTTACACGCAGGGCAAGCCGGTTATCGATCCGGATCACGTGGTGGTCGGTGGGGTCATCGAAAACGGGCCGGCGGAACAGGCGGGCATCCAATCCGGTGATATCATTCTTGAGGTTGAAGGCGTCGCGGTCTCGCAATTCGCCGAGATGGCCGAACTCATTCACAACCGTCCCGGTGATTCGCTCTTGATCGCCTGGTCTCGCGAGGGACAAAGGACGTCCCGGTGGATTGTGGCCATGGACACGGTGGTTTTAAACGAAACCGGAGAGCGCGTCCGACAGGGGTTGATCGGTATCGGCGAGGGTTATCAGCTCGCGCCGGTCGGGTTCTTTGAATCGGCGATTCTGGGCGTCGAACGTACCTGGCTTTTTGCTGACGGGATTTTTCGCTTTCTTTATGGTCTGATCAGCGGATCGGTCTCGGCGAAAATGATCGGCGGGCCGGTCTTTATTGCCAAGGTGGCCGGTGATGCCGCCCGCCAGGGATTCGGCAATCTGCTGTGGCTGATCGCGTTCTTATCGGTCAACCTGGCCATTGTCAACGTCTTGCCTATCCCGGTCCTGGACGGCGGGCATCTTTTGTTCCTCGGCGTGGAGAAAATCCGCGGTAAATCGCTCAGTCTCAAACATCGTGCGATTGCCCAACAGGTCGGCCTATTTTTCATCCTGATATTTATCAGTTATGTAACATTTAACGATTTTATTCGCTGATAAGGCAAAGCTGCGCCGGATTTTCAGACAAACCGCGACGATGGAACATTCACCTTATCCTAGAGTATATAGATAAGTAAGAGTGATTGTATGAGGGGAGAAAAACTGTGGCGAAAAAGAGAAAAAAAACGCAGAATATAATTTGGGAATATACGAAATCATTCGGCATCGCCTTTCTGCTGGCGTTTGCTATTAAAACCTCCATCGTTGAGGCGTATAAAATACCCAGCAAGTCGATGGAAGACACGCTGCTGGTGGGGGATTTCCTGCTGGCCAATAAATTCCTTTACGGGTCGCGGCTGCCGTTAATCGGCGTGCGGCTCCCGGCGATTCGTAACCCGGAACCGGGGGATGTGGTCATCTTCAAATTCCCGCGCGATTCGAGCACTAATTATATCAAGCGTTGTGTGGCGGTGGGGGGACAGATCGTCGAGGTCAAGAACAAAGTCTTGTATGTCGACGGCGAAAAGTTCGAGAATACACCCCTGATTAAATTCGAGGATCCCGGGCGAATCTCCCCGGCGCCGCAATCACCCCGAGACAATTTCGGGCCGTTTAAAGTCCCGCCGGGGCATTTCTTCATGATGGGCGACAACCGCGATAGTTCGTATGATTCGCGGTTCTGGGGCGCCGTTCCCCAGCGATTTATCATGGGCAAGGCGATGATTATTCATTGGTCATGGGGCACCGATGGCAACGCCCCGCAATGGTCCTGGTCCGATCCGGTCTCAGTGGGGAAGGCCTTTGTCTATAATACCTTTCATTTTTTCCAGCGCGTACGCTGGAGCCGTTTTGCCCATGTAATATCATAGCCGATCCACTGCATTCTTTAAGCGCCGTGTTCGCCGGTTGCGGGCGCGGCGTTCCGGTGTCAAAATCCTGACGTCACACAGTTGCCCCGGTGTGGGGCAGTTCCCATATCAGCTGAATTTATTGTTTGCCGTTCCGGTACATGCCGACCGCATTTCCCCCGGTGGGCAGCTGTTGGTAAATGCCTTTCTGAATTCGGTCGATAAAGAAAATAAGTATATGATTTGCTGGTTCCTTCGGCATTCACGAACGATCAACCAGGAGTGAACTCTCATGGGACAATTTAATATGACCTTTGGGTATATGATTGCGCTTTCGCTCAGCATGATTGTCATCGTGGCTGTTTTTTTATGGATTCGCCGGAAACAGCAACAAAAGCAAACCGTCACGGACAACACCGATCAGCCCCGAGTGCGCAAGCGGTTCTCCGGTCAGCGGGTATATTCACTGCCCTTGTTCGGGAAATACAGGTGGGTGTTACGTTTTGTCTATGGGAGTACGGTGGTTTTGCCGTTGATGATGGTCCTGGGCTATTGGCGGGCCACCGCGAATTATCCTGGTGGTGTTGCGGGAGGGTCCGGCAATACTTGGTTTATCCTGGCCGGAGCGGCGGTGTGGTCGGTAACGACCGTCTTGTTCTTGCGGGCCATGGTCCGCTATCGGCGGCAGACCGCAATAACGCTCACCGCCGATGGCGTACGTTATCACGCCCCGAAAGTCGGCTTGTTCCCCAAGAAGGATATTTCCATGGCCTGGGATGAAATTCAGAACGTAACCCTGAGTAATACACAGCGCCAATCTGTTATTACAGTCAAATCCGCCAAAGAGAACTTTTGTTTCGACTTGCTCCAAGTCGTCGAGGTTGTTCCCTACCCAGCTGATGGTGGCTACACGACGGTGGAAAACGGGCATGATTTATATTGTGACCTGCTCGAGCACTCCGGCTTACCACTACCGCCGGAGATGGAAAAGGCATCGCCCGAAAAAATTAGCCAGAACGCTGGAAGGCGGCTATTTAAAACCGCCGATAAAACCTAATTCTCCCTCTCGCATAACATTTTATGGTGGCTGGTGTATCTCCTGGTGCACCAGTATCCAACCCCGTTGTCACCGGTGTACGTCGAAGATCTCTGCACCTTGTGTGGAGGAGGACGCACGCCGGCCACAAAGATATTGGTGTATTGTGTACCTGAAAGGTTATAACAATTCGTAGATGGATTGCTCGGTCTTTTCTTCTATCCGCCGCAGAATGACGCCATCGCGAATAAGTGATCTGATTATAACCAATTCACCGGACAGCGAGCGATCTGTTCTCACCGGTTTGATTCCGGTTTCCTGAAAAACATCAAAGACCGCCTGGGAAGCCGGGCCGAACTTGCGCGCGGGGTCCGGCCGCAGGCGTTCGAGCGGCAGCATCTCAGCGGGGAGGGGCAGGATGCCCCGGCGGAAACATTGTGCCTGATATGCACAGAGCAATTCGATGGCATTGACCGATTCCACGTGCGTGAGGATCTGCGCGGCCTGCCGCGCGGCGGTCATCGACATGCTGACATGGTCCTCGATATTCGCCGAGGTGGGGATTGAATCGCAACTCGCCGGATGGCATAACGTCTTGTTTTCCGAGACCAGCGAGGCGGCGGTGTACTGCGCAATCATTAGTCCCGATTGCAACCCCGGCCGGGTGCTCAAAGACGCGGGTAAACCGGCGTTATGATGGGCATCGAGGAGTTTTTGTATTCGCCGTTCGGCGATATTGCCCAGTTCGGCAATTGCCAAACCCAAAAAATCAACGGCCAGGGCTACCGGTTGGCCGTGAAAGTTGCCGGCGGAATAGTCCCGGTAACGCGAAACCCGGCCGTCATCGGAGGGCGGCGGGTCGTCGTCCTCGACAAAAAACAACGGGTTGTCGGTCACACTGTTGATCTCCCGTTCAATGACCGAACGAGTAAAGCCGATCGCATCGGCCGACGCGCCATGCACCTGCGGTATGCAGCGAATCGAATATGATTCCTGGACTTCATCAGAGGTGTTGACCCATTCACTGCCGGCAAGTAGTTGGCGGAAATTTGCGGCGCTGCTGATTTGTCCTGGATGCGGCCGCGCGACATGCACGATATGATCATAGGCGCGGGTGGGCGCTCCTACCGCCTCGGCGCTACAAGCAGCGGCGATGTCGGTATGTTTGATCAAATTGATGGCATCGATGGTGGCCAATGCTGCCACTGCCGTGGAGGCGGCCGTACCGTTGGTCAGCGCCAGGCCCTCTTTGTAACTGAGAGTGAAAAGCGGCGGCATTTTTGCCCGTTTCAAGGCCATTGTCCCGGGGTAGACCACGCCATCCACCAGTGCCTCGCCTTCGCCGATAAGGACCAGCGCCCAATGGGCCAGCGGGCATAAATCTCCTGATGCGCCTAACGACCCCTGGGCGGGAATGATCGGGACGATATCGGCGTTGATCATGTCCCGGATGCGTTCGATCAATTCATAGCGCACGCCCGACCGGCCCTGGACGAATGTGGCCAGCCGCAACAGCCCGATAACGCGGACAACATCGTAGGGCAACCTCTCTCCGACACCGATCGCGTGCGAACGGAGAATGTTGGCTTGCAATTGATGTGCGTCCTCGGGCCGCACGAGGTAATGTTTGTGTTCCCCAAAACCGGTGGTTACCCCATAAAGAGGCGGGATCGGCTTTCCGGCTTTCTCGGCTTCGCGGGCATCAGCCAGGGCCAGTTCAACGTGGGCTCGTGCCCGTTCGATCCGCGGACGGCACTCCGGGTCGACTTCGATTTTATATCCCCGGCGCGCCACGGCTTCCAAGTCGGCTAGGGTTAGCGGCTGTTTACCGGCCGTCAGGATTATCGATGCTGCCATACCATCCCGTTGTTATTTTCCGAATATGTCCATGCGGGCAATCAACCGGCGAAAAGCACACTTTTGATAAAATCGATAAACTCCGCGCGCGGTATCGTTTTTTGGCCGAAACGTGCGGTCAGCCAATCCTGTCGGGTATCGGCCTCCGCCGATTTGGCCCGGCCCTCATGCAGGTTTTTGATCGACACTTGGTTTTGCGAGAACTCATCCTCACCGGCGATTACCGCCAAGGCGATACCCTGCCGATCGGCATACTGTAGTTGCTTGCCGACCTGGCCGGGTTTACCCAGGTACAATTCAGTATTGATCCCCGCCTCCCGCAGTTCGCGGGTGAGGGTTAAATATTCATTCATGCGGTTTTTGTCCATCGTGGTAACCAGGATATCAACGGTTGTTTTTCGTGTGCGGAGTTTTCCCAATTTTTCCATTGCCGCCAGCAGCCGGTCGACGCCGACTGAGGTCCCCACCGCGGGAATCTGCTGTCCGAGAAACCGTTGTACGAGGCCGTCATACCGCCCGCCGCCGAACACCGAGCCGAATTGCGGCAAATCATCGAGAATTGCCTCGAAGACCGGGCCGGTATAGTAGTCCAGGCCGCGGGCCACCGAGACATCAATCTTTGCCCGTTGCTCATCAATCCCGGCGGCGGTAAGCAAATCGGCGATTTCATCGAGTTCGCGGATGGCCTCCTCGGCCGCCGGCGTATCGGCGAATAACTCGGTCAGCCGGGCGATGATATCCTTGCGGGTCTCGCCGGTAATCGCGAGGAACTCCTCAATTTTCCCGATCGGTCCATTGTCTAAACCCAAACCGGGGATCGGGTCTCCCGATTGGTCGACGCGGCCCGGCCCCAATTCGAGCTTCACATTCTCCAGCCCGGCTTTGTCCAGCTTGTCCAGCACCCGAAATACTTCATGGTTACGCTCAGGTGCCACACCGGCATATGTAACCAGGCAATTGAGCAATTTGCGATTGGAAAGCCGGATATGGAATTTTTGCACGCCCAACGCGAGCAGCGTGTCAACAATCGTGGCAATGATTTCGGCATCGGCCATCATCCGTGCGCAGCCGACAGTATCGATATCAAATTGCAGGAACTCCCGAAAACGGCCGGGACCCGGTTTGTCGAAGCGCCAGACTGGGGCCACTTGGTAACGCCGGAACGGCTTGGGTAGGTCGGGGTACTGCGCCACCAGCCGGGCCAGGGGCACGGTCAAATCATACCTCAGGGCGACAGGAGTGTTATCCTGGTCGGCAAAGGTGTATATTTCCTTTGAGCTCGGGATCCCATATTCCCCGGTCAGTGTTTCAAGGTATTCCAGCGCCGGGGTGTCCAATGGCACAAAGCCGTACCGTTCATATACCTCACGGACCGTCTCGATCAGCTTGCGCCGGGCCAGCATGTCGCCCGGCATAATATCCCGGAAGCCCTTCAGCAGCCGGGGTTTGATACGTTTGGCTTTTTTGGGCATGATCGTCGGATGGTTTTGCTGTCCCTCGAGGAAATGGAACTGGCGGTCGGATTTGAACCGACGACCTCCTGATCCACAGTCAGGCGCTCTTACCAGTCTGAGCTACGCCAGCCCTCGCACAAACACTCATAATACCCATTTTGCTGTGATGGTCAAGAAGATTCAATTGGCATCCCATTTCGATTTTTTGCTCCCGCCGTCCGGCCCGATGTTATTGTCGAACGCGGGTTACCTCTCCCGCTGTCAATACGATTTCGTTTTCGCCGTCGGCGATAACCAAGGCACCGGAGGGGTCGATTCCGACCGCTTTCCCCGTTACCAATCTCCGGCCCACCAGGGCTTCTACGTGGCAGCCAATTAAACTGCAGCGTCTTGTATAGGGCTTAATAAACGGCGCCAGGCCCTCTTTTATAAAGCGAAAGTATTCCCGTTCCAGCCCCGCCAGGAAACCCGTTAAGAATAATGCGCGATCCACCGGCCGGGCCGCGGCTTGAGACAACGAAGTCGCCATTTTCTGCAACTCCGGTGGAAAATCGTCCGGGTTGTGCAATACGTTTATGCCGACCCCGACCACGACGTACCGCACCAATTCCGCGCTAGCCGCAAGATCGATTAGAATCCCGGCGGTTTTTTTGCCGCCAAGCAGGCAATCGTTCGGCCATTTCAGTTTGGCGGCGATATTCAGTTGTTCCTCGATAGTTTTTGCCAGGGCCAGCCCGGTCACCAGCGACAGCCCGGGAGCCGCCGCCGGGGCGATCTCTGGTCGGAGGATAATCGACAGCCATAGTCCCAATCCAGGCGGGGAGTGCCAGGAGCGGTCCAGTCGGCCGCGGCCCCGGGTTTGTTCCTCGGCCAGAATTACGGTGCCGTCGGGCGCTCCCCCTTCGGCCATATTCCGGGCGTACCGGTTGGTGGAATCGACGGAATCCAGGCAGTGAATTGCCCGGCCGAGAATAGTGGTTTCCAGCCCGGTCTTGATTTCTTCAGCATTCATTAATCGGACCTAAATCACTAAATCGGATTACCAATTACAGCAATTGCAAACTGATATCCGCCGCCGGGGCCGACTGGGTCAGCGCACCGACGGAGAGGTAGTCAATCCCGGTGGCGGCGCGCGCGCGGATATTTTGCAGGTTCACCCCGCCCGAACATTCAAGGATAATCCGGCGGCGGTTTTTTTTCTCGAATCGGCGGATTTCGGCGACTACTCTGCGCAGCCGGGCGGGGCCGAAATGGTCTAGCAGTAGCCAATCGACGCCGTATTCGGCGGCCTTCCGGACCTCGTGCATGGTACGGGTCTCACAGATAATCGGGACCTTCCGTCGTGGCTGCTGTGGCCCGCGCAGCACCCGCTTCAGGGCGTTCTCAATGCCGCCACAGGCGGTAATATGGTTATTCTTGATCATCACCGCGTCATCCAGCCCCATGCGGTGGTTGACCCCGCCGCCGGCTTTGACCGCCTGTTTCTCCAGTTCGCGCCAGCCGGGGGTGGTCTTCCGCGTATCCAGCACCCTGGCTTTAGTTCCGGCAACTTTGTCAACAAATTTCCGGGTCAGCGTCGCTACACCGGAGAGATGAGCCAGGAAATTGAGCGCGGTGCGCTCACCGGTCAACAGCGCGGCCCGATCGCCCTCGATAATCGCCAATCTCGTCCCGGCCGCATACGCCCGGCCGTCCCTGACCCGCCAGCGGACCGTTATCGATTTATCCAACTGCCGGAATACTTCTGCAAAAACCCCACACCCGAACAACACGCCATCCGATTTCCCCCAGACGACCGCCTTGCCGCGCTGCCCGGCAACGGCGATGGCTTGGGTGGTCAGATCTCCGCGGCCGATATCCTCCGCCAGCGCCCGCTCAATCAGCCGCTGGGTATGTACCGATAGTTTCATGGAGTGCATTAAACACATAGCATCTGAGTAGGTCAAGCGCCCTGGCGCTTGACACACTAAATTGACGAATTGAAATCCACGTGCTTTTCCGAGGGTGGATTGCTATACTCTCAGGAGTAAATCAGGCGGTGGAAACCGCGAATGAAGGGGTAAAAGAAAGCTGAGACACTATGAGTGATTTTTTCGGCGAGTGCCGCGCGGCGGTACTCAAGGGTGACAGGGCGGCCGCCGAGACGCTGGCTCGCCAGGCACTGGAGGAAAGCATCGACCCGTTGGAAACAATCGAGGGGGGTTATGTCCCGGGCCTGCGGGAGGCCGGCCGGCTTTGGGATGAGGGCGAGCTGTTTTTACCCGAGTTGGTTATGGCCGCCGAGGCGATGAAAGCGGCCACCGCAATTTTGCAGCCCGCGCTGTCGGCGTCCGGTCGACAACAGAAAACGTACGGCAAAGTGGTCATCGGCACTATCGAGGGTGATATCCATGACATCGGGAAAACGCTCGTGGCGACCATGCTCTCGGCCAATGGATTTGCCACTCGCGATCTGGGCGCCGATGTCCCGGTGCAGAAATTTGTCGAGGAGGCCGAATCATTCGGCGCGAATTTTATTTGTATCTCCGCGCTGTTGACCACGACTATGGCCGGACAAAAAAGGGTCATCGACCTGCTCAAAGACCGCTCGATTAGGGAGAAATATCGGGTCCTGGTCGGTGGCGCGCCATGCAGCGAGAAATGGGCGGCGCAGATCGGCGCGGACGGGTATGCCGGGGATGCGGTCTCCACGGTTAAACTTGCCGGAACGCTCGTGGCCTGATCCTTATAACGATGCTCACGACGTTTCTGAGACGGTTGTCCGACGGCCCGGTTTTATTCGATGGTGGGATGGGCAGTTTGTTGCTGGCCGCCGGCCTCGAATCCGGCGCGGCGCCCGAGGTATGGAATGTCGACCGGCCGGAGGTTATCAAACAGATTCATCGCGATTATCTTGCCGCCGGGGCGCGAGTGATCACCACCAATACTTTCGGCGGATCACCATTAAAGCTGGCCGCGCATGGCTTGGATGGGCGGTGCGAGGAGTTGAATTTCGCGGCGGTGGGTTTGGCAATGTCCGCCCGGACCGAGTTTGGCGAACCGGATACATTTGTCGCGGGAGATATCGGTCCGTGCGGAAAGTTCTTCCCACCGGTGGGCGACCTTGAGGTGAAAGCGTTGATCGATTCGGTGCAGGCACAGGTTGAAATCTTTTCCGCCGCGGAGGTTGACATCATCCTGATTGAAACAATGGTCGATCTGCAGGAAGCCGAAACCGCCGTACGTACCGTGCGCAAGCTCACCGATATCCCGGTCGTTGCCACGATGACTTTTGACCATAAGCCGCGTGGATACTTCACCATCATGGGTAATACCCCGGGCGATGCCGCCAAAAAACTTGCGGACGCGGGCGCCGACGTTGTCGGGGCCAACTGTACCCTGGCCGCGCCGGAAATGATCGAACTGGCGCAAATCCTGGCCGCGGTATCACCCATTCCCGTGCTGGTCCAGCCGAATGCCGGACAGCCGGAAATGATTGATGATCGGATTGTGTACCGGGTCACGCCGGATGATTTTGCCGCCGATCTGCAAAAAATCCTCGCGGCAAATGTGGCCGCCGTCGGCGGTTGCTGCGGCACCACGCCCGAACATATCCGCGCCGTTGCGGAATTGTTGTAACATGGAAACGACACCGCATAATATCGAAATCCTCACGGATATTACGTCGATTTTTAATGAGCAGACGTTATTGCGGTACCTTGGGTATCCCCGGGGTGAGGAACCGGACGCCCGGGTTGTTGACGCGCTGGCCGCGCAAAAAAAGTTGCTGCCTGATTTGCTGCGGCCGTGTGGGGCCTGCGGGGTTTTTACCGGCAGCGTGTGTTTTAATCCGGATTTTCCGTTATATGATCGTGAGATTTATTTGTGTGTCGTAACGATCGGTGACAAACTCGAAAAACGGGCGGCGGAGTATGCGGCGGCCGGTGATGTGCTGGATAGTTTTGTTTTGGATACGTTGGGTTCGGTTTACGCCGAGGGCGCGGCGGCGGCGGCCTATCAAAAGTTTTACGAAGATGCCCGTACTGATGAGTTACAAGTCGGTTGTCGGATCAGTCCGGGATACGGGACCTGGTCATTGGAACATCAAAAGGACATTTTTACCTTGCTCCCGGTGGAAGAAATCGGCGTGCGGTTGTCTGCGGGATTGATGATGATCCCCCGCAAATCGGTTTCGTTTGCCGCCGAACGGTCGACCGCTCCGCTTCGCCTGCGCGAGGGCGAGCAATGTGATAATTGTGAAATGGATAATTGTCGTTATCGCCAGCACACGAAACCATCATCATGAGAAAAGTCCTTAAACATACAGGGGAGAGTCCGGTATGGACGCTGTTCGTCCGAAACTCCAATGGTTAACCGACGAATCAGTCGCCGCCATCATCGCCGAAGCCCGGCGCGTGCTCGCGGAAATCGGCATCTTTGTCGAAAATAAAACCGCCGTCGACTTGTTATTGGATTCCGGTTGTAAACAATCCGCCGACCGAAAGAGAATCCTTTTTGTCGACGCGTTGATCGACAGAGCGCTGGCTACGGCGCCCTCCGGCATTCGGCTGTATGACCGCGACGGTGCGGAGGCCATGGTCCTCGAAGGCGATAACATTCATTTCAATCCCGGTTCCGCGGCGTTGCATGTCTACGACGCCGAGAAAAACCAGATCCGCGACGGGCTTTCTTCGGACCTGGTCCCGTTTTTCACGCTGACCGATCTGTTGCCCCATTATGCCGCGCAGAGCACGGGGATTATCCCGTCGGATGTCCCCGAGGACCTGGGTGACCGCTATCGGCTGTTTGCCGCGCTGCAATGTTCGAAAAAGCCGGTGGTTACCGGTACCTTTCTGGTTGATGCCTTTAAAGTCATGAAAGAGATGCTGGTGGTTATTCGCGGTTCGGCAGCGGAACTGGCAAACAAACCGCTGGCGATTTTTGATTGTTGTCCCTCGCCGCCGCTGAAATGGAGCGATCTGACCTGCCAGAGTCTGTTGGATTGTGCGGACTCCGGCCAACCCGCCGAATTGGTCTCGATGCCTTTAACCGGGGCGACCTCACCGGTCACGCTTTCCGGGGCGCTGGTGCAACATTGCGCGGAATCGCTTTCCGGGATCATCATTCACCAATTGCGCAAGCCCGGCGCGCCGATTATTTATGGCGGGTCGCCAGCGTTTTTTGATATGCGCAAGGGCACCACGCCGATGGGTGCTTTCGAAACGATGATGATTGACGGCGCTTACGCGCAAATCGGCAAGCATCTCGGCTTACCCACGCATGCTTATATGGGGCTTTCCGACAGCAAGACCGTCGATTATCAGGCGGGGTTTGAATCCTCAGCGGGGATCGTCCTGGCGGCTTTGAGCGGGGTGAACAATATCTCCGGCCCCGGCATGATGGAGTTTGAAAGCTGCCAGTGCCTGGAGAAAATGGTACTGGATCATGAGGTATGCGGGTATGCCAAACGGCTGGTGGCGGGGATCACCCCGCGCGGCGAGCCGCTGGCGTTTGATGTTATCAACGAGGGCTTGCAGGCGGGGCATTTTATGTCCCTGCCGCATACCCTGAAGTGGTTCAAAGAAGAGGGGTATTATCCCGATCCGGTTGTCAACCGGGATGTCAAGGAAAAATGGGAGGAGGGTGGCAGCAAAGATGCCCTGGCCGTGGCGCGCGAACGGGTGGCCAAACTTATCAAGCCCGGCGTTCCCCATGTGCTTGACGATCAGCGGCGTTCGGAATTACGCAAAATAATCGCGGCTGACGCCCGGGTCCACGGGGTGGATTCGTTGCCCGAATTGCCGATTTGACCCTTGAGGGGCATTAGGCCGCCACAGCGGACTTGACCAGGAAGGCCATAACACATATATGCACTGGTGTTACCGACTCATCCGGCAGGGATTGCGCCAACAATTCCACCTCCCGGTGAGTAAACAAAATAGGCCGGCGTAACTCAGTTGGTAGAGTAGCTGATTTGTAATCAGCCAGTCGGGGGTTCGAGTCCTCTCGCCGGCTTTTTCTTTTTTCTCCCGCAACTTTTTACTTGACAGCACCTTACGGCAACAGCATATTAGCGCTGAAAGGGTTTTGTTGTTATATTTGTAGTAATTGAATTGAAAAAACTAATTGGATGATGGCCAGTCTCTATAGTCAAACTTACATAAGCAAGAAGACCGGTAAGACCACCACTTATTGGTACGTGGGATATATCCGGGATGGCAAGCGTCACGCCAAATGTGCTGGCACATCCAGATCCGTGGCCAACCAGTTGAAAAAACGCATTGAGGCAGAATTGGGCCTCGGAAAATTCGATTTCCTGAACCAGCCGGGGGACGTACTGATTGAGGACTCAGTATCCGCATACCTGGAGCAGGTGAGGACGCTTAGGAAGTACTCGACTTACCGTCGGTACCGGAGCGCACTCGCGCATCTGCTCCGGTTTATGGGTGAGAAATTCAGGAATGTCCGGATTGTGAGGAAGCTGGCGGAGGTTCATTTCGGCGAGTATCAAACCTGGCGCCGCGTCGATGTTATTTCGCCCAATGGCAGCGTCGGCTCCAAAAAGAAGAAAAATCCGGCCTTCAAAACAATCAATAACGAACTGTCGGTCTTTCGATCTTGGATTAATTGGGCAAAGATAGCCGGGCAGATTAACGAAAACCCCCTCCATGGGGTTAAAAAGCTCAAGACCACCGATTCTAAACCGCGCAGGAGCCTGACCAGGCAGGAAATTGCTAAATTGTTGAAGGCCTCCATTGCAATTGAGAAAAAGCGCCCGAACAGACGCGGGCAAACCCAACTATGGCGATTTTTGGTTAGTACCGGATTAAGAATCAGCGAGTTGATTCACCTCCAGTGGAAGGACATCGACTTTCGGCGGAAGGTTATTATGATCCGGCGTAAGCCTGACTGGGACCCCAAAACCTATGAAAGGGAAGTACCCTTCACACCGGGATCAGAAAAGGTATTGCGTGAATTGAGGGGCCGATCCCCCAATCCAGATTCATTAGTCGTTACGGCAGCCAATGGTGGCCCGATCTGGCAAAATAGGGTTCGTGAGTGGTTATTGGATTGCGCTAAGATCGCGGGAATCAGGGATATGCGTGGCCCTCATGATTTCCGCCACACCTTTATCACTATGGCCCTCACCGAGTTCGGGATTGATGTACCTACTGTCCAGAAAATTGTCGGCCACACCAGATTAGAGACCACCCAGGTCTACCTGCACCCAACCACCGACCATATCCGATCTGCGGCCCAGAAATACGGACTTTAGGCGATCCGAATAGCCGATTTCTGTTGACTACCCAGCCGATTTCTGTCTACTTTCACTGATTTTAGAGATTTGCCAGATTCCCCTTTAACACGGGGGAGGGGATATGAACGGCAGGAGTTGCTTACAGGCCGGGGGGCTTGCGGCACCACAATCAATATTACTATATCCGGTCACCAATATTTCTTCTCATCGATTTGATTCCGGTACCGGAACCTGTATAAATCGAACTGCAATCGGTTACTGTTTTCTTGACTTTGGTTGTATTTATCGGAGGTGTGACAAATGGGAAAACGAACAGGGATGGAGGCTTCTTGGAAATTCAGTCTGACACAGAACACTAGTAGGAGTATGATGCCAATTGCGACATTTACGGTAGACAGACTTGCGCTCGTTCTACGAGTCTTTGCACTCGTGTTCCTTTGCGGGGCGCTTGGCGAGTCGCACTCGTTCGCCTCGGAAGTTGAATCAGGACAAATCAAGTACCCGGCCACTGCGACAGAATCCCCCACTCCCTTGCACGAGATGGCGGCCCCCCATTATCCGGATAGTGTTGCCGATGGATGGATGGGTTACCCTGCGTCGCCGTTTTCAGCGCAGATGGTCGCGCTTCGAGTAATGGACGACTCCTCTTTACGGTTGGTCAGGCGTATTGCGCTTAGTGGCAATTTCACTTCTGGCGACAGCGTTATCTGCCGTGTACCCGTTAAACGACTTCGCTTCTTGGACGAGGCTGGCGTGGACTACCGGATATTGCGTCCTGGGAACATCGCCAGTTCCTCCACCCCGTCGCTCTCCCTTGACTCCATCGGGATGCCGTTAGACAATCCAGCCAGGTGGGAAAAGGACATCGCAAGTACACATTGGGTGGAATATTGGGGTGCACAGGGAATTGGGTATGGAGATTACGCAAAACCGGGCGATTGCGGCACTCTTAGCGACGGTGTTGCCATAGAGCTCAGCCCGGGGACCTTCTCTGGCGGTGGCGTGTACTGGACGTATTATGATTTTTTGCTAGCGAAACCCTGTGCTGATGCTATTACTGGCCTCGAACTCCACTTCCTGAGAGAGGAACGGTGCTTTTTGGGCGGATGTGGCAACCCGAAAGTTGGGCTTTATGATTGGGATTGGGAAAGATGGGACGAAGGGATCTTCGAGTTACTGGACACAAGTACGCCAGGTTGGCAGTCCTTTGCCCTCACCAGTGCCCAGAGGGCAAAGTACGTGCGTTCGGATGGCGCGATTGCCTGGGATGTCGACGTTGGCGCTATGAACGAAACATGCGTATGGTGGGCTTTATTGAAATACACGTACACGGAGAATACAGGACCAGGAACTCCAGTGGTCTCCGGGCTGCCATCAACGATTTGTGGTGGGCAGACCGTTCAATTGCAGGCGAGTGCAACCGGTGGTCCGACAAGCTGGTACTGGACCTCGGGTTGTGGGGGTAGTTTTGGCTCCCGTTATAGCAGTTCTACAAGTTGGACGGCTCCAACGGGATACTCAGGCTATTGTGAGGTTGGAGTGCTAGCCTCGAACGACTGCGGTGCTGCACTTGGCACAAAGTCAACCACAGTTAAACAGAAGCCCGGAACACCCTCGATTTCAGGAGTGCCATCAACAGTGTGCGGCGGTCAGACATACAGCCTGAGCGCCAACGCCTCTGGTAACCCCACGAGTTGGAGTTGGGGTTCAAGTTGCGGGGGAATTTTCGGATCCCAGAGCAGTAGTTCGACTAGTTGGACGGCGCCGGCAGGTTATAGTGGCTCCTGTCAGTTCACGGTTACAGCGGGCAATTCGTGCGGATCCACAAGCAACTTCAAGTCCACGACCGTCTCCCAGCAACCTGGCACACCATGGATTTCAGGTCTCCCCGGCACTGTGTGTGGAGGGCAGACCATTGCGCTGAGCGCGAGCGCATCGGGGAGTCCAACGGGTTGGAGTTGGAGCTCCAGTTGTGGAGGCTCGTTCAGCTCTCAGAGCAGCAGTGCAACAAACTGGACACCGCCAGCTAGCCACTCCGGTGCTTGCCAGCTCTCGGTAATGGCGAGCAACACATGCGGGTCCGCTAGTGGAAGTCAATCGACCACTGTGAATCCCACCCCAGGTACACCAGCGATTTCCGGGCTTCCCGGAACGGTCTGCGGCGGGGAATCCTATGCCCTGAGTGCGAGCGCATCCGGAAACCCGACGAGTTGGAATTGGTCCTCGAGTTGCGGGGGAAACTTCAGCACGACGACCGGGAGTTCGACGATTTGGACGGCTCCGATCGGTCATGTGGGGGGCTGTCAGCTTACGGTTATGGCGACAAACAATTGCGGTTCGACGAGCGGCAACACGTCCACAGTTGTCGAGCAGGATGGTACCATCAATGCGACCAGTACTCCGAGTGGGGCCGACGTGTATCTTGACGGTGTTCATCAAGGGGTTTCGCCGGTTACCTTTAGTGCAGCAGCAGGTTCTCACAATGTGCGGTTCTCTAAGCCATGCTACGATGACTGCACACAATCCGTCTCAGTAAGTTGCGGTCAGCCTAGTAACGTTTCTTGCGCTCTCAACGCGCAGAGCGGTACGATATCTGCGACTAGCAACCCAAGCGGTGCTAGCGTCTATCTCGACGGGGTTTATATAGGCATATCTCCGGTTAGCTTTCCAGCCTCGCCCGGGCCGCATACCGTGGTGTTCACGAAGAGCTGTTATGATGACTGTGTTCAGCCTGTGACGGTGTCCGATTGCTCCCAGCCAACGACCGTATCATGCACACTTACAGAGCAGGATGGCAGTATCTACGCCACAAGCAATCCTAGCGGGGCGGATGTGTACCTCGATGGTGCTCTCCAGGGTGTTTCGCCGGTGACGTTCACGGCGTCCCTGGGATCGCACACAGTGACGTTTCGAGAGACTTGTTACGATGACTGTGATCAATCGGTGAACGTCGTGAGTTGCACCCAGCCGACAAACGTGACATGTGCCCTCACACAGCACGCCAATGGCACGATTTCTGCCACGAGTAGTCCAAACGGAGCGAGCGTTTACCTGGATGGTTCGTATCAAGGCATTACACCCACTACGTTTTCTGCATCCCCGGGATCACACCTGGTGACGTTTACAGATGATTGCTACGAGGATTGCACGCAAACTGTCGATGTGATCTGCAATGAAACCTCTGCTGTCGATTGCCAGTTGACGGCACAACCTGATGGGACAATATCGGCTACGAGCACGCCAAGTGGTGCCGATGTTCATTTGGATGGTGTCTACAAAGGTGTATCACCGATATCTTTCTCTGCCTCAGCTGGACCGCATTCGGTCAGATTCGCAAAAGAGTGTTACGATGATTGTACGCAATCTGTCACCGTAATATGCACTCAGGTGGCACCCGTCGATTGCCAGCTGTCATCCCCTCAGGATGGTACCGTTTCCGCCACAAGCACTCCCAGCGGGGCGAGCGTCTACCTTGACGGTTCGTACAAAGGGATCACTCCAATGACATTTTCCGCTCCTACTGGATCGCACTTGATAACATTCACAGAGGATTGTTATGACGATTGTAGTCAGACTGTCGACGTCATATGCAATCAAACTTCTGCCGTCGATTGCCAATTAACTCCACAACCCGATAGAACCATTTCTGCTACGAGCACGCCAAGTGGTGCGGACGTTTACCTGGATGGGGTTTACCAAGGTGTCTCGCCCATAACATTCTCGGCATCGCCAGGGGTGCGTTCGGTGAGGTTTGCTAAAGAGTGTTTTGATGACTGTACCCAGACTGCCAATGTGATCTGCAATCAAAACACATCGGTTGACTGTCAATTGTCGTCTCAGCAGGATGGCACCATTGCCGCCACCAGCACTCCCAACGGCGCCAGTGTATATTTGGATGGTTTCTACCAGGGTATTACGCCGACGTCTTTTCCTGCGTCCCCTGGCTCACACCTTGTGACTTTCACAGAGATGTGTTACGATGACTGTTCGCAGACTGTGGAGGTCGTTTGTAACCAGACGTCAGCTGCCGACTGCGAACTCACGGAGCAACCTGAGTGTTTCGCACCACGATGTTCTGTATCAATTCCGACCATAGAATTTTCCATTGCCCAAGATGAATCTGACGCCATTACGATTCGAATAAGCAACGAATCACCAACAGGTGGGCTTGATCTGACTTGGGAAATCAGCGATCATGTGATCGTATCGACCTTCGATTACCTGACGACAGAGGATGTCACTTATCCCGGGACTGAGTTCGTTGAAGGTCTCATAGCTGGGGAAAAAGAAATAGCCGCATCACAGACGATTGATGCAGACATTGAAATGACTGTGCAATGCCCTGATGACCGAGTCTCTGAATGGAAGAGGTCGATGGGTGCTTCATCGGCAGTACTCTACGATCAGACCGATCATGACACCACATTTGGAATTATTTCTCAGGATTATGGGACGGGCTACAGCGCATATGATGCTGAAGCGGCAGATGACTTCGTTATACCCGAAGTTGACGAATCATGGACAATTGAGTCCATTGACGTACCGGGATTTTACCCTCAGGGTGAAGGACCAGCAACCTCCGTTAATATCCGTTTATATGAAGATTTAGGCGGATTACCAGGATCAGAAGTATTTAGTGCGCTAAATGTGATTCCCATTTCTGGTCTCAGCGACGGTTTCTTTGCGATTGGGATTGATCCGCCTTTAGTCCTGCCAGCCGGTACTTACTGGGTTTCCATTCAGCCAAACCAGGATTATGATCCGTATGGTATGTGGTATTGGCTGCAACGGACAGTGCAGACATCTGCCGCATCGGCCTGGCGAAATCCCGGCGATGGCTGGGAGACAGGATGTATTGATTGGGGTAACCGTGTCACTGATTGTGGAATTGGTCAATTTCCAGATCTCTTATTCCGACTCAACGGTACCATCGGAGCGACTGGATGTTCCTGGCTCTCGGCAAACCCTGAATCGGGTACTATCCCCGCCCAAAGCTATGAGGACGTTGTTATTACCGCTGATGTGAGTGGATTACTGCCCGGGGTATACGACTGTCAGCTGGAAATTGCCACTAATGATCCTGACCCGGCCAATAATCCAGTGATCATCCCGGTTACTGTAACCGTCTCACTCCCACACGCTCAGATATGTGTCGCCCCCCCCAGTATGGAATTCACCGTTCATAGGGACGGATCGGACTCTGACATCCTTCAAATCGGGAATTGTGGACCACAGGATGCGCAGGACTTGACCTGGGCGATTACTCACCAGAGTATGCCCTTAGCTATTAATGACGTATTGGTGGGAGGAAATTCGGAAGCCGGTGGCGATTTCGCTTCCATACCTGGTCCGGGATCCCATCAAATTGGCACATCTCAGATTGGCAATGCCATAATCAATTTGTCGAGGACTACTCATGACGCACCCACCCCTCTGTGGAGTAGTCAGTTGAGGAAATCCACAGCAATTCTGTACGACCAGACCGACAATGCTACCTCCCTGGCTGGTACATCCCAGAATTTCGAAGCCGGCAACGACGCCTTTGACAACCAAGGTGCAGACGACTTCGTGATTCCCGTTTCAGACGGATCGTGGGAAATCGAGTCCGTCGATGTGCTTGGTTTGTATTCTGATGCAGGAGGCCCGGTGAGTTCCGTCAATGTCTGGTTCTATACTGACGCGGGTGGATTGCCAGGAACAGAAGTATTCGCCGCCCTCAATGTCATTCCTATCTCAGATCTCACGGACCCATCTTTCTCCGTATTGCTGAGTCCTCCAGCAGTTCTATGCGCGGGAACATACTGGGTATCCGTGCAGGCAAATCAGGATTTCGATCCATTCGGTCAGTGGTACTGGTTCGGGCGTTCAGTGCAATCAAACGCTCCATCGGCCTGGCGTAATCCTGGAGACGGATTCGAAAATGGGTGTGTCAACTGGACCGAGAAGACGACATGTTTGGATGGGCACGGACCGGATAATGTGTTTCGATTGAGTGGGAACATCGGTTCAAATGAATGCACATGGTTGTCGGAGATTCCCAGTTGTGGCGTGGTGCCAGCCGGCGGTCAGGATGATGTCATGGTAACTGTCGACGCCACAGGGCTTGAGCCGGGAACTTACACCTGCAATCTTACGATCAGCAGCAATGACCCCGATCCTGGCGACAATCCACTGACTATTCCGGTAACGCTTAACGTATCCGCCTGCGATTGTGGCATCAAAGGTGACGTAAACGACGATATGAGCACTGACCCGTTGGATGTCACCTACCTGGTCAATTATGTGTATTTGAGTCTGGATGCCCTGACCGAACGACCGGATTGCCCCTACCCCAAGGGCGATATGAATTGCGATGATTCAGCCGACCCACTGGATGTTACATATCTGGTCAACTATGTGTATCTGAGCCAGGATGCCTTATGTGACGGCTGTGCGCCACCAGCAGCCGCGCCTTATATCGGCCCGAGCATGATTAAAGACTAGCCCTCCGGAGACTGGACTAGCAAACTAATAAGGCCGGGAACCACCACACCCGGCCTTTTTTTATTTGTGGTTTCTGACGCCACAGCTACAATTTCGCACCGAGCCTATACTAAACTATTCACCTACCGCCCAAAACCCGCCTGACGGCCGCGAAAACGCGATTTAGAGTGTAATCTGGTACTGACCGGCGTTGTCCTTCACTTGCTCCCGGGTTTTGGCGCTTAAAACTGACTCAGGTACAACATTTCTTGTATTGTGCATTCGCCGTAAGCTCCTGAGGTTCTGCCACTTCCGAATCCCCTTGATTCTCAGTTGATCGCGGGTTATTTAGGAATCTCAGGTCGTTGGAACACATTTGAAACCGGGAGTGGATGTGTGACCTCAAAACCCAAAAAACCAGGCAGTGATCTTCTCATTGTCGACAACAGCGACCGGGACTGGAAAGTCCTGAATTATCTAAATGACTGGTGCTCTCTCTCGCAGTCGGTGGATATTGCCTCAGGTTTCTTTGAAATCGGTTCCCTGCTTGCTCTGGATGGCGAATGGCAGAAAGTCGACCAGATCCGTATCCTGATGGGTGATGAGGTCACTAAGCGCACCAAAAATGCATTCGTCCAGGGTCTGGCCGAGGTTACGGCCCGCCTGGATGGCAGTATCGAAGCCGAGAAAGAAAAGAACGACTTCCTGGCTGGGGTTCCAGCTATTGTTGAGGCAATAAGGTCGGGCAAGATTGTATGTCGGGTGTATAGGAAAGAAAAATTCCATGCCAAGGCCTATATTACTCACGCCCGCCAGGCGGTCATTGGCTCATTTGCCCTGGTCGGGTCATCCAATTTTACGTTTCCCGGATTGAGCGAGAATGTAGAACTAAATGTCCAGCTGTCCGGCAGGCAGGTTACCGCACTTCAGGAATGGTACGAAGAGCACTGGGCCAGGGCTGAGGATGTTACACCGGAAATCCTCCAGACGATTGAACGCCATATCCGTGAATACACGCCATTTGAGATTTATGCAAAATCCCTACACGAGTTCTACCGTGGCCACGAAATGACCGTCGGCGAGTGGGAATTGGAAGAATCACGCGTCTACCCGATTCTGGATCAATACCAGAAGGATGGATACCGTGCACTCATGAAAATCGCGAAAAACCATGGAGGAGCGTTGCTGTGTGATGGCGTCGGTCTGGGCAAAACATTCATCGGCTTGATGGTGATTGAGCGCCTGCTCCATGATCGCAAGAAGGTTGCTTTTTTTGTACCGAAGTCTGCGCGGAAACCTGTGTGGGAATACGAACTGAATCATTACCTGCCGGACGAGTCCGGAGATTTCAGTAACCTTGCTACATATAATCACACAGATCTATTGCGTGAAGGCAAATATCAGGAACGCATGGAACGAATCACACGCGTGGTCGATGCCATCGTTATCGATGAGGCCCATCATTTTCGCAATCAGGCAGCGGATCGAAGCCGAAAGCTCTTTGAAATGGCCGAAGGTAAGCAGATTTTTCTCCTTACCGCTACGCCCATTAATAACAAACTTACAGACTTACAGCATTTGATAGAGCTTTTCTCACGCAAAGAGAGTGGCTATTTCAAAGAAGCCCCTCTGGGTATCCACAACCTTCCCGGCCATTTCAGAAAAATGGAAAAGGCACTCGAGAAGGTTATTGATGGAAACCCGTTCGACGCTGGCGGTATCACCCTGATAGATGCAGAGAAAGTTTTAGCGAAAGACGATCTATTCCGGGCTCTCGTTGTCCAACGCAGTCGGGCTTATATCCGCCAGAGTCAGAAGCAGCACAGAGGGCGTGAAATTCTTTTCCCCGAGCGCAAACCTCCCAAGGTCGTCGGATATTCACTCGCCAAGACATATGGTACCCTATTAAATCGAATTGAGAAAGCTATGAGCCGAAACCGTCCGTTGTTGCGGCTCGGCGTGTACTATCCCCTATTTTACTACCGGGGGACAAAAGAAGATATCAAACCCTTCGATGAATTAAGCCAAAAACAAGTCGTTGGACTTATCCGGACTCTGCTTTTGAAGCGATTCGAAAGTTCAGCAGTTGCCTTTCGATCTACTTGCGAGTCACTGTTGCTCAAATTACTTGCCTTTGTCCAAAAACATGAACCACCCGACTCTGAGCGTTGGCAGGCAAGTCATGGTGATCTTCTCAAGATTATTCGTGATCACCAGATAGAGCGCAGTGCCGTCAAGGAAGAGGATTATGAGGAGGATTTGATTCCAGAGGAATTTTTCGAATCTTTCGATGAGTTGGATCCAAAAGAGTATGATATATCGAAAATCATTAAAGACACCCTTCTCGATCTGGACCTCCTTGCTGAATTTCTCGATGTGCTAAAAGGCTTTTCTCCAAAGAAGGATGATAAGTTGCGGGCGCTCGTATCACTTCTCAAGCGGAATTCCATGCTCAAGAAACAGAAGGTACTGATATTCTCCGAATACAAGGATACGGCGAGATACTTGGGGCGCGAGCTCAATGCCCGAGGTATTGGGCGGTTGCAGCAAGTTGACAGTGGCACTAAGAAAGATCGAGGAGATATTATCAGAGCGTTTTCTCCGTTCTATAACAAAATGTCAGCGAACGATATTGAGCGACTCGGCGATGACGAAATTCGCATTCTTGTTTCGACGGACGTTCTCTCCGAGGGACTCAACCTTCAGGATGCAAGTTGCATTATCAATTATGACCTTCATTGGAATCCTGTTCGATTAATGCAACGGATTGGACGTGTCGACAGACGACTCGATCGCACTATCGAGAATCGTATGGCGAAAGTTCGCCGGGAACAGGTGGATAATCCTCGGAAGGTTCATATTTGGAATTTCCTTCCGCCAGATGAACTTGATCGGCTTCTCAACCTGTATAACAAGGTCTCGAAGAAAACCCTGCGAATTTCAAAAGTTTTTGGCATAGAGGGTAAGAAGCTTATTAAACCCGAAGATGATTACGATGCTTTGAAGGACTTTGACCATGCCTATGAGGGTGAAGTAACTTCAACTGAGAAGATGTTCCTTGAATACCAAAAACTATTAAAAAACCACCCCGACTTGGCGGAGCAGTTGGATAATTTACCATTAAAAGTATTTAGCGGTAAATCTCACCCAATTGAAGGTGCCCAGGCGGTTTTTCTGTGCTATTCTCTCCCTGGACGTGACGCCGAAACCGGCGAATGGACGCGTGAAGCAGGTCATTGCCGTTGGTATCTCTACGACTGTAAATCCGAGAAGATCGAAGAAGACCCAAACGAAATGATCGGGCTAATTCGTTCAGTAATCAGAACAGCCCGCAAAGTCTCAATGCCACGCAAATCGCTACGTGATATAAGAGAAAAGATCGACAAGCATATCAAGCATACATATCTAAAGAGAAGCCAGGCACCCGTTGGAATCAAGCCAACACTTATGGCTTGGATGGAGTTAAGCTAATGCCCACAGCGGAGTCAATCAACATAGCGCTATCACGAGTAAATGACCAAGCTTCATTTCTTAAACACTTGCTTAAAGATGAGGACGCTTTGGGATGGCCGCTTCCTGATGAAATTGAGGAGACTGAAGATATATCATATGAGTGGACCCTGGATGAATTGAATGCAGTAGGCCTTAATGAAAAACTAGTTGAGGGACGAATCTGGCAGCTCCAATCGCTGATCGAGAACCAGCCCTGGGGAATATTCCTACTCGAATTCAAAGATGAGGCGGTATTCACTACTGGTCGAGGTATGACCGGCATACTCCGCCGCGTGCTCAGGGGCCTCGTTCCCCGCCGACGAAAGGCGTCGCATCTGGCGTCGTGGAAACGTGAGCATTTACTTTTCATCTGCACCCATGAGTACAAACATTTTCGAATTGCCTACTTCAGGGCACCTGAGGATGACAATAAATTAGCACCCCTGGTGACATTTGGTTGGGGTCCCGATATTCCATCCAGGACAGCTTGTGAATTCAATCTCCCAGAATTAACCTGGCCGGGCCCACAAGAAGAATTAGATCCTGAAAAGTGGGTACATAAATGGGTAAAGGCGTTTGACGTAGAAAAAGTCACAAAGCGGTTTTTTGAAGAATACAGAAATGTCTTCGAACAGGTAGAAGAAAAAATAGCTGGCTTCACATCTGATGCAAAAAAACGCCTATTCACACAGCGACTTTTCAACCGACTTATGTTTCTGCGTTTCATTGAGAAAAAGGGTTGGCTTGAGTTTCGAGGAAATCACGAATATCTCAAGTCCCTCTTCGAAGCGGGTGGAATTGACGGTAAAACCCTATATATCTCTCGCCTTAAACCTTTGTTCTTCGAAGCCCTGGCTATTCCTGGAAAACAGGAAAATCCCGCAGTTGGCAGAGTCAAATACCTCAATGGGGGACTATTTGACAAAACTACCGAAGATGAGCAGGTAGAGGATATACCTGATGCCATATTTGAACCAATAATCGGCAAACACGGGCTTTTCTATCGGCACAACTTCACAATTGAAGAATCGACTCCGCTCAACATAGATGTTGCTGTTGATCCTGAGATGCTTGGCAAAGTATTTGAGAAGCTCGTCACAGGTCGGAAAGAAAAGGGCGCCTACTACACTCCAGGCATTATCGTTTCGTTCATGTGCAAGGAAACTCTTAAGGGATATCTGGGTGGATATGAGAGTCTTGTAGACAGTCACATCGCTGACGGGATTTCAGTTTCTGAGGCGCGGGATTTATTACAGAAACTTCGGGTCGTTCGAATTGTAGATCCAGCTTGCGGTTCCGGCGCCTACCTTGTCGGTATGATGCATGAGCTGCATGCGCTCAATAAGATATTAGACACCAGAGATGCAGAGACAACTCCTCGAGATGACTACCAGCTTAAGCTCTCTATCATTCAAGACAATCTCTACGGCGTGGATTTAGAGGAATTCGCTGCAAATACTGCTTGCCTCCGTCTTTGGTTGTCGCTGGTCGTTGAATATGAGGGTGACACGCCAGAACCTCTCCCGAACCTTGACTTCAAGATCGGTGTTGGAGACAGCCTGACGGCCCCTGATCCATCCATGACCGTTCAATTGGATGCATTTCGAGAACAAGAAGTCTTGAAGTTTTCTCAATTGAAGTCCCTCTACACTCAAGAAACTGATCCGCGAAAAAAGGATGATCTACGCCGTGATATTTCGCAAATGAGGGAGCGCATAGCTAAATGGAAGCATCCGGGCGCCAAAGTTGAAGGATTTGATTGGACAGTCGCATTTGCTGAAGTATTTCTGCCTGGAGGCGATAAACAGGGTGGATTTGATATTGTTTTAGCCAATCCCCCCTATGGAGCTAAAGTCGGCAATGATGTTCGTGATCTATATTTCGAGCGTAGGATCGAGGGCTCACAGTCAAAGGATATTTACGGCTTGTTTATGGCGCGCGCGCTACAACTAATCCGACCGGGCGGCCAATTCTGCTTCATAGTCTCTGACACTTGGAGAACCATCAAGAGCCATCTGCCCCTGCGAAAACGCTTTTTACAGGATACCACTGTTGCTCATGTCCTTGACCTGCCAGCGTGGATCTTTGACGCCACGGTCAACACCTGTATTCTCACTTTAACAAAAAATAACGCACCGCAGGAACATCAACTCATTGCCAGCGACCTCCGGGCCATTGCACAAGGAGATTGGATTAGTCTTGCCGCCATCCTCGCAACCATTGCTACGCATGGGCCAGATGCTCAAACCACAACCTACGCTCGGTATACATATCCCCAATCGCTTATTAAGAGTTATGGTAATTGTTCATTTTTCATTGGGTCACCAAGTCTCTATCAATTGATGAGCGATGTGAGCTTTGTGCGCTTGGGCAGTGTTTCGGATGTCAAAGTGGGGCTCCAAACAGGTGATAATCAATTCTACCTTAGAAAACGAGATGGCGCGCGAGGTAGTTACAACACTCTTGATGAGAGGAAATTACTCTTGGAAGATGAAATCAGCAATCTGACCGAGGATGAAAAAGGCAACGGCATTGATCCGCGAAAGTATGAAGGGCGACATTTCGTTCCCTATGACAAGGGAGGGGCAGGTGATACTGATGAAGGCTGGCTTCCTAATTACCATGTGCCGACTGAGTATTTTATTGACTGGTCCCGTGAGGCTGTTAATCGTTTGAAAACATTCTCAAAAGATGGTAGATCGATTGCATCCAGGTTCCAAAATAGTTCTTTCTACTTCAGGGATGGCATTACCTGGTCCGATGCGGGCTACTACTCGCCCACGGTTCGCATCAGCGGCCAAGGTGTTTTCGATGTAAAGGGTTCACGGCTCATCGTAAATGAGAATTGCAGCTACACCACTGAAAGTGTTTTGGCCATTTTGTCATCCAATTTCTTCAGATATATGATTAAGACATTTCTCAATCATACTGTGAGTACCCAATCCGATGATTTCAGGGAGTTTCCAATGCCGCTGAGGGGTGAGACATCGCTAGGGCGTCTCGCGGATATTTGCAGGAGAATCATCCAACAGCAACAGAAGAACAGTCGATACCCCTATTATCTTAACGAGCAAAGAGAGATCAACACTCTATCCAATGGATTATACCGACTATCAACATCAGATACTCGCGAAGTTGATCTATGGTTTTGCCGGCGCTACCCGAAACTTGCAATTGCACAGGGAATGATGACTGAAGTTAAAGAAAAACACTCAGATCATCTATCACGATGTGAAAGAATTCTGGCTCAACCTCCTGGGTACTGGGAGTCACATCCCATTTTAGCCTTGATAGCAGAAGGTGAAGGGCAAAAGCTTGAATTTAAAGAAACGCTTGAGGCCGATTCAAAGACTGGCAAAAAGCATCCAGCCTTGCCCCATGAGTCTCTTAAAACCATATGTGCATTTGCCAATTCCCAAGGTGGTAAATTACTTATTGGTGTCTCTGATGACGGGAATATTAAAGGTCTCGACAAGGACTTCAATTTATGCGGCGGTAACAAGAACCCGGATGGCCTCGAATTGAAGTTACGCAATCTTATGACGGATCGCCTTGATCCCTCGCCCATAGGGAAAGTGGCAATTGCGTTTCATGAACTACTTGGGGGACTCGTATGTCAAGTAGAGGTCCAGTCAAGTCACGAAATAACCAATCTCGACAAGAAGGAAATTTGGGTTCGGGACGGAAATCGTAGTATTAGATTAGAGGGTAGAAAACTCATCGACTGGATTAAAAGAAGAAGCTATAAATAGAATAATCAGGAGTAGACATGGCAAAATCATCAGATGGCAATGCTGCGTCCTATGGGGCGTGCGACATACATCATTTTTCCCCCGAGAGAAATGACAACTGGCCAAAAGTCATCAATGCCATAGTTTCATTCGAGGATGCACTGAAGCTCAATCTCTTCATCCAACGCCGACTGCACGACATTAGCAAGAAGAATCGGGCAACAAAAGCCGGTAAACAGGCCGCCGTGAAATTAAGCATTTTCACGGATACGGATAAAATGCGCCTCATGGTGAATCCCGGCTCAACCGCCCAGCACCCCAAATAACCCATGCAGTATTATATGGGTGGTGGAATCCCCACCCCGTATTGCGGACAATTTAAATTTGCCGGAGGCAAAGACCCGGAGCTCTCCTGGAATTTGATTGTTTTGGCTCCGCCAAATCAACAGCCGGAGTCTCTACTTTCGAATTATCCACTGGACAGGGAAGCTTACGGCCGCAGTGGAAAGGATGGGGACTACCGACCCATCAAAACAGGTTACAAATCAGCCTGCTGATGACTATCAGAAGCCGAGGATTGCCTTTTTCCCGAAATAGATTTTGCGGTAGCTTCAATTGTCGATTCTAATTGCTTATTTGTCAGACTCCTAACATCGGGAAATCCCAATTGGGCCTCGATATGGTGTTTAGTTCCGACAGTAATCTCCCCCAGCTTGGCAGCCGCTCTCTGGCCGGCGGGCAGGAGTACGCTGGGATCGGCCTTTCCAATTGCCTTAGCTCCGTTACGAGCAAAGCAACGCAGAAGCCCGATTGCGTTTTTGGCACGCCGGTCAATCGGTTTCCGGCTGGCCGTCATATGTCGCTCAATGCCCCGGTAGGCGGCGGATTCGTTTTCATAGGTCTTCCCAGGCCCAACGAGGTCGAACATCCCGATTAATTCACTGGGGATATGCCAGTCACCGTATAACTGCTCTATATATTCGATCTCGGGATGTTTACACAAGGGACAGTTGGTTTTGTGCCTTTTATTCATCATTCCCCCAATCTTTCAGTGCCCTAAGGGCCATCGTCTACTGCACAAATGTATAGCTCTATCATATTTTTTCCAAGCTTTTTCTTGCCGACGGCGAATTTTATCTGTACCACCGATCTTCTTTACAATCAATCACTTAAGGTAATTCTATGGAATCGCCTAGTTTTTCTGCCCTTGCCGGGATGTGGCCAATGTTCCCCTAAATTTGGCTAAATGAGCGGAATCCTGGTTTGCGAACCTGCCGACTTCGGTTGACACATTTGGTGTAATTGATTGTTTTGCTTGGAGAGGTAGCCAAATATGTCATCAGCGGAACGGGATATCCGGCGTAAGCTGCGGGTATTGAAGTATTTTGAGCAACGGGGCAATATCGCCAGTGAAGATTCATAATATTCAGATGGTCATCATTGAACGCCTAAAAATATCTGAAAGCGAATCCCTCAAAAAATAATTTTTTAAAAAAATTGGACACACCTTTCCCTGAGGTAGAGCAGGAGGTGTTTAT
>SDBS01000472.1_pt1 | contig 38897 bp, 46 predicted proteins | sample 2277091 | NCBI WGS metagenome assembly SDBS01 (sample SAMN10404972, study PRJNA504765) | marine sediment metagenome | isolation source: marine sediment core GS10_PC15, 163 cmbsf | place: Arctic Ocean: Southern Knipovich Ridge | collected 2010
AGTATTCATAAAATTGAACCACAGAATCCATGTCCTACATGTGGGCAAGCTACTACCGGAATTTATTAAATCTGTTAATCCTATATTCTTAAGCCCCGATCTTAACTGGTCGGGGCTTTTTTATTTCAAAATCAACAGTTTACCTAAAACTGACCGTGTATGATTACACAACAATAACAGGCACTTGACACGGTATTTTAAACCGTGATAGAAAGGGGGCAAATATGTTTGGCTAAACTGACGGATTTAAAGATGTGAAACAAATCGATTTTTCAGATGTTTTGTTTTTTGCGGGGCTTGCCTTTTTAGGGGTGGGCCTTTTTTTTTGGTTTGGCATGGGTTCGGCGCTGTCGGCTACGGGCGTGCTGTTAATGGCCTTGGGGATTTACCGGGGGATTCGTAGGGGATGAGCCTTTTGTTTGAAAAGCGCAGCTCGGTTATAGGCGACGGTGATTTATCCGTTTATGACGATTTCTGGTATGGACTCGGCGGTAGTCTATCTGAATCCGGCAAAGGCATTAATCAGCAATCGGCCATGCGGCTTGCGGCGTTTGCATCGTGTGTGCTGTTGATATCTGCCGACCTGGCAAAGTTACCGTTAAAACTATTAAAAGAACGCAAAAGCGGCGGAACGGACCCGGCAACCGGTGAGGATCTTTATCATCTTTTAAAAGATCAGCCCAATCCGGAAATGAACAGTTTTACATGGCGCGAAACCGGGCAGGGTAATATCTTGCTTTCCGGCAATAAGTTTAACCTTATTGAAAGATCCGGCAAAGGCATTAAAGCAATCTGGCCGATCAGGCCGGAGCGTGTCACGGTTAAGCGCAAAAAAGGACTGGCCGAAATTGACCGATTCGGCGATGAGTTGGGTCCATTCAGGCGTAAGCGTGGGCCGATTGTCTACCAGATACTTGGTGAAATGGAACCGCGTCCGGCCAGGGATATCTTGCATATTCCGGGTTTTGGTTTTAATGGTTTGGTCGGTGAGTCGGTCATCAAAAATTTTGCACGTGAATCCATCGGTATCGGCTTGAGTCAAAAAGAGTTTGAATCGATATTTTTCAAGCAAGGTTTTTCTCCGGCTGGTTTTTTTACGTTTCCTGAGGGCGTTACGCTTGGAGTAAATAAAAAAGAATTCATCGAGGCGGTTGACCGTCGATTTACAGGGACCGGTTCAACCGGATCTAAAAAACCGATGGTGCTTGAGGAGGGCGGCAAATTCGTTCCGTATGAACTTAAATTCGCCGATACTCAATTCATCGATATGATGCGCATGACCAAAGAAGATATTTTTGGCATTTTTCGTGTTCAGCCTGCAAAACTCAGCGTTTTTCAAAAGGGCGCATCATACAACAACACCGAACAGCAAAACCGAGCGCACTTAGATAACTGCATGCTTCCTTGGATCGTGCGCGATGAACAGGGAATGAATTCTAAGCTACTCACTCCCGAACAGCGCCGTGCCGGGTTTTTTATTAAATATAATCTCGATTCGCTTCTCAGGCCGGATGCCAAAGCAAGGGCTGAAATTGACAAAACATATTGGGGGATGGGAATGCCTCTAAACAGGATGCTGAACCGTGACGACATTAACTCGGTCGAAGGCGGGGATGTTGGCATGGTGCCATTAAATTTTGTACCCGTGAATGTGCCGCGCGAACCGGTTCAAAATAACAACCGCTCCATAGAGCATAGGGTAACCGCCTTGCAGTCCGTCAGGGGCCGGGATCGAGTCGCACAACGATATTTCCCGTTGCTTCGTGATGCTGCTCAAAAGATTGTCAATCGTGAATCCCTAGCAGTCAAGAAAGAGGTCAATAAACAAACAAAAGATCGAGCCAAGCGCAATATGGGGAAATGGCTTGATGATTTTTATCGAACCATGCCGGATTACGTGATCGATACAATCGGGCCTACCATGCGGAGTTTTGCGGAATCGACTCAAGAGGCTGCGGCGAGTGAAGTCGGGGCGGATGTCGGTATGACTCCCGAACTGGAAAAGGAAGTTGACGATTATATCGACGGTTTCACGCGGCAATATGTGGAATCCTCTCATGGCCAGTTAAATTCGTTGCTTGGTGACGAATTGACTGATTTAGAGGTACGGGTTGACGAATGGCATGACAAGCGGGCCGATAAAGTAGCGCTGGATCAGAGCGTATCATTATCCAACATGGTTGCGTCTTCAGTCTTTTTCGCTGGTGGCTTTTCAACAATATGGGCTACCCGGGGACCAACTACGTGCCGATATTGCAAGACACTTGAGGGTAAAAAAATAAAACGCGGTGGATCGTTTGTTTCCGCCGGCACTGATTTGAAGGGTACCGGTGATGATAGCGATGAAACCATGCATGTTTACGGTCGAACAATCTATCCCACGTTGCACGCCGCTTGTGACTGCTTCATAAGTGCAGGATAAACCATGACTGAGAAAATTAAAATATGCACTTTTTGTAAAAACGAATTTCCAGCCACATTGGAATATTTCTTTTCAGAGAAAAAAGGAAAATATGGACTTCGAAGTTTATGCAAAAGCTGTTTTGCGATCAAGGCGAAGAAATTAAAATCACTTCCAACATATAGAGAAAAAGCAAGAGAATATTGCAAAAAACATTATTATGAAAATAGGAAGTGGTATGCAAAAAAGTGGCAAAAATATTATAAAGAAAATTCCGACGTTTTAAAAGCAAGGGCAATAATTTATGCAAAAAACAATCTGCAAAGATCAAGAGAGCTTAACACCATTAGGCGTAAAGATCCACAATTCAGATTGTCGTTAAATATATCAAGAATGATGCGATACAGCCTTAAAAACAATAGGAACAAGGGTGGACGACATTGGGGAGAGCTTGTCGGATACACCATTGAACAACTTAAAAAGCATCTCGAAAAGCAATTTCAACCAGGCATGACCTGGGAAAATTATGGTGATTGGCATATTGATCACAAAACGCCCATGTCTGTTTTTAACTTCACAAACCCTAAGCATGATGATTTCAAACGATGTTGGGCTTTAAATAATTTGCAGCCATTATGGGCCATTGAAAATATGTCGAAAAGTAATAAATTATCAAAACATTTTCAACCGATGCTGGCAATGGGATGATAATTTATAGTTGGATTCAACAGGGATAATCATGGGAAATCGAAGCGACCGGAAGAAACCGACCAGGGCCGAAAAGATCACGGCGGCGAATGACCGGAAACGGGAAAACGCCATGATGGATAAAGGGAAAAGGCAGGGCTATGAAAAAAGACAAGCGAAAGAATCCAGATAGGGAAGAACGGACGTTGAGCATGTCAGAATTGCGCGTAAAGCGTGACGACGGCGAACCGCCGAAAATCGTAGGATACGCGGCGGTGTTTAATTCGTTATCTGATAATCTCGGCTTCTTCCGGGAAAAGATCAAAAAGGGCGCTTTCAAGAATGCGCTGAAAACTTCCGATGTGCGAGCATTATTTAACCATGACAGCAATTTTGTTTTGGGCCGTCAATCTGCTGGTACGTTGGAATTAAGAGAGCGCACAAAAGGGCTTTATATGGAGGCTACTCCGCCGGATACGCAATGGGCGAACGATTTATTGGTGTCCATCGAACGAGGCGATGTAAAAGAACAGTCCTTTGCGTTCTCGGTTAAACAGGACAAGTGGGAATCGGCGGAAAAAGAAGGTGATCCGGAAATCAGAACCATCATTGAAGTCAAGGAAATTTTTGATGTTTCACCGGTTACGTTTCCGGCATACCCGGACACAACCGTTGCGACGCGATCAAAAGATAAATTCGACGCGGCGAACCGCGCAGGTGATGATGATGAGGCGAACCTCATTGAAGATGAAAACCAACAAATTGATGAATTAATGATCGAAATAAACACGGGGGTTTAATTATGACACTCGCAGAATTAAGAAAGAAATTACAAGAAATTTTAAAGCGTCTCAAAGCATTTCGGGCGCTGAAGGCTGAGGAACGAACCGAAGAGATCCGGGCCACGCGCGATGCGGATATGGCTGAATCCAAAACCATCGAAACCGAGATTCGAGAGCTTGAGGAAGAAGCGGCTCTTGAAGAGCGCATGAATCGTACAATCAGCGGGCAGCCGCCCGAAGGCGATGATTTTTCCGATGATGCGAATGTTGATGTACCGGATCAGGAGATCTATCGAGGCGATGAAAACCGTGCATTGGGCGCTCAGATTCGGGATGCTATCGTTATGATTACCGGGCGTGGCAATAGCGAAATCTTACAGCGGGCTTCACAGCGGTATAATGACAACCGCACAAGAGAAATCCGGATGCTCGAAAGAGATCAACCGGAATTTCGGGCGGCTGGAACCGGCCAGGTTCAGGGTATCGCTTCCGAGGGTGGCATGTTCTTGACTGGATCGGTAGCAGTCGACATCATGGACAGGGGTTTCAATAACACCGCGGTGTTGCCCCGATGTCGAAGGGTTACGCTCGGTGCGGGTGAGGCATGGGCCGATTTGATCGATATCGATGAAACCAGCCGGGCAACCGGTAGCCGTCAAGGTGGCATCCGGGTCTATACTGAGGCTGAGCTTGGTACATACAGCGAAAGTATGACCAAGTTTCGGAAAATCCGGGTCGAACCGAAAAAGCTGACCGGTTTGCTTTACCTTTCCGAAGAAATGGACATGAATGCCCCATTGATGGGCCAAGAGGTTTCCCGGCTGTTCATGAATGACTTTGCATTTAAGATGCAAGATCAGGTCATAGAAGGAACCGGCGCAGGGCAGGCAATGGGCATTAAGGGCGCTGATGTTTCGATCAGTATTGACAAAGAAACCGATCAGGCGGCTCTGTCAATCGTGACTCCAAACATCCTTGCAATGATTGAGCGGTTTGAAGGCACTGCTCCGATATGGGTTTACAATAAAAACTGTTTCAGCCAATTAATGCAGATGACTTATGACGTTGGAACCGGCGGTGTGCTGTCGAAATTATTTTCACCTCCGCTATTGGCCGATGGAATCGGGACCATTTGGGGATTTCCCGCAATACCGATTGAACAGGCTGAGACTTGCGGAACCGCTGGCGATCTTTGGTTGGCTGATTTCTCCAAGTATATCGTCGCCGATAAGGGCGACGTGCTGCAATCGGTATCTATTCACGTTAAATTTCTGTTCGGCCAGATTGCCTTGAGATTTACAAAGTATTTCGATGGGCGCCCGAGGCATGAGTCACCGCTTACGCCGTTTAAGGATAGCGTCACCGGGCATGAGATATCGCCGTTTGTGAATATCGCTGTCAGAGCATAGGCAACTGAATGAATGAATTTAAATTGACCTGCCCCCTTAACCGGGGGCGGGAATTTATAACGGGGAGAAAATATCATGAGTAAAATGACTTTACCAGAAATGTTTAAGATCGTGGAGTCTCATACTCCGCAGGCTGCTAATGCCATAGGCTATGGCGATTCTGTAAGTCTGAGAAACGTTGTAAGGGCGTGGGTGGTTGCGGATCATTACAGCGGCGGCGGTGATGACGATGTTGTTTTGCAGCTTTATGAGGCGACCGACGTTGCGGCTGGCACAAAGTCTGCAATCGCTTCGACGCTTCCGATCTGGCAGAACACAGATACGGCGACTTCCGACGCGCTTACTAGGGGTACGGATGCTGCGACAATTACCATCGATACCGGGGCCGGAAAGAATCAGATTGCGATGTTCCAGTTTGATCCGGCGCTGTTTACAGCTGGATATGATTGTTTGATTCTGAGGGCAACTGACGAGGGCCATGCAAGCAACATTTTTCAGGCAATGTTTTTCCTTGAAATGGCCTATATGTCTAAACTGCCGCCTTCGGCAATAATCGATTAAGCCGTAGATCTTAAAGGAGGTCGTTATGCAGGTTACTTTAATAAAGCAATTCGTCGGGCATGTGGCCGGGTCGATTGTCAGCGTATCCGACGAACGGGCATATCTCTGGATGGTGCAGAAAATCTGTAAACCAGACAATAAATTTTTGCATGCTCGGCAAAAGGAAATTGCTCGATTGATGGCCGATGCTGAAAAAGACGAAGCCAAGGCCAAGGATGAAGCCAAAGCTGAAGCCAAGGCTGCGAAGAAAGCTGAAGCCAAGGCTGCGAAGAAAGCTGAAGCCAAGGCTGCGAATGCAGACAAAAAAGATAAGGAGAAATAGTTATGAAACGAATTATGGGATTTATCATATTCCTGGTTATCATGCTGACGTTTGCCGGGACTGGATATACAACCGGTCAATGGTCGCCGCTGTGGAGTAAGAAACAGCCGGGCGGCATGTTCGGCGTGATTGATACATCTAAGACGACCGGCGATATTTGGTATGTCGGTTCTGTAAAAGGAACCGATGGGGCCGGATATGGTCGAAATCCGCAAAAGCCGATGGCGACATTGGACTATTTAATTGAATTCACCACGGCTGATGCTGGTGATGTTGTTTACGTTGTTGCGAACCATGCTGAAACCCTGCTCGCTGTCGATGCGGTGGATATCGACAAGGCGGGGTTAAGGATTGTCGGGCTTGGAGAAGGCGCGAATAGACCGACGTTTACCTTTGGTCATGCCGATGCTGAATTCGTGATCGGTGCGGCCAACGTGACCGTTGAAAACATCCGATTTCTTGCCGGGATTACCGGGATTACAATCGGCATTGCGGTTGAGGATGCGGGCGATAATTTCACCATGAAAAACTGCGTATTTCCTGAGCCGACGGACAGTGCAGACGATTTCATTGACGCGATTGATCTTGAGAATGATGCGAACGGCGTGTCGATTATCGGCAATCAATATTACCATACCGGAGCAACCGGACCGGCGCATTTTCTTGAGATGGGCAATGGCGCGAATGATAACTTGTCGATTATCGATAATGATATTCAGGGTCAGTTTTCGGTTGCGGCAATTTGGTCGAATGATGCGGATTTGAATGCGCGGATTTTAAACAACCGCGTTGTTCAAATGACTGCTGGTGAATTTGCAATCGAGTTTACCGGAAACGCGACCGGTTTTGCCGATGGAAACCGGGTTTACACCAATGCGGAAGCCACAAGCGTCGATTTTGGTATAATGGGAATCGGACAAAATACGACGGTTACGGCGGCGGACGTTTCCGGCGCGATTTATCCGGTGAAAGATACCGGATGGGGAAAGATCGGCGATTTTACCGGTGATGGTGGCGCGGGTCAAGATGATTCGGTCATAGCGTCCCTGGATTTGGCTCATACCGATCTTGATGCAATTCTTGCATCCGTGCCTTCCGGCATGTCCTATTCAGCTACGGTGACAAGTTCGGCGGATACAACCCATTCGGTTTATACCGCATTGATCGGGCATGGGACCGACTTTTTTGTGACCGGCTGGACCATGATTGTTCTGTGGGATGCTGGAGGTGTTTCCGGCGCTCCTGAGGGCGAAGTCGTTGACGTTTCGGCTTATGCCACGGCAACCGGAACCTTTACCCATGGCGCGACAACGGCGCTTGCGGCGGGTGATAAGGTTTTGTTTGTGCGTGATGAGCTGGTTTCCATGTTTCAAAAGGCACTTCCCACAACTCCGGTCACGAATTCCCTCGCATATCGAATAAGTCAATATCTGGCATCCGGCGATGGCGATTGGGCTGGTGGAACTCCTTTGGCAAGCAATAAATCGATAGTTGATGCGTTAGGCCAAACCGGTGCTGACGTAACCGTAACGCCTGATCGAAATGCGGCTGTGATTCAGGAAAGAATCGACGCGATTACAACCGTTATGCAGATGGTGGACCCTGCTGGCGCGAACGGTTGGGAGGATGACGGATCGGGCGGGAATCTGTATTCGACTTTTAACGGCACGGATGCAAGCGCAAATTTGTTTTCCGGCGACGGCGGAACGGATAAAGACGATAATGTCTTTTCCTATTTCGCACAATTGGAAAGAATGTCCGAGGAAATCCTTTCCGGGTTGAGGGCATCCGGAAAAAGCATTGGCGACATATTCTACGTTGATTCGACCAGTGGTGCAGGTGGTAACGATGGCACCACGTGGGCGCTTGCAGAGGCGACTGTTGACCAGGGGGTAAGCGACTGCACGGCTTCTCAGGCGTGTGTCGTCTTTGTCGCTCCTGCTCATGCAGAAGCATTAGGCGCGGCTCAAATTGCAATGGATATTATCGGCGTTACAGCGATCGCTTTAGGGACCGGATCTGAAAAATCGACCATTACCTTTGACGATGCGTTATCCTCGATCGATATTACGGTTGCCGGAGTCACCGTTCAAGGATTCCGGTTAATTTCGGATACGATCAATACCACGATCGGCATAGATATTGCGGCTGGTGGAGATTACGCTGTTCTCGATGGTCTTGAAGTCTTGGATTCAGGTGGGTTCGAGTTTGATGATGTCATTGTATTGGCGTCCGGAGCTGATAACGTGACAGTTAAGAATTCAGACCAGCTTAATACGACCGCCGGTGGGAATTCGTTCATGAATATCACAGCCGGGATAGTTGCTAATTTAACCCTCGAAAATAATGAGCTTTGGGGTGATTATACCAATGCCGGCATTCATTCCGATAAAGCCAATACAAATACGATGCTCCGAGGCAATACGATTCGGAATATTCAGGCCGGAGATCATGCCGTTCAGTTAAGCGCGGCTTCGACCGGATACGCCATGGATAACACATTGGCCGGGACCGTTCCGGGTCAGATTTTCGACTCTGGGTCATTACTCGCCTTTGGCAATAAGATTATCGAAAGCGACATGACCGATGCGCCGGATAACGCTTGGGTTGAAGACGGTAAATGGTTTTACGCGACTGCGACTTTTGAGCTTGATGCTACGGCAACCACGGATGATCTGTTTACGGTTACCGGAAGCGTTGAAGTCAAGGTTTATGGGTCTATTACCGAAACATTGACTTCACACGGCGATACTATTTCCATAGGTACGGCCGATAGCGTTGCTCTGTTGATCGCGGCTACTGCCGGAAACGCTCCGTTGTCGAACGGAGATACCTGGACCAGCGCAACGGTGGCGAAAAGCGCGGCTGCTCCGTCAACACACATTGTCGATGACGATAATATCGGAATCACTCAATCCGCTACAAACCTGGCCGATGGAACGGTGGTTGTCCATGTGTATTGGAGAGCATTAACCGAGGGTGCAAGCGTAATACCGATATAGGCAACCTTATGGATCGACGAACTTTCGGAATAGCCTTTGCAGCAGTCTTTTTGGCTGCTGCAAAGGCGTTGGCTGGACGACCGTGGGTAGAACAAAATGTAACTACTGGTCTTTTGGGCACGGATATCCTGGATAACGAGGGGTGATAAAATGAAAAAATTATTTATTTCAATTTTAATAATTCTGCTTTTCCCGGCGGTAGCTTTTGCTGCAAGTGTGTGCACTCAAGCTCCCGGAAGGGTTGATTCTCACATGCGCACGTTGACATTTACTTGCACTGGTGATTCGGGAGATGGCAGCATACTGGACACAACTACCAATACGGATAATACGACATGGATCAAAGGTTGGTATCTATACAAAGTCGCAGTCGATCCAGGCTCGCCTGCGCCTGATGCTGCCAGCCTTTTTGTACTCGATGCGGGCGGTCTTGATTTGCTTGGATCAGAGGACGGTGGAACTACTGCGTATAAAGGCTTGAATCTGATACACGCTTCCTTAAAGCGGTCCACTATGGGCGATATTTATACGCCGCGGGCCGGGGTTCATCAGCCGTTCTTCCATCCGATTACGGGCGCGTTGACGATTGACGTTGACGATCAGGGCACGGCCAGCGCGGTATATGTTATCACTTTAACCTTTGTGAAATAAATTATGAAAAGATTTAAAACCATATCGATTTTAACGGGCATTTTATTAGCCGTTTCTTTTGTCTATGCATTTCCGCCATTGCCGCCGTCACCGTATGGTGGGACTTTAAAGCGCAGTTTAGTCGCGTCTTCTTCCGGGATGCACGATTCTACTCGGCCAGTGGTTGACTCGTTTACCGATACAAACGGTAAACGAGTAGATGCTCATATCCCTACTGAAACGCCTCAGCTTGGTGATGGCTGGACCTCCGCAACCGGCACCATAACCGGAAACCCCGTAGACTTCACAACCGGCTCAGAAACCGATGGCCCTTCAAAAGTCACAGTTGCCGAGCGCAAAATCACTCTAACCGATGGTGATCGTGATGAGGATTACTATGTTACGTTTGATCAGGGTGCGGGGGCGATAGGGGACTTTGAGCATTGGGTGGATGTGAATGTTACTGCAATAACAGCCGATGGTAACTCAAGTTTTTATTTTGATGCTATATCTAATGCTGACGACGACTTATACGATATAGATGCGGCGAATGGCGATTGTATTTTTTTAGGCGTTGGTAGAATCGGTGCTGGTTATCGTGTGGGAATTTACAATGTTGATGGAGGGACGCTCACAATCTCGACTGGAAGTACTACCAACACTCTTGGAAATCCTGTTTATATATCTTCATCGCGGGCTGGAACAGTCCTTACTGCGGAAGTTTATTCTACTGCTGCCTTGAGGATCGCGGGAGGGGCAGGGGATGTGGATACAATAACACATACGGTTGTTGCGACCGCGTTTCAATTTGTTTATGGTTTAGCATCTTATAATAATGCTGGCACAGCCAAAGACATCTCCGGCACAGTCGAAAACCTCTGGCTCGGAGTTGATGGGGCGGGGCGGCATACTGAGACTGGAACTGAACTTCACGATGATGCTAATGCTGCTTCAGATCCAAATGGTAACGAGGCAGATGCTACTACCGGGTGGTCAGGGGCACTCCTTGACACGCATACGGATTCCGGCGAAACAATAAATGAAGGCGCACAGTTTAACGCTGGAGATACAACCTTAACAGTAACAGATGGAACACAATTCACTGATGATCCAAATCAACTAATCAAGATAGAAAATGAACTGCTAATTATCACAGGTATTGCCGGTAATAACCTTACAGTTACCCGCGGAGTCTACGATACCACAGATGCCAATCACGCCGATCTAACAGCTATTTATAAAGACAATTTGTTTGATAGCGTAACGGTTGCGGGGGATACCGGAAGTTATTCTTTGGTTACAAATGCTAATGGAGTACCGACTCCGGCTGCTCGCATCTATAAGGAAATTGGAACGGCATGGTCACTTTCTGCTGGTGATTTTTTTAGGATATCTTTTGATTATAGGCATATAGGATCAGGAGATGTATGGATATTTTATCTTGCGTCTAATGCATCCATAAGTATGGGTCTTACGAATATAGCTAGGATTGCTAATACTGACACGACTTTTCAATCTGTAGTAGCCTATCTCAAACTTACGGCAGATGATGATCATATTGGAGTTCGTGAATCATCAGCTACAAACGATGGCGGAGTTTATATAGACAACTTATCTGCAAAAGTGATAACCCTCGCCAGCATCCTCACCCTCTCAGACCTCGGATTTGTAGAGGGCCGATATTGGCTAACTCCTGGAACTACAATCGAAGGCGAACTGGTCGGCACCGTCTTAATGGCAAACGACTCTGTAGCCTCAGCGGACGGAGTATTTGTTATAATCGATAGGACAGCCGGGAAGCTAAACGTATTCAAGCGAGTTGCAGGGACGGATACCAGCTTAACTTCCACATCGATAACCTACGTGGACGGGGCCAAGCTGCTCACGGTTTGGGATGCGGCAGAAGGGAAAATGTGGTGGTTTTATAATAACGCTATCGTGGGAGTTGCTACGGCGATTACAGATGCGAGTCTGATTAATAATACTTGGAGTGGGTATCTGACGACAGGGGATGCGACGAATACGAAAACGGATTATCAGCCGTTGAGTTATGGGGCGGAGTTGCATATAGCAGCGAACGCAGCCAGTGATCCGAGCGGAAATGAAGCTAATGCAACAACCGGATGGACAGTAGGTGGAACCGCGACTTTAACCTCTGATGGATCAATAAAAGATGTAGGTAGTTACAGTTTAAAGTCTGTTGCGACTGCTAACAATGATAGAATCTATAAGGACATCGAGACTGATTGGTCATTGTCTGCTGGCGATCTTATCAAGATAACCTATGCTCGTAGACACACCGGGGCCGGCGGATCATGGGTTGCCGCTACGGGCGGAGGCGATGGCATAGGCACAGTTATCTTGGATACAATAGGAGTTGGAGGAACCGCATTTGCGGATAAAACGCAATATATTGTCTATTCGGCGGCTTTAAATAGGTATTTTGGCTTTCGGGAATCTAGTGGCACAGACAACGGTGGTGTTTACGTAGACAACCTAAGCGGTAAAGTAGTCCAATAAAGGAAACAAAATATGGCAAGAATAAAAATGACAGTACCACTCAACACGGAAAACGCGGTAAAGGTAGACGGCCTATGGCAAGGACTCAAGCCTGTCCTCACCGTTCCTGACGATAAAGACCCTTCACCTCATTATTACGAGGAAATCCTCATCCCGAAAACAGTTCAAAAGGGCGGTTTCCTGGGATGGGTTGACCTTGTTGGAGTGTCTTCTCAGGAGGAACTGCCCACCGAGGCTGAAGTCTACGTCGAAACCTCACAAGATAAGCTCGTCAAAATGGCCTCGGAGAAGAAAGATGCCAAGTACGTGAAGAAGATATCATTGGGTGGACTCCAAGACGCTGACGCAAAGGCCAAGCACGACGATTTGCCTAAAGACAACAGGGGCGATTGAAAATGGACGATGAAACCTTGGGCCGGCGATGACCGATGAATTCAATAAAGCTCTCTGCGAAGAGCGACACGAGGGGATTAAGAATATGATTACAGAACTGTTTTCACGAATTAAAAAAGTCGAAAATCGGCATCTGGCAACCATGACGATTCTGGTCATGAATCTGTTGGGTGTGGTTGTGATTTTGGCTAAAACATTAATGCTGAAATAATGAAAACAATCCTTCTCACTGGACCGGCATTAAGCCCGGTATCATTGGCTGAAGCAAAAGCGCATCTGCACTTGGAATCGTCCTTCACGACTGACGATTCTGATATCAATGCGGATATTTTAACAGCTACCGAGATCGCTGAAAGCATTACATTTCGGCGACTGATATCTCAAACATGGAAAATGTATCTTGGCGGTTGGACCGGGCGCGATCCGAATCGATATTTTCCACGGGGCTTTTATATTCCTTACGGTCAGCTTCAATCCGTGACTCATATCAAATATACCGATACGGACGGCGATCAGACCACATGGGACGCTGATACCGAATATGATGTTGATACCTATGCGGAGCCTGGGGCCGTTGCGCTGGCTTACAATAAGTCCTTCCCGACGGCTCAATTATATCCAATGAATCCTATTGAGATTCAATTTATTACCGGCTGGTTTCAGGGGCCTTTGCGGGTTAAAGAGACGGCATATGCTTTACTTGACACTATAACGCCTTCGACGCAAACCGGCTTTGTTTATGAATGTACCACGGCTGGTACGTCTGCTGCCACAGAGCCTACGTTTGGCAAGACGGTGGGTGGCACAACCACAGACGGAACAGTGACATGGACCTGCCGGAAAGCTGTTCCATCGATGATAAAAAAAGCGATACTGTTAATGGTTTCGGATCAGTATGAATTGAGAGAAACGAATATCATCGGACAGGGCGTAACGGTAATGACTTTGAATACAATTACGAACATGCTTATAAAACAGATACTTTGGGAATTTTAAATGATACCGATTATCCGACGCGGAGACCAGAGGCATCAAATTAATATCAAAACGGTTACAACTGTGCCGGATGGCATGGGCGGTCAGACTGAAACCGAAGTATCGTTTTTGATATGCAGGGCGGGGATTTGGCCGGTATCGGCTAAAGAAATAATGCAATCGGATCAACTTGAGTTGCAAACCACACACAGAATACAAATCGATTGGCAAACTGGAATACTGCCATCGATGAAGATATATTTTGGCACGCGGGTATTTGAAATCCTCAATATGATTAATGTGGAAGAGCGCAATGTTAAGTTGATGATCATGGCGAAGGAGTATGGGTAATGTGCCTGCAACTTGATCTGGTGGGCGTACTGCTGAAGGCCAGAATAAAACGGTCTGAAGGATTGCGGCTGAAACCGTATTGCGACACAAACGGCGTTTTGACGATTGGATGGGGTATTAATCTGGATGAAGGAATCGATATGGATGAAGCCGAATTGCTGCTTGACCACAGAATAAAACGAGCCAAACATGATATGACGGCGATATTTTTAGGGGTTCACAGGACAGGATTAAACCAAACCAGAACCAAGGTGATCCTTGAAATGCTTTACAATCTTGGGCATACCAGATTTAAGACATTTAAAAAAATGATATCGGCAATAAAACAGCGGGACTACAACAAGGCAGCGGATGAAATGCTTGATAGTAAATGGGCCAGAGAGGACGTTGGGAATCGAGCCATAGTGCTTGCAAACGAAATGAGAGAGGCTGTGTGATGGAAATGTATTACTTAGATCCGAAAATTCCACTTATCGGTGATATCGTTTCAACCGAATTGGCCTTGCAATTATGCCGATATTACGAGCTTGAATATTTGGTTGAACGCATACAGGCAAACCCTGGGAAATACCAGTCATGGAAATTTGATGGTTGCTCATGTCTTCCTGACAAATTCCTCGGTATTTTTTCAAAGTCGAAACGGTGGGAAGATATCACGTATGATTGCGCATTGCCTCATGATTTGGGGTACGCTTATGGTGATCCTGATAATGAAAAAGTCGAACGGCTAATGGTCGATGAAAAACTCAGGACGGATCTGAAAAAAACCATGAAATATATCGAGATCGTAAAGGCTTTCCTTATCGGGGTCCGGATCGGCGGTGCTGGTTTTTTTAATACGAATTTTTCGTGGGCTTTTGCATTAAAGGATAAAAAAAATGGATAAATCACTGGTTCAATTCGTGTTGGATAATTATCTGACTCTCACAATTGCTTTCACGTTCCTAAAAGGCGTCGCTAAAATAACGCCGTGGGCATGGGATGATTCAATTGCATCGCTTCTTTTAGGTACGCTTAAAACCTTTCGGGATAAAAATGGTAACCAGACACAGAGTTGAATGGCACGGCGACGAGGTTTGGCGTGAAGTTAATACGCTCCTTGCCGTGGTGGAAAAGGACAGCGCCGATAAGGTTGTGAAAGAAGCTAAACGACTTTTCAGAGCAAACTACGGAAAATATTCTTGGACGGGTGATTCCATAAAAACGATTGAGGTCGTGAAATCGAAATATACAAACGGCGGATATCTTATTGTTGCGGGTGGCGGTGAACAGTATCACATGACATTTCTTGAGCTTGGCGCGGACAATTTAACGGCGAAACCGTTTTTAAGACCAGCACTAAATAGCCACAAAAAGGAATTTTTAGATTCTATTTGGGACACGCTGAAATAATGGAAGAACTTTTTACAGGCATGATGACGAAATTTAACGCTTCTACATCGGACAGTTTCTATGTGTCCGTTGGCGGGCGGCTTTATAATACTTTTGCACCACAGCCGACTGTATATCCGTACGCAGTTTTCTTTCTCGTTTCAGACGTGCCGGAATTTCGATTCGGACAAGAAATTCAAGATGATATTGTGCTTCAATTCAATCTCTTTTCCGATGATAACGATGGGGTTGAAATCAATAATATGCACCAATATCTCAAAACATTTTGGGATGATAGCACTTTCACGATTACTGGCTTTAATAATTTGTATTTTATTAGAACCAACGGGTTTCTTTTACGCGATGAGGAGCGATCAGTCTGGCAATATGCTGTTGAATACGAAGTGATGATCGAACAGTGAAAATTCTACTCACAAATTACGATCTATCGTTGTGGGCCGGGTCTGAAACCTGGACTATGACGATGTTTAATTATTTATCACAACGGCATTTTGTTGATATTTACGTGTCAAGCAACGGCGAAAACAAATTAATCGATGTCGGATACGATGAGAATGGGCATTACGATCTTGCTATCATAAACCACAATATTTGCCTGAATGAAATCAAAGGGTGGGATATCGATACACGTATTTTTACAAGTCACGGAATCGTACCGCGGCTTGAAAGGCCGATATTCGGGGCGGATATCTACGTTGCTGTATCAGAGGAAGTGCAGGCCGTGATGAAACGGAAATGGTTCGATGCTGAAGTTATCCGCAACCCGATAAACATCGACGTTTTTAAACCGAGTCCGATCAATAAGGAATTAAAAAATATCCTGATTTTCCATGCGCGTAACGTTTTGGGCACACTCAGAGAGGCCAGCCGTGGTTATAATTTACGCGTATTGACCGGTTGGAAACCTGATGTAATTACGGATCTTGCGTGGGCCGATCTGGTGATCAGCTCCGGGCGCGGGTGCTACGAGGCTTTATCGTGTGGGAAAAATGTTTTGGTTGCCGGAGTAGAACAAGGAATTTATGCCTGTGACGGGATGGTCACGCCTGGTAGCATTTTTGAGTTAAGAAAAAACAACTGTTCGGGTCGTAGGTACGGATTTAAGTGGACGGTTAAAAGTCTACGGGGAGAGTTTGAAAAATATGATCCGGAACGGAATATGAGGCCGTACATTTTGGAGCACAACAACATCAATATAATTGCCGAACAGTATTTGAAATTAAAGGAGATCGGAGCATGAGAAAAGTGTCAATCATAATTCCGGTGATGAGGCCGGAAAGCGCGGAGCGGTGTGGGAAGGCTATTTATGCGCAAGAGTCGGGCGTTGATTTTTTGGGCGATAATATTCAGGTTTTGGCGGTTAAGGATACCGACGACATTGGCTGTCCGGCCATGATAAAGAAGCTCACGGCCATGTCAAGACACGATCTTGTCATGTTCCTGGGCGATGACACCATCCCACAGCCCGGTTTCCTTGTAGCGGCTCTCAAGGCCATGGAGAGCCTACCCGATGGGTGGGGCGTGGTTGGCTTAAACACAACGCCTGGCGGAAACGATCATGCTCACTGGTTGGCAGATAAGCGAATACTGGAACATTTACCCGGTGGCGATTTCTTTTGCACCGATTACACTCACAATTTTTGCGATGACGAATTAAAAGATATCGCTGTTGAGCTTGGCCGGTGGGCTTTTGCCGAAGATTCGGATATCGAACATGATCATCCGATGTTTACGGACGACGATATGGATGAGGGACACCAAAAAGCTACCGCGCCTGAAACCTTTATGCAAGACAAAAAAACGTATGTTCGTCGAAAGATTGAGAGAACTAGGGATCGTGTCGGCACGCGGCTGGCGTTGGCGTATCCGGTAACGTATGAGATTTTATATGCTCCGTTTTCGTTTTCAAATTTATTCATGGTGATAAATTTCCTTGTTGAATCGATAAGGAAATCGGGGCAGTCTATTGATATCGATATTTTAATGCCCGAGCTTCCCGGTAATCATGATGTTGTTCGAAACAACCTTGCCGGCCAGTCATTGCGATTAGGATGTACCGATATCCTCATGCTTGACACCGATCAGGTGTTTTATGATCCGGATACAATACAAAAATTACTGGATCATAAAAAATCGGTGGTCGGGGCTATCGTTCACCGAAGATATCCGCCGTTTGATCCGATTTTAGTTGAAGAAATAAATGGCAAAACTGTTTTAATGGACCATGACAAAATTGAAAAAACCATGGATGACGGACAGCTAATTGAGGTGCCATATACCGGGTGTGGATGCATCCTGTATGACACGCGGGTTTTTCTTGACGTTGATCCGCCATGGTTTCAGCTTGGGAAAACAGATGATGGACGGCCAAGGGGCGAAGATTTTCATTTTTGCGAGCAACTAAGGCGGAGCGGACATAAAATTTTTGTGGATGCGTCGATTAAGATTACACACCTTTCATTGGAAGAGATCGGGATGGATCAGTATCGGCTTTTCCATAAACTACAATCGGTAAAGGAAGAGGTGGGGAAAAATGGCAAATGAATCAAAGGCGAGCTTTAAGGGCAAGGCAACTCTCGGTGCTACGCAGATACTCGGGATGGGAACATGGACATGGAGCGGATTTTCACGTGAATTGATCGAGGATGTTGAGTTTGGTGATACTGTCGATGATTTCCTGTATGGCATCATGCATGGTGGAAAGATCACGTTTAATGGTAATTACAAAAAAGACGATACCACCGGTCAAGACGTGCTTCGTTCGTATTTGCTCAGCGGATCGAATTTAACTAGTATTAGGTTTTACCTGGATGCGGTGAGTTATTATTCACCGAATGATACTACCGCTATCGGGGGTGGTTTAGCAGCTGGTACTCCTGTTGCTCATGTCAAGATTGAAAGTATCGACGGCCCGGACTATTCCCTGGGCGCACTTGGACAAATTGCTTTCACTGTTCAGTGCTGCGGTCATATGCGGATGAATTAAACGAACCAGTTCGCGGGATAGGATCACGGCAGCTTCCCATCCGAAAAGCGTGTTTGCTCCGGCACGCCTTCCCGCGCCTTTTTAACGGAGCACTTAAATAGGAGACGGAGCAATGCCTTTTGATATTAAGAACACGAATCCTGCAGAACGGTTTTATTATCCGAATTATGCTGAGGCGATGGAAATGCCAGAGGATAAGCGCGAATGGGTTGAACTGCGCCTATGTCTTGGCCAGCCATTGAAGGATATCGAAAAGAAAACCGACGTTAATAAAGTTGAGCACGTTCAACCGTTAAAGAAAAACGGTAAGGTCAATTTGCGGGCTGCTTTGCAACGGATCGAATACGTTAAAAGAGATTTTGATCTCTATAACGAATTAACATTCGATCACATAATTTATAATTGGCGGTTGCTCGATTCTAATGGAAACGAGATACCGATAAATCTTGAAAACAAACTCATTATGTTGGGTATTTTCGAATTTGACCGATTCACCGCCGAATGCCTGGAGTCTATGACCGAGGCCGATAGAAAATCCAAGGAGGATCAGGAATCAAATTTGTCGAGTACTGCGAAAGAATCGCGGGAAAGCCAAATTGCCGAACCTGCCGGGAAACACTTGAAGCATACGGAGAAAAACCCAACTGCGAAGACTGTTTCGACGAGTTAAGAATACCGGAATTGTTACCGGTAAACGTAGAAATATACGAAATTTATCAGATGATTCAAGACCAACACATTATGGGTAGTCGGGGACCGGTCGAATTGAACCTGATACCCGTTTTTAAGGTGATGAAAATGCGCGGCGTTCGGGATCAGGAGCGATGTTTGAATCTAATCAAGCTGGTTTATGGCTTGGATCTTGAACGACTTTACAGGGGTCGATAATGGGTCAGCGATTAGGCGGCGCGTTCGTAGTTGTTCAAGCTGATACGAAACCGCTGAAAAAAGATTTTACCAAGGCTAAAACGCTAACGGGTACGTTTACCGCGGCTGTCCAGAGCAAGCTTAGTAAAATCAATTTCAAGGCTTTAGGCGTGGCGGCGGTGGCGGCTGCGGGCGTGGCTGTATTCGCATTACAAAAAATCATCCGTAACGTCATCGATCTGGCAAATATTCAAGAAGCGGCTGAAAAACGGCTTTCATCGGTCATTCGGTCAACCGGGCAGGCGGCTGGTTTTACAGCGGACGCGCTTATCGATATGGCCGCTGGTTTACAGGCGGTTACAACCGCAGGGGATGAAACTATTATTGCGGGCATGGCGATTCTTGCCACGTTTAAGAATATTGCGGGTGACGCCTTCAGGCGAACGATAGAGGCGGCGCTTGATTTGTCCGAAGTTATGCAACAAGACCTAAGAACGTCGGTCGTAATGCTCGGTAAGGCGCTAAATGACCCGATTGCGAACCTAGGGGCTTTGGGTAGGGCTGGTATTCAATTCACTAAAGATCAAAAAGATTTAATCAAAACGCTTTGGGCTTCCGGAAATCAAATGGAAGCTCAAAATATAATTTTAAATGAACTTGAATCACAATTCGGCGGTGCTGCAACGGCTGCCCGGGACACTTTCGGCGGCGCAATGAAAGCCGTTGGTAATATTTGGGGAGATCTCAAGGAAAAATTAGGGACTGCAATTACACAAAATAAAACTTTCATCGGGTTGGTTAAGGATCTTGGGGGATGGCTTTTGTCCTTAACACCAAAAATTGAGGACGTTATAAAACAGTTTCATGAATGGACCGTGAAAAACAAAGAATTTATAAGGCAAAATATCAAGGACGCTGTTTTGTTGATTGCACAGGCGCTTGGGACTTTAGGGAAGGTTACTGTTTGGTTTATCGGTTTCATAACAAAAATGAATAAGAGAGCCAAAGAAACGACCGAGATATACAAGGAGCAATCTAAACCACTGCTAAAAGTACTTGACACGATAAAAAGATTTTTCTCGATCAATCCATCTAGCTGGTATGATCGGCACACGGGAGCTATTGAAAGCTCGATAGAGGTTTTGGAAGATTTTCACGGTGAAACAATAAGGACAAACGAAACCATTCGCGACGAATCGACCAGAACAAAAGACGCTGTTATCAAGGACGTTGAATCGACAGGGGCTTCCTTTGCGCAATACATGGCAGATATTGAGGCGGAATCGACCACGACTTGGCCTTTGTTAACGGCTGATGCCGGGCTGTATGCCGATGCCATTGAAATGCAGAACAGGCTGTTGGAAGCTGATTTCAAAACAACATACGATAATATATTGGAAGACGTCGGCGAATTTTGGGAAGACTCAGCCGATGCCGGGATGATCGGTTCGACGGCTGTGGCGGCGGCGGTGCAAGAAAGTCTTTTCGATAAAATCAAAACCGGATACGAAAACTGGGAAACAAATGCGGATACGGCATATGGTAATTTGGAACGGGCAACGGAAAACTTCGCCGGCAATGCGCATACCGCTGTTAGTGACGGATTTTTCGGTTTGGTGACAAGCGATATCACGTCGATAGAAACTGCCTTTGAATCACTTTGGAAATCAGTACTTCGTCAGATTACAGACTTTCTTGCAGCTTCAGCGGTAAAGGGTTTGCTCGGCCTTCTTGGAAAACTTACAGGGATTAGTATCGGTGGCGGCGTAGTCGGCGGTATCATTGGCACTGTTATATCTTGGTTTGGGCATGGGACGGACAAAGTGCCTCAGACAGGAATATACGGGCTGCATGAAGGCGAAATGGTTTTGCCTGCTGATATTGCAGCAATCATCAGGTCGGGCGGTACGGGCCAAAGCGAGGGTAGCGGAACTGGCTTTGATAGTAACATCGGTGCGGGCGCTTTTACCGGTGGTATCCCGTTCACGGGCGATCCTACACTTGATCCTAATATTATTAACACAATGATGAGAAATGCCATGCTCGGTTTTTTTGGCGGTGGACCGGGTGGTGCATTTGGTCAGGCTTTTGGAACGCTGATGATTGAAGCAGTTAAAGCAACAATGGGCTTCAGGGGTGCATTTTTTGATGTGCCTGCAACACTCGCTAAATCAATGGGGCCGCTTGGCGGAATATTAGCCGCGCCGCTTGGCATGCTCGGCGATTTGTTTGGGGATGCATTTAATCTTCGTGGGTATGAGGCGCTTAGGGACATGTGGGAAGCGAAAGGATCGTTTGGCTTTTTGGGCGGTCGGATGGAATTTGCGGAAATGTGGGATCGGCTGGATCAATTTGGAGTTAAGGGTCAGATGTCTTTTGGCACTGGCTTGGGCAGTATGTGGGGCAACTTCGATAGCATGGCAAAAGATTTTGAGAAGATGGGTAATTTTGAAATGTCTGATGTCGCAAGGGATGCAGCAGATTCTGTTGCCAGAAGTGCTGCTGAAAATGCCGGATGGACTGAAGCGCAGATTGATTCTGCTTATGGTACGTTAGATCAAACATTGGACTATATCGGCAGCGCTTCTGTAGAATTTGGCGTGCGGGGAGTAGCAAATATTGAAAAGATGAATGATGCCTTTGAAGATACCACGGTTGCCACAACTGGAATGCTTGGCTCAATGGAGTTAGGGTTTGGTAATTATGCTACGGACGTCGAAACCGCTACTGGTCTGATGACTCAAACAACTGTTGATGCCATTGCCGGTATCGGGATTAGTATACATGACGTTGGTGTGAGCGTTGTTGACATGACAGCATCAACAGCGGCGGAAATGGAAGCCATGAAGGGTGAGATTTCGATCGATATCGCTGCCATGACTGACGATATCGGAATAGCGACTGATGAGCTTGCTGCTGCCATGACTCCAGCATTAGCCCCTGTCCTTGAAGCTATGTCGGATTTTGCAGAAACAACAACAAGGAGTTGGGATGATGTTTTTGATGAGTGGGAAGACGCTGGTTTTAAAGTTTCTGAAGCGGCAAGGGAAGCGCAAACACATTTAGACACCACCACCTCGTTGATTGAGCAATGGGGGCTTACCAACACAAATCAAATCGAAGCATTAGATCACGTTAATGATGTAATAGATGCGGTAGATCGGGCAACTGGCAGGGCTTTAGGTGCGGCGGATACGGCACACGGTGCGGCGGATCGGGCGGATGCAACCGCAGAGGGTGGTGATCCTGATGTTGATTCGGGGCCAGGACCGGGAAAAGCCGAGCATTTCGGCAACTGGTTTGTGAATCGATCAGGCCGGCGGAATTTGCTTAAAGGTGAAATGGTTTTACCGCGCGATATTGCCGGGGCGCTTCGTGAAGGTGTTTCCGGCGGCGGTTCTGATAATTCCAAAGGACGTCCGTTAAATGTTATTCTGCAAATCGGCAAGGATGAATGGGCCGGAAGTGTTGCGGCGATTGCTGACAAACAATTCGTTAAACTGCGAAAAAGACCGGTCGGTGTCAGAAGGACAGCATATTAATGTTTCTTGTTCAAAAAACTATAAACGCAGTAGTCAATAAAATATCAACCGAGTCCTTGAATTTGGAGGCTCCATATCGTAATTTTATTTTTAATATGGACACTTTAAATCAGGGCATTCGAAAAGCATACGGCGGCTATTTCCGGCTTGATATTGGAGGATACACTCTTTCACCTGATCTATTCGTTGATGATTGGCCGCCTCCGGTAAGTTGCGACCCTGTTGTAGCTCAATACTCTGCAACCACAGCGGCCGCCGCTGTGACGTTCTTTACCGGGACAGCTCATCGCGAGAGTTTCGACCGTGAGTCCGTCAGATACGATATTTACTCCCCTGAGAACGCTTATGTATTGCCGGATTTGACAGTTTTTAACGATACGTTGGTTAATGTTTTAACCTTCATGGTGAACGCTGCCCGGATGGATTTAACGCTTGATAGCTCATTGGCTCGGAATCCTTCTCCGACGGTGGATTGTACGACCAGCGGCGAACAGTTAGGCGTTGATTTTCTTGATAATCTGACAGCGTTTTTTAGCCATATGTTTTATATATCCGGGGGTACGCTTTACCTCCTGGACATGGCTGCGAATAACGGAACGCGCACATTGACCGAACAGGATTATTTTTCACCGGACGAATCACCGGTTGATTATTTCGATAATGTGCCGGTTGCCATTGCAAAGGCCGGGGATTACAGCCAACAATCTTCTTTCCTCTATGGAAACGAGATATCAGAAACCGCATACGAAACCGAGCAGGCAAAAATCGAGGCGGCGCTGGCGCTGATAATCACATATCAGAACAAGGCGCGGGCGCGGGTAAGCATCCCGTTTGTTGGTGATTTGCCAGCACCCGGCGAACAAATATCATGGACTGATACGTCTCAAGGCGTTTCGACCGATATGACAATTAATGCCCGGATCATTCAATATGATATCGACAATGAAGCGATCATCATCGAGGGCGAGGGGGTTGTGAGTGCGACATGAAAGTCTTATATCCGAACGATTATATTAATACGATTACAGCGAATGAGGAAGACGGCAGCTATCCGATTGAAAACGCAGAGGACAATAATACTCAAAATATCTGGAAAGCTACTTCAAAAGATGCTGTGGTTACTTTGGTTGTTCAATCCACCACGACGGCGGTGGTCGTGTTTAACACCAACGCTGCAACTATCGGTGTGGTGACACGGCAAAGCCTGGGGCTTGATTGGCAACCGGCTTTGGAAACCTTCGGTATTGACTGGCAAGCATCGCTTGAAACCTTTGGGATCGACTGGGTTGAACAAACCAGTGTCTCTGCCGATTATGATATTTCCGATTCGGATATCGGCCAGCTTTGGGCGGACCTGACGGCAAGTTACGATGGTACATTTGTTGTGGAATTGACGTTTACGGCGGGGGCAGGAGTTACAATTCAAGCCGGTATTATTCAAGCCGGTATTCCGAAAGTATACAAAGATCCTCAGTATAGCATTCAAGAAGGTTTCAGAGACTACTCGATTTTGAAAGAATTGAACAGCGGCGGGTTTTATGTCCGGAAACGGGCTGTGGCTCGGACATTCTCTTTTCGATTGCTCGAAGATCGGGACACTGATTTTTATGAGTTTATGTTTCAGATAGTTCAAGTCGTCGGTCCGGGGCCGTTGGCTTTCCGGATTGTGCATAAAGAAAGTACGGAATGGGAATGGATTGTTTTCGCCCTGTTTGACGGCGAGTTGCCTTCAGGTTCCCATGATTTTCCAAAAGATAGTTTTATCGACATAAATTTAATCGAATCGATTTAAAGGAGTTGAAAAATGGCTACACCGAAGGGTTGGTATGCAAAGGCATTAACGGGCGGTGGCGCTAATGCGTTGGACTTTATTGACGGAGACTCATTAACCGATTTAGATGTGGCGAGGGTGTTGGTTGGCAACATTAAATATGAATATATCCTTGATGCTGATTCGGGTTTGACAGAATCATCGCCAGACAGGATCGTTCCTGATACGAATCCCGGAACAAAAGTATGGATATTGCAAATTCCAGGCGGGACAGGTTTGCCCAGATCTTATTTGGCTGGTTGTCTCTTATCAAACGACACCGACACAGCTCATGATATAAATATTACAGCGGGAGAGGCGAGGGATAGCGCAGACGGTGCGGATCTGGCCCTGTCTTCAGAAACTACCAAACAAATAGACGCTGTGTTTGCAGCCGGTGACGATGCTGGTGGAATGTTTACTGGGGCGGTTGGCAACTCAACATGGTATCATGTGTTTTTAATTAAAAAGGACTCTGACGGTACAATTGACGCAGGGTTTGATACCTCTATAACAGCGGCAAATATTCCTGCTGGATATACTGAATATAGGCGTGTGGGGTCTGTGCTTACTGATGGATCTGCAAACATTTTGAATTTTATTCAAGTCGGTGATATCTTTAGGTGGAAAACCGCAATATTAGACATAAGCCTGGCAAACATGATCATAGCTAAAACCTCGTATGCTATTTCGGTTCCACTCGGGCTTAAGGTTTTTGCATGGGGAAACTTTTCAAATACAGGAAATACACGGGTGCAGATTTCTTCGCCTGATGATAGTGATGGCGCTCCATCGGAAACCGTTTCGCCGCTGGCCATAATAACTACAGCAGGTACAACCAAATGGATGTCATTAACAAATGTGAGTAGTCAGATAAGTTTACAGCCGCATGCCACAACTGCCGGATATCTTACAACTGAAGGATACATTGATATTAGGGGAAAGGATTAAGACAGATGCCGTATATAGACAGAGAAAATGGTAATATTGTTGGGTTATTTGCAAATAAGCAATATCAGGGACAGAAGTATATCGAAGAATCTCATGCTGACATGATCGCTTTTCGTGCGGCCGAAGCGCAAGCCGTGGCGGACAAAGCAGCGGAGCAAGCGCAAAAAGCGCAGGACATTATCGACAATCTGCCGTCGTGGGTACAGGTGGAAAATAATATAAATAATATCCCTGACTTGGCAGGTGCAAAGGCGTTTTTGCGGAAGTTGACGCGGGTTGTTTATTGGCTTGCTAAAAATTCAGCGGATTAAGTCTAACAGCTTTCTTCGCATTTGATACTCCGCAACATTCTTATTCCATGCCTTCATTAACGCTGGGTGTTTTTCCACCTGGCGTTTCCATCTTTGATAAAATAATAACCTGAAATGCTCCGGCCGTTGCCACGGTTGCCAATTGTCAATGCAATAGTCCATTATTTGTTGCCGTCTCGTTGGTGGTAGCCGGTCAAACCATAGAGCTTTCCAGATGTCCAAGGCATCACACAGGGTTTTATGAGATCGTACGGCTGTAGGCCTGTTTGGAAGCCGTTGAAGTTTGAAATCGGGGTTTAGTATCTTACAGGCGGCTTTGAGGTCGATACCGTGATATTTTTGCAGGAAGTCAAGAACGTCTCCGCCTTCGTTGCAGCCGAAACAATGGAACCTTTGCTGATCGGCAAACACGATAAACGATCCGGTGGTTTCGTCGTGGAACGGGCACAAACCGTAATATCGTGATCCGTGATGCCTGAGATCAACATGCTCGGATATCACGGCCACGATATCGGCGGCGGCTTTTATTTCGGGGATGTCCATCGATTATTGACGGATTTATGGCTTAAACTAAGGGGTAAGTATCGAATTTCAATCCTTTCGTTTCGGGTTGATCGGGAACGATTGCCGGTTCCCATTTTTTCAACCATTCGAGTCTATCACGTTCCCATTCGTCGCAACGATTTTTGGGTGATATTTGTAACAAACCATGCGCTTCGATTACACCCAATTCAAAATCCATGTTCATATTTCTTGTTTTCATTTCAAATCCAGTTTCCAAAATCCGTTGCTTTGAACAACGCCGATCCTATTCGGCAAATTATCAAGAAAATCCTTGCGCAATTCCAACGCCGATTCGTTATTGACCGGATATTGACCGAGCAATTTGACAAACAATGTTTGCCCGCGTGCCTTTGCCCTGGCTCCGGTCGCTCCTGTCAGGTCCATGAATTCGTTGACGTAAACCTCGCTTCCACCGTTTCTGACACATGATATTTTCAGAAGCAAGCCTTTGTTGCCTGCTTTGGAAGTATACGATTTTAAAGCCTTTTTGTTCACAATAACCATGATAGCTTTCGATTTGAAATTAACATCCGACAATTCATAGGCTTTATTATCCTCGTTGAATTTCGGCGTTTCTCTTTTTTCTACTTTAAATGAGGTTAAGCACTGAACACAAAAACCGTATAAATACGGACGCGGCTGAATAGCTCCGCATACTTCACACACTCGGATTTTAGCTTTCTTTACGAAATGGTTGCAAGTGTATCCTTCAGTAACGAAATTTCTAAACGCATGTGATCTTTTATTAATGCAGATGATTTTTCTAAATTCGTCATTAAACTGCCCGGATTTGCATTCTCGACAGATTTGATCTTCTTTCTCGCGTTCCTTCGCAGTTTTTGAGGGTACGATAATGAGCGGATCATTCGGGCTTCCGTGCGTTCTGAACAGCGCGGCCATGTCGAGCATGAGGCAGTCCGATTTCCCTGGAAACAACCGGAGTCCGCGTCCGAGCATCTGGACATAGAGACTTGGCGATTTTGTTGGTCGCAAGAATAAAATACAGTCGATGCAAGTTGAGTCAAAGCCGGTAGTGAGGGACTCAACACTGACAAGCGTTCTAAATCCTCCGCGCTCAAAGCTCTTGATAGTCTGGACATTTGTTCCCTCCTTTTTGTTGCTGTGTACGGTTTCAGCCAAATATTCGGCATCGTTGAACGCCTTCTTAACTTTTTCAGAATGAGCTATGTCGACACAAAAAACAGCTATGTTTTTACGATCAGAAGCATATTTCAGGATAGCGTTTACGGCGCTTTTAACGTGCCGGGTTTTCTGCATTTCGGTTGATAATTCGCCGGTCTTATAATCTCCATCCGTTTTGGTTCCGATACCGCTTAAATCCTTTTCAATATTGACGATTTCTTTAGCGAGAAAAGGAACCAGATATCCCTGTGCCTGCAATTCGGACATGGTTATCTGATAATCGAGATCCGGAAACCAGTTGACCGTTCCGGGGGAGCAATTATCGCCATATATAAATCCAGATGTTAATCGATACGGCGTTGCTGTGAATCCGATAACCTGTAATTTCGGATTGGCTTTTTCCTGGGCTTCAAGAAATTCTTTAATCTGTGATTTTCTGTTCCGGCTGTTTAATTGGTGGACTTCATCTATAATTATCAAATCATAGGGTACGCTTGGCTGATTATTGACCAGCGTTTGAATGGTGGCGATGGTGATCGGAAGATGGGTTTCGATCTTGTTGGATATTTTGCGGCTGGCGATGCCAATTTGCCCGAATACGGCCATCGGGAATTGACCCATGAGCTTATCATGCGCCTGAGTAACAAGTGTTCCTATGCGCGTTATGATAGCTATTTTGCGATCTTTAAACATGCTTCGATATCGCTTGATGATATTGGAGAAAACGATTGTCTTACCGGATGCACACGGACCCTGGATCAAAAAATACCGCTTATTATCGATATTATCGAAAAACGCGGCTTCCATGTCGTCTTGGTATGGGCGATTTTGAAGGGACATTTAAGCGTGTGCGCCTCTTGTTTTATCGCTAAAGACATTGTGCGGAATCCGAACGTCCTGATTTTTACAGTGGTAATTACCCATGCTATCCAGATAATCTTTCCGCTTCTGACATTTCTTGCAATCGGGATGAGTGTTCCGATCCGTGAATTTAAACAGGTCGCAATCGTAGCAGGGGGATTTCATGGCTTAATCCTTTTATTCTAACGGCGGCATCACCTGCGCCGCCTAAGTTTATGATTTAATCTGGTCCGTGGCCGGCGTCTGGTGAACGCACTTGCTAGCCGCTCTCTTTATAATTTGCTTTTTGGATCTTTGAATAAGTTCATCCAATTTTTGATGTGCAATCCCCCAGGAATCATCATCCAAATCACCATCTATCAAAAATAACTGGATCTCGCACAAATCATTATATTCAGAGATATTCATAGGCTAACGGACCCTCGTAAATGCGCTTGTTAGGGCATATTGGGAAGTGAATATATCCCCGCCGCCCGATAGAATTGTATTTATAATTTGCATGTGATCCTGCCGGAATTATCGACCTACAATATTCACATTCATGATCCTTGCGAGTGCATCTTACATGATGGCTATATAGATATCGTTCTTTCATTTTGCCCGTCCTCGTGAATGCGCTTGTTAGCAGTTTTGGCTTTTTCGTCAGCAAGTCCTCGTTCGTATGCACTTTTAATGGATGCTCTTAGATCATTAGGTAATAAAGGGTGATATGTCATTGGCACGCTCATGTTCCCATCACCAGTTAAATCCTGTGGAATATTATACGGGAGGGGCTTGACAATTTCCAAAGAATCTCTGCCCCACATTACCGAAGACCAACCACGGTACCCGATTTCTTTAGGACCATGAGGTAAAATCCAGTGAGGGTTTTGTTTCCACATTGCTTCATACATGGCACTATCAAACTCATCGCTGAAGCGAGCGGCATCTGTTATAAAAAGCACGTCAGATTCTTGCTTAATTATTGGTTCTACTGCTGAATTATATCTGTAAAATCTGATTTTATAATGCACGATAAATCTCCTCTGCTAACGATTAGCTCACAGGGCCGCATTTTTTTGCGGCTCCTCGTGTAGCGGCTTGTTAGCTATTATAGATATCCATAAATTCGTCAATGGCTTCTCTGACTGATGTTGTTGCAGCCGGATGACTTGCTTCATGTAGCCGCCACCCCCTGCCAGATGTTGACTTTCGTAAAATAACCCTGCCAGTAAAAACCTTGTTGTCGGTCAGCTTTTGTAGAAAATCTAATCTCTCTTTATCGTTTGGCATTACCTTCTCCTTTCATAGCTAATGATATAATCAGCCGCGCCGCTTTTCAGGCGTCGGGCTGAATTGACTTGTTAGGACGGCGGTGTTGCTCTATTGATAGTTTGTGGATCCGGCAAACAAAGCTATGTCCAGTTGTTGGCTCCGGTTCCCATTTATCCAAATCACAATTACATTGCACTCCTCTACTTTCATATTCTTTTACAATTTCTTTCAGTCCCATATAAGCCTCCTAACAATTAGTTATCCGGCGGCATCTTTTTCGCCGTCCGGTTCAACGGCTGGTTGGGAGGCATTTGACAATTTATCTTCCAGCCATTCAACGTATTCATCGTAATACCAGGTATGGGTGCGGGAGGCGTTCCACTCATCAGTCTTGACATATGTGGCATCGCGACCAGTTTCAAAGTTGTATATTTCTTCCCAGTTCACTTTATCCTCCCAACAGTTGGATAGACGGCTTGCCGCCTTTATCGGTGTCATATCTGTTAAACGATACAGTTATCTCATTTCCATCGATTTTCAACATATCGAATCCTATTTAAACCCCGTTCAGACATCGCCATGAATCTGATGCTTACTTAACCCGTCGGGGTGGCCGGGAGGAGGCGCCCCGGAAAATCAATTCGGTGACGGTGATTTCATCTTGATTACCGCCTTATTTTCGTCAAAAGGTTCTTCACATTTCAAACAAATATACCGTGGAAATGTCGGATATTGATTTTGTCCCGACTGATTTCGTGGATCGGTCGATGATAGTTTTCGGATGAAAAAAACCTGCTTCCAGTGCTTACAACCGCATTCGTGGCAGCAACGGGGCGGCACGTCGGACATACTGAAGTTCTGTTGGACGATTTTGCCGTGTTTTTTCATTGGTGAATCTCCTTATCAAAAACGCGGGGCGTCTACCACAACCCGTATAGGGAGTCAGAGACATTAGGGACCGAGACCCCGCATCCGAGAAATTTAAAACTTCTGCGCTTCAAACCAGTTTGCAAAATTGTCCCTGAATTTCTCACCGATACCATCCGGCAATCCGGCGGCGAGCTCTTTATCAGTGATTTTGAAACTCTCCAAAACAAACGTCTGGACCGCCGCTACCAGTTGGGTGTATTTCGGGTCCAGCGGATTGTCTTTCGGAATACCGGTCAAATCAGCGGCGTAATTCACAACGTCCATGAGATTGTTTATTTCCGGCATCATTTTTGAGTCGATTTTGTGCTGTTTTTCTTCCGGTTTTTCCGATAACCACGAATCCATGTTATCCATAATCCACTGGATTTGATGCGACTTATCGTAAAGCTGATACAGATGCTCAATATCGGCGGTTGTTTTCGGTGAGAATTCTTTAATTTTTACGAGCGCCAGTGCAACCAGGTCAATATTCTTGCCCGAATCGGCCATGATCTTTTGAGCATCGGTTAAATGATTGACAAGGTTTTTGGCAGGAACCAAATCGTCGAGCCAATTGATAAATGCGTTGACTTGACGGACTTCGATATCCCCGCTTGATTCGATCTTAAATTTCTGAATCATACAGATTTTAACGCCTGCCGGGTCAAGCCCTATGTCCCTGACCGATGCGTGAATCCTTTTTAGAGCTTTTTTGTCGGGATCGTGAATGATCTTGTCGGTATCGGCTCCGGTGAATTTGCCAGCATTTTCTTTCTTGCCTGCATCCTGGGCGGCTTTCCATTCGACATAAAGCGGATGGTCGATTCGCCACAGCTTATTGTTTTCAATTTTAGTCCATAGATAATTCAAGGTGTGCTGTGGAGTGGCTTTCATCCGGGCCTCGTCGGAAATCATGTCCTTGATTGTGGCTTCACGTTTCCGGTTGAAATCCTGGGCGACGTAGGGTTCTGCATCGGGGGGCAGGTCTTTCTTTGGATCTTCGGGCGGAGTCGATGCGTCGGTGGTGGAGGTTTCTGCGGCTTCAGCTGTTGCATCCTCTGTTTCTCCGCCCGAAGCGGTTTCTGGTTTATCTTCAATCTTGTATTCCGGCTTTTTATCGGTTGAGGCTTCGTCGACCGACGTTGTTTCGACTGTGACCGGCTCATCATCGAGATCGGTCATTTCCGGCATGATTGCACCCGTAATGCGCATCAGGACGCGGCTGAACAGCTTTGACATAGCCTTGCCTATCACCTGATCGTCGTCGTTGCCGTACGCCTTGATTTTGAACGTGAGAGTATCCTCGTCTTTGCCGGTTTCCGATTCTTTGCCGATGAATTGTTTTGATCCGTCTTTTTTCCAGGATGCAAAACAGCGAAGTTTGGCGAATTGATCCTGTTGAGGCTTTCCGTAACTCATACGGGTTTCGACATTATATGCCGGTGGTGTGGTGGTGAATTTGAAATCGGTTACGCCCGGGTATTCGATGATCTTCCGATATTTACCGTCCTTTGCCGCGTAGAATCGACCAGACATGATATTGAATTCGTTGCCGGTGATCCGATATCCGCGCAGCATGGCTTCAATACAGCATTCGTTGATTTCTTCATCTGTGTACGCTGTGAGCGTTTTCTTGTTCGGATTCAACTCGGATTCTTTCACAACTGTCGGGCTTCGATCCGTTACGAATCCAAGCGGCGTGTTTGCCATGGCTGCAACCGTCTCTTTGATTTCCGCATTGCTTGAGAAAATTTCACGAAGCGATTTGATGCCTCTTGCAAGTGTCAACGCCTCGTTAAATCCGGGGGCCATATTCGATATGGCGGGCATACACTCGCTCACAATCTGGTCAATTTGCTTGCCGATTTCTTCAGTTTTTGTTAGGTCTGTCGTCATTTGCTTGCTCCTTTTCTCTCAGATAATTTAATGCGTCTTTGGATGACATTTTTCTAACATTTTTTTTCATCATCTTACAAACAAAGGTCAAAAAGCCAATAAAGACAACAATTTCAACCACCCACGATGCGCCTAAAAAAACGTGGTTTAACCAAATCGAACCGAGTAGACAAACGAACGTAAAAACATCTGAAACAACGCTTTGGAATGCCGTTTTTTCATTCACAATCAAAACCTTGATAGCTTCTGACATTTTCTTAGCTCCTTTTTTATTGAACTTTATCCTTGGTGGTTGAAATGGCAAAAACGATAAATATCATAACGATAACCCCGAGAATAAACGGCGCGGGATGATTTATTTGAACTGAATACCATGCCGAGATTCCCATAATCCCGACTGCTGCTATGGCCATTGATAAATATTTCATGGTTCACTCCAATTTTCCCAAACGTCATCGGCAACGGTTAAAGTTTTTCGGCTAAATTTCAACGGCGGGTTGTTTAAAGAATAGGCGGGCCATGTGTCAGTCTTCAGGCATCCGACATATTCTTTGATTTTAGATCTGTATTGCATCTTGCCGATCTCCATGGTTGCAACATCGACCGGGAACACGTTGACAGCATGCGGCTCTTCGGTTTCGGCTGCAACGATCCACATGATTTTGTGTTCATAGCCGGTAACTGCGGTTAGACCCTCTAGGTAGATTGATTGCCAATGGTAATTAAGGTGACCGATATACCGCAAGAAATTGTCATATCTGGCATCTGGACAGGTCTTAAATTCGCTATAAACACCGGCGGTAGTTAAATAATCGGGCCGGGCCTTCAGCCATACTTGCAGCTTTTCATCAAACCAAAAAACAGATAGTTCGGATTGACCGCCTTTTAGCAGTTCTGAGGCTTCCGGGTGTTTATGGGTTTCTTCGCGGATACGGTCGATCTTGTGGAAATGCTCTTTTTTAGCAAGAAATTGAGCATTTGTGATAACGTTCTTTTTAGCGTGCTCGGCTTCCCACGCTTTCCTGGCATCAGTCGATCCCTTGCCGCTGAATTTCGGCTTTACCTTCATGGTGCTAAACCAGACGGCTTTTTGCTTCTCCCATTGATTCGGCTCTAAAACCGCCGTATGCGCATCCGTTCCGAATTCCATTATCGGAGTCGGCACCATAGGAAAATCAATTGAGGCTTTGTAATGAGCCCACGACCGGGAGCCTTTCACTAATGCCGACTTGGACATGATTGGTTCAAGTCTCCCGGTTATGGGACTCATCGCCTGGGTTGTGTGATACTCTTGATTAGACAAAGGATATATGCCGGGCTTATCGATTATCATACAGCCTGCTCCCTTGCCGCGGCTGATGCGGCTGTGAGTCGCTTAATATAATTCTGATAGAATTCGGTCGCTTCACTTTGGCAAAACGGACAGTTACCGTTTCGACTATCCATGCAGTTGAAAAACACATGGCAATTTTCGCACAACTTGGCCTTATCCCTTGGTATTGACACCAGTAGGCTTTGCGCTGCTTCCGTTATCGTCGACATGGGTTCGCTCCTTTATAGAATGTATTGTCTATCGTACGGTTTTATAGTGCATTACGACGCTCAAACCTTTCGGGGTTTTTCGGCAGTTCGTCCTTGTCTTCGGGATGCTGTTCTAAATAAGCGCCCATGTTCCAAAGATACCATTTATCGGTGTTCCAATATCTATCAAAAATAGCTACAACACCGTACGGATATATCAGGAACGCAAGCGTTTCGGCCCTGCGATTCTCTCCCAATAAAACATAGGTAACGCAATAGTGGCCCATTCCGTTCGTGTTTGGAACCATGTAATTTATAGTCTCGTATTGATGCATCGGCGCACTTCCAGCCGACTTTTCCGCCTCAAATATCTCTCGGAATGTGATTTCCCATTTTTCAATCGTTGACAGAGAATGTATGGTCAAATCTTCCCATTTTAATAGCTCCATTCCCTCGATTTCCTTCAGCCCCTTTAATTCAACTTCAGTTGTTTTGACACTTATCCCAATACAACCGAAAAGGAAAAATGAAACCAAAAATAAATTAAATAGCTTTTTCATAAGCGAATTCCCTTAAATGCCTTGAGGCAAACCGGCTGAAACGCCAGCTTGCGAGGTTTAAGGCTTTTATCGGTGAATAGATATCGCTCCGGGGTGAACGTGCTCTCAAACAGCTTCGTTGGGACTATTTTCTGCACGTATATTCCGAGTTTCTGATAAACCCATTTTTGATTGATGTGGAACTGCCTGGTCATGTTGTGCATGTCGTGGATCGGTTTAACGTCGATGACAGTTGCATTTTCGATATTGACCGTTTTGTGTGCTATAAAAGGAAAAATTTTCTTGTTGCCTTTATTGGAAAATAGAAATCCGTTGGCTTTGGGATGCCACCATATATAGAAATCAGCTCGATACGAATGAGGCTGCAAAAGGGCTTTTTCAATATGCTTGATTTTTGTTTTTAATTGTTTTGAATATGAATACTTGACCGGCTCGGACAATAAAAATGAGGGGGGGTGGTATCGAAAGCTATCGATAAATCCGGCGGCTTTCAATTCGTCCAAATACCAAAGGAAATATATTTCTTCCTTGGAATCATAGGAAATCCCGTTGTAGAAATAAACACCTTTTTTTGGTGATAGGATTGGTGTCATATTGGTGTCACGTCGCTTCGGTATTCGCAAAATTCATTTTTATAATCATCAAGTTTTTCAATGGCCAACTTTACCTTGATTGAACACCCCGAAATATCAAGCCTTGTCAGGTGGCAAATTAACTGCCAAACGAGCCTGTCATTCACCTTTGCTTTAAATGATCCACAATGCAAAGGCCATGAAGAAAAGTCGAGGTCGGCACCCGTGAGGTCGGCACCCGTGAGGACGGCACCCGTGAGGACGGCACCCGTGAGGTCGGTATTCCTGAGGTCGGCACCCGTGAGGACGGTATTCCTGAGGTCGGTATTCCTGAGGTCGGCACCCGTGAGGACGGCATTCGTGAGGTCGGTATTCGTGAGGTCGGCATTCCTGAGGTCGGTATTCCTGAGGTCGGCATTCGTGAGGTCGGCATTCCTGAGGTCGGTATTCCTGAGGTCGGCACCCGTGAGGACGGCATTCGTGAGGTCGGTATTCCTGAGGTCGGTATTCCTGAGGACGGTATTCCTGAGGTCGGCATTCGTGAGGTCGGCATTCCTGAGGTCGGTATTCCTGAGGTCGGTATTCCTGAGGTCGGTATTCCTGAGGTCGGCATTCCTGAGGTCGGTATTCCTGAGGTCGGCACGTGCTTGCAAGGCCAATATAATGGCAATTTTCCATGATTCTGTATCACAAGAAAAAATAATCTCTCCCGAATAACGGTGTTTGATTTCAAATTTCATGGTTGCGCTCCTTTAGATATTGTTTGAGTCGTTTGAGTATATTTACACTTCCCGGCCCCGTTCGATAACCGGACAGAGCCATTGACAGGCTGCACCGATTTACGCTGATCTCTTTTGCAATATAGCTGCCTGACCATTCGAGATCGTTGTCAATCAATAATTTCTTGCATTGCTTTCTTAATCGTTCGTTAAGTTTGTTTTTCATGGTGGTGTATAATGCCACGTAAGAAATATCAATGTCAAGTCTTTTTTTATTTTTTTTTCTTGACAAGGGAAATCAAGGGGTGTATGCGTTCACAAAAACAATAAGGAGCTAATATGAAAATTGCATTAAAAGCGGTAAATGGGAAATATGTATGTTGTGAATTAAATGGTCAACTTTTTGCGAACCGTGACAACATCGGCGAATGGGAGATTTTTGATTTGCTTGGTGGGCCTGTTTCTTATTATTTAAAGGCGCATAACGGAAAATACGTTTGTGCTGAAAATGGCGGGGGGTGTGTCGTCGTTGCGAATCGGAATGATCCCGGCGTATGGGAATCGTTTGGTAAAATCCTATCAAGCGACAAGGCAATATTCCAAACGCTTAACGGTCATTACCTTTGTGCTGATTTGGGCAAAGGTGGATTGATCGTTGCGGATCGAGGAGCAATCGGGCCGTGGGAACGATTCAACCTTATTGAAATATCCGATACGGTTCAGCCGGTTCCGAAACCTTCAAACGGCTATAATGTCAAGGTTGGTGATTCGTTATCGTCAAAACCCCTTGTCCGGGGTGCGGCAACGGCAAACCGCGCTTATTTCGGCGAATATGCTGATAAGCGTAGCGACGGCGGGCCGATTTATAAAAAGCATGATCGGCGGGCTCATCTGTGGCATACCGATGGCAATTCCTGGGGTGTTGCGCGTCTGATTAGCGATGTTGAGTCAATACATGCGATAGTTTCGGGCGACAATACTGTTGACTACGCAACCGAGCATAATGCAAAGGTTCGATCCATCGATGACAACGACAACCAGGGGTTGCAGTATGATTTTAGATCAAGCCGTGGATTATGCATCGGCGGTGGCAATTGCAAGCAATACGGCAAGCTGATTGCTTGCTCACATTTCAACGGCAACGCCGAGATTGCCGGATATAGAGGCGCTCCCTGGAAACAGCTCTATACGGTTGCCGATCTATTCGTTTGGGCACTGACAGACTATAAGGGCAGCTTACTTGCCGGCTGTTCTCATAATATGGCTTTTTATCATTCTCATGCCGGGTCAATTCTACAACTCGAACCGCAGCGGAAATTAATCCATGATCCGCCATTTGGCTACTGCAAGGGATTTGCTAAAAAACACGGTGTTTTATATGCCATGTTCGGAGGGCACCTGGCATGGACAGAAGATTTGATCGGCTGGCCGTCGGTTGAAATGCCGGGAAATGCCTGCTGGTCTATGATATCAGGTAAAAAAGACACGTTAATCGGAGTTTGGTATACGGATTATCGGGCATCTTTGGCAACCGGTAAACCCCAGGGCATATGGCTGGTTGAATTCAACGTTGCGGATAAGTCGGTCAATATTATTCGTCATTGGCAATCGTTGGGAATGTCTGCGCCGTATTTTACGGGGGGGGGGGTAGTCCGGCTCGGTGGTAAAGGCGTTGGGTTTATCACTATCGGCGGTCGATCAAGGCCATTGACTGTTGCGTGGTAACTTGACAATGGTGTTTATGTGGTATATTGGGTTGATATGCTGAATCTAAGATGTATCAAAAACAATCAATTTTCAAAAGGACATTGGAAGCCGTTTGCCGTAAGGCGCGGAAGGCACGTTTTAGAGCCTTGCATCTTCCAATGTCCTTTTGTTTTTTGAGGCTGTTATGGAATGGCTCGTGGTTTCTAACTGGAAAAGATGGCAAACATACAGGGCCGATCGAGGACAACCGCCTTGGATTAAGATACATAGATGTGTAATGCGCAACGTCGATTGGGTAACATTAACAGATAGCGAAAGGGGCCAGCTTGTTGCTATGTGGTTGCTTGCTGCGGATCGTGACGGCGTCATTCCGGCGTCGGCTGAAATGATACAAAAGCTGTGTCTAATGACAGATAAGCCTGACATTGATAAGTTTATTCAATACGGATTTATTGAACCAATGACGCCAACATGACGCCAACATGACGCCAACATGACGCCGATGTGACCAACCAGAAGCAAAAGCAGAGGCAGAAGCAAAAGCAGAGGCAGAAGAAGACGCCTTAAAGTAAGTATATACTATAATATATTACTATATTACTATAGTCTATAGTCTATAGAGGACAGGGGGAACGATGAAGGTAAGGTCAATATTACAGAGACTTAATGGCAACCATCTTGACACCTGTTCGATTGTTAAACTTTAAGAGGGGGCAGGTATGTCTCCCATGTCAAATGAAAAAATAAAGGGGGGGGAGGGTGGTGTCGATCATAGCTTGTAGAAAAATAGGGGGGGTAGGGTGATGCCGACGATAAATCGGCCATGCCGAAACCGAGGATGTCCGAATGCTCAACCATGTAAAGATCATCCAATCGATCAGGCTTATGACCGGAACCGTGGCTCATCTTCAGAACGTGGATATGATAAGCGTTGGCAATTAGTCAGACGATTGAAGTTGAGTCGAAATCCGCTGTGTGAGTGGTGCGAGTCGGGCAGGGGTGCGGTGGTGGCGGCTGATATGGTGCATCATATTAAGCCGATAACGACCCATCCAGAGCTTAGGCTTGATAGGTCAAACCTACAATAGTTATGCGATGATTGCCATGAGATTATCGAAGGGAGAAAGAAGGGATGAAAACAACGAATATCTTATTAAGTATGATTGCGATTCTCTTATTGGGAATCCTGTTAAAAGACATAACCAATACAGCTTATGCGACTCGTGAGGGTGTCCAGCGAGTTGACATTGTTGCCGTTGGTGGAAATACGATCTATAGCAAATCTGTTCCGGTTAAATG
>SDBS01000473.1_pt1 | contig 38826 bp, 70 predicted proteins | sample 2277091 | NCBI WGS metagenome assembly SDBS01 (sample SAMN10404972, study PRJNA504765) | marine sediment metagenome | isolation source: marine sediment core GS10_PC15, 163 cmbsf | place: Arctic Ocean: Southern Knipovich Ridge | collected 2010
TGTTAATAGAAGTAACTATTGGGATAACAACAACATTCCTACTGATTTAAATTTTAAGCTTCTTTTAACTTATACAAACATCACTTCAAGACCAACACATCTTTCTAATTTCACTGATAATTTAGCCCATGTAGAAGATAATGTTACTTGGAATCAATCTCTTGCATCTACCCTTTATGCAGATATTTCTATAACAGGAGATAATGTTACTTGGAATGAAACATATGCAAATACACTATACGCAATTCTTAGCCATACAATTCTGAGCCATGATACTGATACCACAGGGGCAGAGTTAACTTCTTTAGCAGATAATTCTATGGTTGATGCTTTACATAGGCATTCAGAGTTAAGTGCAAGTGATGGAAGTCCTGATAAAATTGTTTATACAAATTCTGATGGTGTTCTCTTTGCTGATGCTCTTGGTACCGGTGCATCTTCAGGTTTAGGTCTTGATGTAATGTATGGTGCTAATATTGGGACTCATCTTATTGTTGGTGATGATTTAACTGTAGATACAAACACCCTTTTTGTTGATTCAGGTAATAATAGAGTAGGAATTGGAACTGCTACTCCTTCACAAAAACTAGATGTCCGAGGAAATATAAACGCAAGCAAATTTAATGCTACAGTAGATTGTATTCTATTTGACAGCAGGGGGAAAATCTGCTCAATTTAAAATGGTATCTTGGAAAATAATAGCAGGCTCAACAACAGGAGGAATAACTTTAGTAGGTCTATTTGCATATCTTTTTTTATTAAGTGGAATGGATTATTCTTTCACAGGAGATTCAGTATGTAATCAGCTTGAATGTTCTGCTTATATTGATGTAAACACTTCTACTTGGACTGTTTGTTTTGACCATCCAGAAGATTCTCAGAGAATTTATTACCCAGATTGGGCTTCGGGAGGAAAATTATTCAGAACTACAATCGGAGAATCGAATGCAACAATATTTAAAAAATCAAGGTTTGGAAGAACAGTTTGGGTCAACCTAAATAATGTGGATATGGTAATTTCTACAGAACCAAAAATACCTGTAGATTGGTTTGTGCCTACTCAAAAGAGATATGCAGATCATCAAGATGAATTTGGTTACTGGAGACCGATTAAAGATGGGGATTGTTGGGAAAGAAGTTCTAAACCCAATAGAAATAAATTAATTGGCAGAGCAAAAGAAGGTCAGATAATTAAATGGAATTTCAAGATTGGAGAAGAAATAGATATAGATCCAATTTGGATAAGCTGGGATTATATAAGAAAAAATGAAAGCAAACAAGAACCAATTTATCGATATGATACAATAGAGATTAAACCAATTTATTATGAAGAAAACAAAACATGGTCAGAAGGATATAAATATTCACAAAGAGAATTAACAGGTTATAAAACAATTTACTATCAAAAAGAAAATCCAAGAATTCTAGAAAGAGATGGAATAAAAGTAGGAGACAAAGAAATAAAAGGTTGGGCTTCAGTTTGCGGAGATATTCTAGTAGAACATCTAGTTAATCCAGGTGATAGAAATGAAGAGGAATATTGCAGATGCAGACCAGATACTATATGGAAAGGAGTTTGTAAGGAGACAAAGTTAATATGAAAAAGATATTATTAATTTTAAGTTTTATGATGGTTCTTTCAGTTAGTTTTGTTTCTGCAGATTTAACAACCGAATTAATTGCATGTTACCCTTTAAATGATAATGCATCAAACACTAATATAGATGATGTAACAAATAATTCAGAAGGAACCTCAACAGATAACACTAATACAATGAGTGTAGCAGGAAAGATAAATACAGCTTTGTTTTTTGATGGTACTAATGAATATGGTTCTGCTGCCAATATGGGATATACAGGAGGAACTGCAACTATATCTTTTTGGATAAATTATACTGATACAACAACAGACAAAATGATTGTCGGTACTTGGTGGAACGGGGAGCAGTTTATGATTTATGCTAATCCTACTGCTGGAAAAATTAGAGCAATTTTGAGGGAAAGTGATAACACAAATATTATTGTAGATTCATCATCAACATATAATGATGGAGCATGGCATCATGTAGTAGCAAGAGCAAACGGAAGCCATGTAGTATTAGATATAGACGATACTGAAAGAGTATCACTCGCTTATGATGGAACTATAAAAGCTTCAGCACAGACTTTTAAAATTAGTGGTGACCCTGGTGACCCAAATTATTTTCAAGCTACTATTGATGAAATAGGAGTTTGGAACAGAAGTATATCTGATGCTGAAGTAACATTACTTTTTAATGAATTAGCTTGTCCTTTTACTCCTTCTGGACTACTAAATTCAAGCTGGGAGATTATAAGCCCAAACAATTTCGGTCAAAATGATACAATATGGAATACAGGGGGAGTTGTTAATGTCTCTTCTAATTTAGCAAGTTTAAATGTAACAGCAAGTGTGGCATCAAATGCAAGCTGTAGATTAGATGTAGAACAAAATTATACTCAAATGATTGCTGCTAATATTAATTATAAATTTGGAACAACAGACACAACAATCCACTCTTTTACTGTTTTTGATAATATCTCAGTTGGAAATCATTGCCTTTATTGTTCTTTTATAACTTCTTCAGGGACTGAGACAGCAACAAATACAAGTTCTTCAGGTTGTTTAAATATCACAAGAATAAATCCTGTTAACGGAACAGTATTCAATAATCTAAGCAACACAGTAAATGATGCAACAGTTTATATTATAAATCTTACAAGCAACTCCATCGTTTTGAACCAAACTACAAACTCATCAGGTAGATTTGTATTCGACCAAGATATACTAACCGATGGAATTTATTTGGCAGTAGCAGTAAATAAAAATAATTTTTCAGAAGGAGCTGATGCAAAATTAGTTAATGTAACAAACTAAAATGAAAAAGAAAATTTTATTAACATTTACAGGATTTATCTGGATTTTGATTACAATATCAATCTCTTTTCAGGTTTCAGCCGGTTTGTGTTATCAAGAAAGTGCAAATACATCAAATCAAACAGGTATTGATGGTTCTTGTTCTCTTAGTTATACTGGATTTTATGTTAATTCAACTGGTTGGAATCAAAATGTTGGTTTTACTGTAGATAATCTAATTGATGGTTCTTTTAGTACTAAAACTACTCAAGTATCAGGTATTGCGTTTGTCAAAATGAATTATACAAAACCTGAGGGTGCATTAAGTAGTTCTCTATGGTTAATCAAAGATAGGGGTTTATCTACAATTACTCAAAATATAAGTATATTACAATCATGTTGGAGTCAAAGTATATTACAATTAGCTGTTTTTGCATATAGAGAAGGTATACAAAGACGACAAAATTGGTCTTGTTACAATGGAACAGATTGGGTTAACACAACAGCAACCCATGATGGTTCAACTTTTGGAGAGATTTTTGAAGAAGCAATGTGGTGGAATATTCCCAGCAATCCATGCACAGCTTGTCAAGATGAAGATAGTATAACTTTAACTTTAGATGGCTCTGCTATTCAAAATGAAAATGCAATCCTTCTAACTTTAGGAGAAGGAGTTGCAGCAAATGACACATGCACTTGCCCTGGACTAAACCAAAATTGGGTAGTAGATATGAATGATAATTGCAGTTTAACAGTTTGTGAGTTAGGAACAGGAACATTAAGTTTCACAAACACAACAGCAATTGGAACTGCTTATTGTAATGGAAATATAAATACTACAAACATGGGTCCCCCACCAGACAAATTCACTTTTTTCATAAATTCAACTTGTAATATAGGGGTGAGAAGCTAATGGGAAAAAAAGAATTATTAATTGGGGTAATTATTTCATTTATAGCAGCAATGTCAGGAACATATTATGTTTCACAAGATGAAGATGCTTATCACTGTAAATCAAAAGAGATTGTAATGCTTTGTGAAAAACTCAGCTCAGGATTAGGAACCAGATGTTATTTTGAAGATACTTATAAAATTTGTAAAGATGGTTGGGAAAAGGTTGAAATAAATACAATCCTTAATATAAAAGAAAACAATTTGAATAGATTAAGTGATTGGAAGTGCCATGCACCACCAATTAACAAATGTGAGGAGGTAAATTAGATGAAAAAGATATTATTTGTGTTATTTTGTCTGTTAATTCAAACAACAATAGTTTATAGTGCTAGAACATGTCAAGACATTCAAGAACCAAATGTGGCTTGTGAAATAATAACACCAAAAGTTTCTTGCTCAACTTATGATCTATATAATACTTCTCATGAATTAATTATTGATGATGGAACAATGACACAAATAAGCACAACAGGAACATATAATTTTACATTCAATCAATCTACGCCAGGATCCTATCTTTTTAATGTTTGTAATGTTACACCAGGAGTAATCGAAGTGGCTAACTATTCTATGAAAAACATTTATGAAAGTCCATCTGGATCATATTTAACAAATATTGCTAACAAAGTATGGACATTTATAATTGGATATGTAAATCCAGCAGGGTCAACTTTAAATGCAAATGACACATTAAGAACAATTGCAGAATATACTGAACCGGGTGCTTGGTAAAATGCCAGATATAAATAGAAAATTTGTGATGTTTTATGCAGTTAGAGGCTACAGAACAGGTCAAACAGTTACAATAAATATATATGACACTGTAGGAACTAAAGAAGTAAATGCTCAAGCAATGACAGAATTAGGCACTACAGGAGTATATACTTTTAACTGGTTTCCAAGGAAGAGAACCTTCTATACAGCCATTATGGACTGCGTTGAATTTCCTAGGCAAAGCCATGAAATAATAGAAGTAAAGAAAATAAAAACTGCAGGAGCAATAACATTCCCGAAAACTGCTCAGACATTCAAAGTAGCTGAAAAAGAAGAATTGATGAAACTTGTAAATAATATAAATCTTAATCTGAACAACACTTCAAAAAACCAAGTAGAGTTAATGAATCAAATACTAGAAAAGAAAGATGATAACATGAATCAAGAATTAGCAAAAGAAATCGAAAGCCTAAAAGAGGATGTATCAATCTCAAAAAGAGAGACTTCAGAGCTTGTAAAAGATTCCTTAAAAGGAATGGTAAATGATAATTTTGACTCTTTATCTGCAATGAAAAAAGAAATATTTTCTAAGATCTCATCGAAGATAGAACACCTTTCTGAAGCAAATGAAATGATTGAAGGGTTCAATAAAAAACTAAAAGCATTAGGAAACTCTAATGTAACTGCTCAATTAACAAAATTGAATGAAAAATTCATTAGTCTTAATTCAGGAATTGATGAAATAAACTCAAATCTATCGGCTTTTGATGAAGCATATTCAACAACAATTAAAGGAAAAATAGACACAATTGAAAGAAATTTAGATGAGTTAACTGTAATAATGAAAAATGGAAAAGAATAGATTCGTTCTGCAAGAACATTCCAGAGGACAAAGCTCTCATATAGATTTAAGGCTGGAAGAAGGAGATCATCTAATCGGATTTACATTAGATGACCCTGGAAGTGTAGGTAATAAAAAAAGATTAAGTAACAATTCTGAAAAATCAAGCAAGAACAAAATCTTAGCACATCTAAAAAACATACAACCCAAAGAATTCCTCACATTAAAAGGAAATCTAACAAAAGACGAAACATCAAGGCTGAAAATATTAGATAGAGGAAGTTATAAAACTGGAGTAGTAAAAGATAATTTTCTTGAATTATTTCTACAAGGTAAAAATTATAATGGAAGGTTTGTTGTTAGCAAACTAAAAGAAGATTGGTTCTTTTGGAAACCAATAAAACAAGAACCAAAAGTTCTAAGTTCAGAATCAATTGAAAAAGGATTCGTGCCACTACAAGGAAAATCAGCTTTATCAAAAGAATGGGAAGATTTAATTCCACCAGAATTGAGATGGTGGGAGAAGAATTGGACAGGAACCAGAGCATTAATAACTCTCAAAGAGATTAGAAAATCTCTGTTAAAAAGAAATGTTCTAAAAAAAGATTTAATACAATTTTCTCTAGGAAAGAACAAAGAACAAATAATTTTGGGTATTGGAATGAATCACTATTTTGAACTAAATGGAAACCCATTAATCAAAAAAGAGAATATAAAAGCAATAAAAAAACTAGGAAGTGTTCAGGTTGAAACACTTGACAATGGAAAAATAGAAGTTATAGAAAAATCTGAAGATTTAAAATTTATAAAATTTTGGGGTCAAAAATTACGTGGGTTCTGGACCTTGAAGAAAAAAGACAATGAATTAATCCTGGAAAAAATTAAAGAAAAGTCAAATCCAAAAAAACTACAAAACACACCTTTATCAGATGAGCAGATAGGAACAATTGTAAGGCAATCTTTAGAAAAGAAATTCCCTTCAGAAATAGCAGACAAAGCATTATGTTCTAAACAATCAGTAATTTACTGGCAAAATAAATTAGGATTGAGATAATGGATATTGAAAAAGAAAAAGTATTAAGAGAGAATCCTTATCTTAGAAAAGGGGAACACTTATTTTTAATGGGGATAGTTTCACAATTGAAACCAAATTCTGATATATTAGAAATTGGAACATTCAAAGGTCAAACATCTATTTTTATTGCAAAACTTAGGAAAGATATAAACATAATTACAATAGATAATCATGAGGGGATCCCTGAAGAAGGATTTTATTCTTCAAAGGATGAAGTTGATTCGAGCATTAAGAGAAATAATTTATCTTCTCAAATAAAACACAAAGAAATAAGCTCACAAGAATTTCTTCCCGAAAAAAAGTTTGATTTAATTTTTATTGATGGGGACCATTCTTATGAAGGAGTAAAATTTGATTTTGAAAAATTCAAACATTATCTAAAAGAAGATGGTACAATTATTATCCATGATTGTAAGTATATCCCTGGAGTAACAAAGTTTTGTAGTGAATTAAACATAAAAAATCAAATTATAGGAAATTCTATTTTTCTAGTAAAATACGGTGATATTTTTGGATAACAATCCAAAAGTATTAATCGGAATTGGTACTTGTGATAAATTCGAATATTGTGATCAACACATGATTAAATCAGTTTTGAATCAGACATACAAAAACTTTGATATCTTAATTGTAGATAATTCTTTTGACTTAACATATTTTAGCAAACTAATGAAAATGGATTTGCCAGCAAAAGTAATCCATAGACCAAGAGCAAAATACTTCAGAGATGCATTAATGGATAACAGGCAATTTATAGTAAACCATTGCATCGCGGGTAATTATGATTCTCTGCTTTTCATAGATGCAGATCATGTTCTAGAACCAGATACATTAAAAAAATTAGTAAAGCACAATAAAGATATGGTAACAGGAAATATAGGTTATTTACATAAAGAATTTTCAACTTGTTATTTACAAGATTTTGACCAAAAGAAACCAAGCAAAGTTGCAGGAATTCCCCCATTGAAAGCTATAAGCTATAGAGATATGGAGAAACCCCCTTTTCTTATGGAAATTATTGGATGTGGATTGGCTTGCGCTTTAATTAAAACACATGTACTAATAGGGGTAAAATTCCAAAATACACATTCTATAAGAGCATTTATGGAAGATTTGTTTTTTTGTAAAGATTTGAGAGAGAAAAACGTGAAAATTTTCTTAGACAAAACAGTAAAACCCATGCATCTTCATACATTCATCCCAGATAGGGAATTTAGGAAAGAAATTTAGAGTTTATATTATAAAAGAATTATACATATTCTATCCGTATGGAAGAGCTGTCCCTCGAACAACAATTTAATTTGCCTTTAGTTAAAGAAGTTTTAGCAGAAAACGAACAATTAAGGCAAACACAAAGCCTTTCAGGAACAAAAATACCAAATTCTAAGATTGAAGATATAACAGTACCTTATGTTATAAAAAACAAACTCCTTATGCAAGAAGGAGAATATAATGGGGTATTCTATCCAAAAGCTGAAATCATGGCAAAAGTCCAGGAAGCAAATGAAAAAGGCTTAATTCTAGATCATCTTGATACTCATGACCAAGGAGCAAGTGCATGGGCTGGTCAAGTCCTAAACCCTGAATGGACTACAGGAGACAGAGGAGAGGGGCTTTATGGAGACCTTTCTATCATAGATAAACCTACTGCTCAAAAACTAGCTCAAGGAGCTAAATTCGGAATTTCCCCAACTATTGATTTCGAAACAAGCGAATTAAATGGAAAAATCACAGCAACAGACTTACAATGGAAATCTTTTTCATTCGTAGTTGAACCCGCTATAAGAAACACAATGCTGAATTCACAAAAAAAAAATCAAGGAGCGAATAAAATGACAGATGATATAAAATTAGTACCATACAAATTGTTAAATGCTGAAGGAAAAACAGAACAAACTCTACAAGTAGGGGAACCTGTTCTTGAGGCTTTAGAAGCTAAAGATACTACAATCAAAGAGTTAACTAAGTATAGAGACACTGTTGAAAATGCTAAAAAGGAAAAGTTTGTTTCAAGCATAGTAGCAAATGAATTCTTAATTGGCAGACTAACTACTGATGAATTAAAAGATAGAACAGATTCTCTATCTGAGAAATCAAATGAAATTCTAGCAGAACTTTCTGAAGTTATTGGTAATCATGCAGAATTAGGCAAATTCCAAGAGTTCGTTACAAGTTTCTTGAAAAAGAATCCTAATGAAACAATTGGAAAAGCTGCAACTTCTTATTCTGAGCTAAAGAAAAAGGAAGAAAAGAAATTGCAAGAGGATAATAATGCTGAAGGTGGCGAAAAGCCAGCTGAAGGAGAAAAACCAGCTGAAGGAGAAAAACCAGCTGAACCTGCTAAACCGGGAGAAGAATCAGAACCAGCAGGAGAAAAACCTGCAACAGATCCATCAGCTCATGCTCAACTAACTGGTCAAGGAACTACACCAGGAAGAAATGTTGGAGAGTTAAAACTATCACACACTCCATCAAGTGCAGATGAGGCAATGTACAACGGCCTGCACGCAAAAATGTTTGGAGGTGCTAAATGAGATCTATAGCAGAATTAACAAGAGATGTAAGAGTTAAAGCAGAATTAACAGATGCTCACACAAGAGTTGCAACAACTGGAATAACTGACATGAGACCTACAAAATGGGTTGCTGAAGTTATCAAATGGGCTGAAGATTTAAGAATCTTAGACCAAATTGTTGCTGTTAATAAACAGGCAGTGGGAACTAAAGACACAAAGATTACAATCCCATTATCTGTATCACATTTGAGTGTAACAACCAGCACAACAGAAGGAACTGCAAGAACAAAAACAGAAATGGACAATATGGATACAACAGATGCAGAATTCGTTGTTGCGGATTTCCTTAAAGGTGTTATAACAATTTCAAGACCTTTAATGATGACTACAAGTGTTGATTTGATAACCCAAGCTAAATTTTCTATTGCAGAAGATATGGCTGATGATGTTGATTTAGCAATTGCTACTGCACTACAAACAACAAATGTAACAACCAACCAATTATGGGGGGGGGATGCTACACAAGTAGAAGACCTAACCGATGGAGATGTTATTACAACAGACTTAGTTGCAGATGCAAAAAGGCAATTAGCTCTAAATAATTTCATAGCTAAAGACTTAGTTATATCTCCATATCAGGAAGCAACTTTCTTAAAAGATTCACAATTCGTGAATGCTTCTGAATTTGGAAGTGATAAAATTGTCTTAAAAGGTCAAATTGGAGAATATCTAGGCATGAATGTTTTAGTTGTAAACAATGGTAATTTCCAATACACCGGAGGAGACACAGAACTTAATGAAAATGCTTCACCAGGAGCTACCATGACTTTATGTCCGGTACTAGGTAGAAAGAAAAATGGTGAAAAAGTTTCTATAGGTTTAGCATGGAAAATGATGCCTGAAGTAGATATGGAATTTGAAAAGGATGAAGCAATCCAGAAGATCTACTATGACCAAGCATTTACAACCTATGAAATCTTTACAGAAGCGATTTCATTAATAAAAGTTACAAACGTCTAAGTTTGTAATTCCTTTATTTTTTATTTTCTTTAAAAATATCGGAGCATCAACTCGTTAAAATGACTAGAAGTATAAGAGTCCTTAATGGACGTAAAAAAGCAGGTTTTCATTCTGGTAGGATGCATGCTTCTAATATTATTGCTGGAAAGATTGACATTACTTTGGGTTCTGGTGATGGAACTGGAACTGTTACTTTTGCTAAAGCATTAAATAACGCAAAATATAGGGTTCTTTTAACTTCTCAGGAAGCAACAACAAATGATGATTTGGTTTTATCAGTTACAACAAAAACACCGCAATCATTTGTTATTAATGTGAATTCTACAAATCATTCAACTCCAATTACAATTGGTTATTTAGTATTAGCTGATAGGAATAGTGCAGGAGCTAGTTATGGAAGATTTGGTTTTAGTTCAGGGCATGCTCACTTTAGAAATATGCAATGGGGAAAAGCTGTTGTAACTATTGGAGCAGGATCCGGAACAGCTTTAACAATTAAACTTACAAAACCCATGAAAAATAAACCACTTATCTTCCTTTCATTTGATGATGATACTGCAGTAACTGCGGGATTCGCTTATATAGCAACTGGTGGCGCTCAAAATAATGGTTCATTTAAGATTGATGTTGAGAGTGTATCTGGTCCATCAGGAACAGTTGATGTTACCTGGTTAGCTTTTGACCCTGGATTTAATTTTGGTTCAGCTGATGCAATTGCAAATTCAGGCGATGCTGGTGTTGGAGGAAATAGACAAGCTAAATTCGGAATACATTCAGGAGATTTCAGAGCTAAAAACTTTATTGGAGGGATTGCAGCTATGACCGCAGATGGTAATGGAGATCAAACTGAAGCTGTTACTTTCGGTGGCGGTGGTCAAATGTTAAGACAATCTCCTGTAGTTTTAGCAATGATTCAAAGTCCTGTGAATGATGATACAGCTGTTGCGTTTTGTTCAGCACAAGCGATTAGTGGAATAACGGTCGGAGTAAATAACTCGAAAACCACTACTGCTGGAGTTGTAATAGCATATTTAGCAATAGATTATGAATGGCGCGCAACAGATGCAGCCGAATAAAAAAAAGGAGATGATATAAATGTCAGATAAAAAAGAAAAAAAGGAACAAAAAGAAGTTGTTGATAAAACACATTGGAGATATAGAAAAAATCAGAAGATAACATCCAAGGATGCAACAACAGGATTAAAAACAAAACCTTTTGCTCCAGAAAAGAAAAAGGAAGAAAAGGAAGAAGAAGCTCCTGCTTTAGAAGAATCATACACAGAAAAAGATGCTAAAGATTTAACAAGAGTAGAACAGGAAGATTTGCTAAAATTCAGAAAAGTGAATTTCACTGCAAAAGATAAAGAAGCTGATCTTGTTAAAAAAATAGTCAGCTCAAACCCTAAAAAAGGATAATAAATAAATGGCAAGAGTAAAAACATTAGCTGGGGAAATTGTAACAATAACCGAAGCAAAAGGCTCTGATGTAAATAAAAGACATTGGAGAATGGTTTCAGGTACAGCTCAAGGTGTTATAGATTTTTTGAATGAAAATGGAATCCCAGACAATAATGTAAAAACCTTTTTGCTTGATTCAAGCACTTGGTATGCTTGGTATCACTTATAAAATGGAAATAATAAATAAATACACAGTCGGAATTTTTGTTGGAGTCCTAGTTTTACTCGGCGGGCTTTATCAATTCGAGGTTTTTGAAGATAAAATAGTAGTTAAACTACCTTCTGATGTTTGTAATGATGCAACTCTTAGGGTAACTAAAGATGATTTCACTTTTAAGTGCGGATGGAGAATTGCATTCCAGGCAGATACAGTAGTAGATTATTATAAAACTTATGGCACCGATGAATGGGTTAGAAATAACAGATACGTGGGTCGGAATAAAAAAGATATCAGTTTGGAATTAGTTGAGTTTTTAGATTCTGTTGATATTATTAGAACCACAAAATATAGAAAAGGAAAGCAATACGTTCTTGATGGAGTTCTCCAAGAAACTTATACTTTCACAAAAGATAAAGTAAAGATTTCTTATAATTATGTAGTTGATAATAAAGCAAAACACAGAATAACTATGAGAATTAAAAAACAATATAATTCTTATTTAAATGCTTTTGACCCTAATGGATATACAGGATTCCAAGCAGGAAATACTCTTTTTTATGAGGGCTTTGGAGATTTGTTTATAGATCCAACTGTTACTTTGGTCTCTCCAGCAAATCTTACTGTAGCTTATAATGAATCTGATACAATTCCTTTAATCTGCCAAACTGTAAATAATTCAGATACGTCTTTCGCAAATATTACTCTTTTTTGGAATGCTCATAATGGTTCTGGTCCTTTAACTGCAAATGGAACCGAAACGCTTTCCGGAACAACTAGCGTAAACACAACATTTTCTAGAGTAATTCCTCACCAACCTGATACAGGAACTTTCCTTTGGAATTGCTATGGCTGTAATTCTTCAAACACCTGTGATTGGGGAGGAAATACAACAGTTAACCCAATCTATAGACCAGACGCAGTAAATCTTACTGCTCCAGGAGATAGCAATCTAGAAGATTTAAATCTTTTAAATGGAACTACGCATTGGAACCAAGGAGTTATCTATGCTAATTTTTTGAATTTATCTGATACAACAAATGCTACCATTCTTCTTAATTGGACCCACCCATCTCATCCAGATAATGATAATGTAACATTCAATTTATCTTATTTTGGAACTTTAAACTCTACTAGATTGTATGACAAATTCAGATATTCAACTTCAAATGGAAGTATATTAGGAGATTGGAATTTTACAGGATTAGGGGTTGATGATTATTTCATAACTATTATTGCATGTACTGAAGATAAATCTACTCTCTGTGTAAATGATACTTATGCATTAGCTATTGAAGTATTTGATTATGTACCTTCTATCTCAACAGGAGAATCAAAAATAAGATATCCAACACAACCAACATTAACAAAAGGTGCTGCACTAGGTCAAACAAGCTCTCAAGGAATTATTAAAATAGATTGGTTAGGAAGTGGATTTCCTACAGGAGAAGTAAATCTAACTTTAAACATAAGTGACACAGCCTCATGTACAACATTCTTTGAACACACTTCAAACAATGTTTCAGCAATGCAATCTCTAACAAATCACTCAAGAAATACAATTTTTAATGATCCAACTTCAGACCCACAATACATCTGGTTATGGGTTACTAAAGCTTCATGTGGAACTACAACAATTTCTAATACCTACAACTTCGAGGTTTTGGAGTAGGTGGCATAAATGGGCTATGCCGCTAAATTAACCGAAACCGAAAAAGCTTATATTGCTGGTTTTCTCGATGCAGATGGAACTATTTCTCTCACAAAACAGAAAGGCAGGAGAAATCTCAAAAATCAAATTGGATTTGATAACACCAATTTAGAAGTGCTAGAATGGATTCAAACAAAATTACAAGCCACTAATGTACATATTTATGTTCTCAAATCAAAACCTTTCAAAAATCAAAAAGAAAGGTATATGATAAGATTATCTGGAAAAGAACAAATAAAAGAAATTTTATTATCTTTGATACCATACTTAATCAGGAAGAAAACACAAGCTCTTTTGTTAGTAGAGTTTATTCAATTAAATTCTTGTCATAAAGGAAGAAGAAATTATCAATTAAGCATGAGAGAATTAGAAATTTTTGACAATATGAAACTTTTAAATAAAGTGGGGGTCTTTTAAAAATCGGATACGCAACTATTTCTTTGTTCAGGCAATTAACAAACATGCAGAAAAATTTAGTAGATGATCCTACTTTGAAAGCAATCTTTAAAATTGCTGATAGATTAATAAATAAGCAAATAGCAACAAAAGTTTATAGAGAACAATTACATGGAAATATAAATGGAAGTAATAAATTCTTTAGAACATTATTTGCACCAATAGCAGATACAAATTTAAAAAATACAATTCTTTTAGATGATGCAAATACTGCAGATTGGACTTCTAGTACAGATGCTTCTGATGATGCCTTAGTAGGCGCATTAGTATTGCCTTCTTCTGCAATAGCTCTAGGTAAAGATGGAACTGCTTCTGCTTTAGCAACTTATACAAAAACAAAAGCCTCAACAGTAGATGGTACAGGAAGAAGATTAAGAGTATCTGTTTTAATAACAGAAATAAAAGAATTGGCAAAAGACCTGGCTTTAACTATTAGGGTTGGAGATGCAGACACAGATTATTTTTCTATAGATTTCAAAAGAGAAGATCTAAAAAATGGAATTAATGAATTAAATCTTGAAATAGCAGATATGGGACAAACAGGAACACCAGATATAACAGCTTTAGATTATATGTTTATAGGATTGAATACAGAAGCTTCTGCTGATTTAATTACATCTGGAGACATAATCATGGACCATTGGAGAATTGAAGATATAGACACCCCCGATACTGCAGATGTCACAGTTTTTTATGCTACAGAAGACTCAGAAAATGAATTCCTTTTCGGTTCTTCTCAGGCAATAACTGGAATTCTTGCTGAAGAAGGAAGGGTTGAAATGACAACAGCTCCAACAACAACAACAGCAAAAAATGGAGTTTGGGCTGATTATCAATTTGTTTCAAAAGATATGGATTGGGAACTTATTAATTCAGCTTCATGTTATCTAGCAGCACATTTAGCTAGCTTTAAAATTTCAGGAGATTCTCCAAACTATGGTCAGATTCAGGATGCTTTTGCTAGAAGAGATTTAGCAGGAGCTCCGGATGAATGGTTAAGACTCGCACTTTCTATGGTGATTAATGCAATTGGAGAAGGTAGTGATGGAATTGGATTTAGAAGAGTAGAAGCAGATGGAGGAGAACCATCAGCACCAGAAAGAGACAAGGAACATAATCATCCTAAATTTATTCCAAGAGGTGTTTTCTAATGGCTGCACCATTTTATACAACCGCTGCAAAAGTAAAAGCACAATTTGAAGATATTGATACAGACATCACAGATAGTCAAATATTAGAATTTATCAACACTGCAGAAAGCTTAATCGATTGTGTTATGAAAAAATCATTTAGAGCAAATTTCAGCTCAGCAAAACAAGGATTAATTGAAGAAACTGCAACATTACTTGTAGTATTTAAATGTTTATCAGTACAACCAACAGGACAAACAGGAAATATTAGTACTTCAAGAGCTGCACTTATGGCAGACCTTTGGTGGGCACAATCCAATAGAAATTTAAGACTTCTTGCAGATAAAAGAATTGTACAATATTTATCGGATGTATAATGGCAAATGGAGATGAAGTACCAGGAATTGAAGGAATAAATGATAGTGTAGATTCGGTATTCACAGATAACACTCTAAGAAGAAGATATTTAGATGAATTCCCTTCAGCCCTATCATCAGTTACTGTAGAAACAGGAACATCTTTTCCATCAACTCCTGCAGATGGAAAATTATTTTTAAGAACAGATGAAAGCAAACTTTATATATTCTTCTCATCTACATGGTTTCAAATAGCAGTATTAGATGCAAGCAGCAACTTAAAAATTGGAGGAAGATATTTAAAAGAATGAATAAATTCGAAATTGTATTTTTAATATTCTTAGCATTCGGAGTATTTGTCAATGGAATGGTCGAACATTTAGTTTATGGAGCAACAAGTGATCCTGCTGAGTTTGGAAACTCAACAGACACTACATGCACAATTGGAGGTACTGCAGGAAATATAGTCTGCACAGGAAGCGGAACTTTTAGTTCTGTTATTGCAAATGTAACAGGAACATCAAATTCAACAGATTTCTGGGACAATTTAGATACTCCAACGGATATTAATGCAGCAGATATCACTAATGATGGAACTTATATTCTAACTTCTGCTCTGCCTTTAGCAAATCAAACAAAACCATATTGTGGTAATGTAACAGGTGCAACTTCTAATTTATGTACAATTACAGATACAAATACTCAAATTGGAAACTGTTCAGGATTAAATAGTTGTGGTAATATAATTTACACAAACAATGGAAGTATTCTTAATGTTAATAGATCTAATTATTGGGATAATTTAGATACTCCTAATGATTTCACAAATATTATAGCTTCTCAAATAATTCAAGCAAATGAATTTTCAGGTGCTTTAAATTGGTCTTACCTACAAAACTATCCTGCTGCTTGTCCTGGCTCTGGAAGCACTCAATCATATGTTTCAACAATAGCAGATTCAACAACCTGTACAACAATAACAAGTTTAGATACTTCTAACATCCAAGATGTTTATTTATTAAATAATGGAGATGTTTCAACAGGAAATATTGACTTAGATGATGGAGTAGGAGAATCACCAAAACTAAGATTTTTAAATGCTCTTAATAATATATCTCAGATTTATGAACAAACTGATGGAGATTTATTTATTGATGCAGCAAAAGGCTTTGAATTAGCTGGAACTTCATACAGAATGACCACGCTTACTAATTGTGATACAATTGATACAGATGGTTCAGGAGTTTTATCTTGTGGCTCTGATGATGATACAACTTGTGGAACTTCTGGAATCTGTTCTACAGTCTATCAAAGCGCTAGTACTTTAGATTCCCTTTATGTTAGCAGAAATGCTTGGACAGATCATGATAATTATCCTGCTGCTTGTGCTGGTGGGAGTTATGCTTCTACTATCGGTGATACATTAACTTGCTCTAATCCTGCTACTGAAAGTGATTCCACTTGGACTCTTCATAATTCTTATCCTTCAACTTGTGCAGCTGCTACTCCTTTTATAGGAACTATAGGTGATACTTCAACCTGTAGAGGAATTGTTTCAGATACTTCTCCTCAATTAGGGGGCTATCTTGATACAAATGGAAATAACTTAGGGTCAACTACAGATGAAATTGAAAATATATACATAACTACTAATAATAAAATATTCTTAGGAACTGGACAGGAGGGTGAGATTTTCTATGATGGCACAAAAATCGTTATCAAACTTAATTAAGATTATCATAATCTTTACAATAACACTTCCAATAAGCTTTGCATTCTTAATAGATGATTTTGAAGATGTTTCTGATTGGACTCCTTCAGCCGACATAACTACATTCACACTAGAAGATACAATAGTTAAATTTGGGTCTTTCTCCGGAGATGCAAATGTTACTACGAATGCAGATGGCTCAGGAGAATTAACAAAAAATTTAGACTCTTCAATAGATGCTCTAGGAATTAACTTTTCAATATGGGTTTACATAGACTTAGATATATTCACTCTAGACCCACCATTGGAAATACAAATAGTTGATAACACATCAACTAGTTGCGATATGATGGAATTTGGGGGTGTACAAAATTGGGAAATTTTTGCAGCAAATTTAGTAGATGAAACATGGACTCAGGTCTTTTCTGAAAATACAGCAGATATATCCTCTCCTGGTTGTGATTTTACAAATATAAAAAGAGTTGATATTTTTGTTGCAACAGATCCACCATCAGCAGGATTCCCATTTAGTATTTACTTTGATAATTTTGAAGCAGATTCGTGTTCTAATTATAACCAAAACAATTGGAGAATAAGAAATGCAGATGCCTGCACTTTAAATATTACAGATTCTATAACAGGAAATTTAAACATTTCCAATGGATCCTTAGAAATACAAGACGCGGGTCTTTTAACAGTTTCTGGGGGATTTGCTTATGTTTATCCACAAAGTAATTTAACAATTCTATCAGGGGGACAAATTAATGGATGAAATAAAACAATTCAAAAAAGAACATACAGGAGATTATATTAAGTATTCTCCTAAAGAATTAATTGGAGGATTGCATACAAAGTTTGATAAACAAGCAGAAACAATGGTTGATCTACAAAAGAATATGACTAAATTAAATACAGAAGTCAAATGGTTAAAGAAATTAGTATTCACTCTTTATGGTTTGATTGGAACTATTCTGATTAAACCAGTAAGGCAAATTATACAAAAAATATTCGGAGGTTAAACATGACAGAATATAGTTTTTGGACAGGTTTATTGAAAACAGCAAAGAACTCTGCATATCTATTAATTCCGTTTGGATTAGCACTGTTAGTATCAGTCCCAAAGGAATATGCTTGGATTTCAGGACCAATTGTTTATTTTCTAAAGAACCTATATGAAAATAAATTAAAAAAATAAAGAAATTCCTAAAGGAATATAAGGAAAATCTTATGTTTTCCCTAGATTCCTAGAGATTTAAAGTGCTTTATCAACACTATAATCGATTCTCTAGTTATGATATTTATAAAACTTTCTAATTTATACGTATAAATTAATTTCTGGCCACATTTTTTTATGTATTAATTTTCTGCACTACTCAGCTTTTATACGTACATACCCTTCTATGAAAAGGGGGGTTTTATATATTAGTTATACATTCCATATCTCATGGCAACTAGTGAAAAACACGAAGAAAGACTAAGAGAAGTTATAAAAGAACTGAGGGAAGAAGGATATAATGTAATCGATTTAGAAATGAAAAGTCCAGACGCAATCGCAGTCAAAGATAATAAAATTATAGCAGTTGAGGTTCTAGGAAGGACTTTCATAAAAGGAAGGGGTTGGAAAAATAACTTCACAATTAAAAGAAAAAAACAGATATATGATATGTTTGATGATATTATTATAAAAACATTCGATTATAATAATCCTCCAGAGGAAGAATAGGTTATGTCGTCTACAAAATAACCCCATCATTTCTCATGTAATCCTAAATTACAAAAAAAGGGTCTCAGAAAAAGTATTCCCCATACGGAATATGTATAACTTCATATGTACAGAATGGACTGGCAGATAACCGCACTCGTTTCTTAAAAGCCCAATCCGTCGCTATCTCAGGGATGGCAGTCCGCACAACCGTATCTTAAATCCTTTTCTACATCCTCCTCAAAGAGATTTTCATACGTACCATGGTGCACTTCGCCTCTCCAACCTAGATAAGCACCACATTCTTCACACTTAAAATCTGCGTTTATGATACATTCTCTTCTCTTCTCTTTCCACTCATCACTACTCAAATAAACATAGTAAGAACGAGTCAGGGACTTGTCAAAAATTACTTTTTGTTGTTTATTTTGAATCACAATCCCCATCTTAAAACTATTTAAAGAGCAACTATTTAAATCATAGTACGCATTCCGTACGCCTTCTGGCCATGTTTTTTTCAAAGAAAAGCATACTTTTTGTCAAAGTGTATATTGTATGTACTGATACACACCGCGTTTTTCCGAGGGGAGCACTCTATTGGCCCTGTTGCTATGATGGTGATGGTTGAAAAATTTCACAGACTATGGACGCCTGCAAATGATAAAGCTTTTCCTATAAGGACTTATATAAATACTTATATAGGTACTTATACAGGTCGCTGTCACTAAAGCATTATTCATTCTCAAGAACTGCGTTCGCTCTACGTCTTTTAAATGGTCGGTGAATTTTAAAAAACACCAATCGAGCAAAAAGGGCTCATCCGAGTCCCAGCTCTTAAAAAACGGAGGTGATAATCATGTCACAACCAACACACAACTTTAGAGACAAAAATGTATCTGCTGCAGTCTTTGAAAAAGAAGCAGAAGGAAGTAACGGTAAGTTTACTTCAAAATCTATAGCTCTTCAAACAGGCTATAAAAACAAAGATGGAGACTGGATTAATAGAACTTTAACAATCGTCGAGAACGATTTGAACAAAGTAATTGATGTCCTTCAAAAAGCAAAATCAGCTATGTTAACTTTGCCCCTAAATCCTAACAGGGTTTAAGGAGAACATTAATATAGTTCTTTTGTTTTATTTTTCTTTTCTGGCAAAGACCAGATGAGAAGGAGATAAAAAACAATGAATCGAAAAGATATAGAAAACGTGATTGAATTACATCAACAAGGCAAAGATGTAGAGCAAATAATGTTTAGCTTAAATTTGCCTTATGAAAAGGAGGATGACTGAAATGAAAATTATAATACCTTTAGATGGAGCTAGTCCTTCAGACATAGAAGAACTAAAAAACCATCTAATAAAAGAATTTTGGGCTTTTGAAGAGAAGGATTGAGATGAATCTAACAACAACTCCAGCAATTGATATCCTAAAGTGTCTAAAAAGAAAACCTTTAAACACAGGAAATTTCCAAAAGGATTTTGAAAATTCTCAAAAGCCCAGGCTGGAATGCATAGGTGAAATTAGGAGAAGAGGAGGAATCAACTTCCTCAAAGAACTTAATTGGGGTGTTTCAGAAAACAGCATCTATAAAAACAGATACACTGCAACAGAAGAAACTCTAGGAAAAAGGTTTGAATTCTATGTATACAATGGAAGCAACCTTTATAAAACATTTGAAGAATGGCTAGAGTATGAAGCACCATATATCTGTGAAAATTGGCTCCCTAAAGAAATCTGGGTAGAAGATGAATGTTTCTCAGAACATCTTCCTAAAAATAAATTAACTGGGTGGGTTAAATGAGCGGATGCCAAATTCATACCAATTGCAGAAATCGAGCTTGGATAAGAAAAAACTTCGAAATAGAAGGATTCAGCTTTGGAATAATACTCTATAGCATTTATATTCCAAAATCAAAACCACCAATGTCCAATTATCTTGGTATATAATCAAAACATTTATATATGAGTGCGTACGCATAATCTATATGAAAACACAAATTAATCTTTCTATTGACGTGAAACAAAAAGAATGGCTTATAAAACATTCTAAACAACCTTCAAAAATACTTTCAGATGCAATAGATAAATTAATGAAGAAGTAAAGCGAGCCAAAGCAAAAATCCTCAGTAATGGGGGCTAATTCATTCGCCTCGGCTCAAAGATAATAAGAAACACAAATACTTAAGATTAACTAACAATGGCACAAAAAATAAAAATTAACTTAACAATCTCACAAGAAGTTTATAAAGATATAAAAAAAAGAGATAACTTTAATGCTTCTGCTTATTATGAAAATAAATATCGTGAAGAATTTCTGAATGAAGAAGGACTAAGGCACAGCCTGGAAGAGCTTGATAAAAGAAGAGAAGTTCTTTCTAATAAACTTATTGATATAGCGTCAACAAAAACAATAATTCCAAAAGTTGACAGCAACAGATGTCCTATTTGCACTATGTTTTTCAATGAAGATATCTCAATCAGAAAGAAAACTCACGTCTATAAAGAATTACACACCTGCAAGGAATGTGTAGATCTAAATAAAGTCCATATAGACAAATTAGTCCTACAAATGAAAGAAGCCGAAAGGGGAAGTGATGATGAAGATGATAATTGAATTAACAATAACAGAAGCAAAAATAATAGTTTATGAGATAGTTAGCACTTTTACAAGTCTACAATACCCAAAGTCAGAATCAAAAAAAGGGGGATTTAAGTTTAAGAATTTCGATAAATTTGATAAATCTGATTTTCATTTGAAGGAAGCAGAAATTACTGCTGCTGAGTTTAAAGCTTATTTTAATATTTTAAGAGAGATAAAGAAACAGGGTGTGATAAAGTGATATTAGTTGATTGGAATCCTGATTATCCAAGCACAGCAAAAGTAAGATTCAGCAAAGAAGAACAGGATTTAATAAGAAAACAATTCTCCAAACTTGCTCCTGGAGAAAATATACATATAAAAATTGTAGAAGGTGATTGATGAAAATAAAAATTATTGTTTTGTTGAGCTTTTTGATTTTATTAGTTGGCTGTTCACAGCCAGATTTACTTAAAATAACAAAGGATTGGGAAAAAATTGGATTTAATAAGGGAATGAATAAAGGTATTGAGATTTGTGAAAATAATTACAGACCAATATTAGAACAATTTATTCCTCCAGATAATTGTACAATTTTAATTATTGATAAATACAGTATGAAATATATATGTGAAGGTGATAAACAATGAAAAAATATATTTGTAAAGATGGAACTACAAGATACCCATTACCAAATTGCAATATCTGTAAAAAAAGAAGCAACACCACAGATAAAGAAACAGCACAGATAGCAAATAGGGATGGAAGAATTTGCAGAGTTTGTACTAGAAACATCAAAGAAGGGAAACTAGAAGTACATAAAGGAAGATGGGTAAACAAAAAAGAACATGGAGAGCTACACAGATTCCCAACAGAATACAAAGCAGAGTTCAGAAAAGAAACTCTCTGGCAAAAAATATGCAGGTGGTTCAAATGAAAAAAGATGAATTAGTTAAAGAAAATAAAACTTTTGAAAAAGATAACAATGTATTAAGAGGACAAAAACAAGAGATGATAGACCATATAGGAGAGCTTAAAATAGTTCAAAAAAAATACATAGAAACTCTTGAACAAAAAGCAACATTCATGGAAGATTTGGTCTTGCATTTAACAAGCCATCCAATAACAATCCAACACAAAGATGGCGCAGTTGAAACTTTCTACAAAAATGCAAAGAGTAACAATGGACCATATCATCAACCAGAGAGGTTCCAACCATGAAAAAATACAAAGGAAAGATTATGGGAATGGAGAGAACTGATTCAGGAGCAATCCTAATGATTGAAATAAAAAACCCAAAGACAATTCCCCTGGACAAAGACTGTGAGGTCACTCTCAAATGAGCTTCGAAGCACAATTCCCAACAATGGACATTATAAAACACCCTGAAGCATATTTTATAACACAAGACAAAGCCCTTATGCCTTATCTTATGAAACATTGTTTAGACAAAGCAAAAGTAAAAGAACTATTTGATAAATATAACATGCATATCCATCATCCAATATTTTACAAAGAATTGGGGTTATAATGACTGAAACAAGAGAAACCAAAGGAGAAGTTGAAGGCTGGGGCAAGGAAGTCCGGGACTTCAACAAAAATGGCAGAGGCTGTCGTGGAATAAAAGTAGAAGGCAACTGGCACAACTTAATTGGATTAATCAAAGATTTAAAAGTAATCCACAATGAATTCCAAAAAGGAGATCATGTTAAATTCACAGAGAAAAAGAACTTAAAAGGCTACTGGGATATCAGCAGTAAAATAGAAAAGATATCTTCTGAAGAAACAGTAAATGATGATGAAGTCAAAGTAGTAGGCACTGAAAAAGAATTCAATGCAGAGGCTCAACCAGATATGAGCAAAGTAAACATCATTGATTTAGAAGCAAAGCAAGACAATATCATAATCGCTTGCCTTAATGCAGCTATTGAAGAAATGATATGTGTACACAAAGACCCAAAAAGAGAAGTTGAGATGAATGATTTCTACAAACTAGTAATTGAATTCACAGAGAAATATTACAAAGGAATAATGAGTCTCAAGGAAAAGCTCAAAGGGGATAAAGATGACCATTGATGGACTAAATACAATGATAAAATTATGTCAGGAGAAGATAAAGAACAATAAAGAAGAGAATAAGATTTATAGAAGAAGCATCTATGATTATCAAAAAGAAATAAATAGATTAGAAAGCGGAAAATGAACTCAGAAATAAAAAAAGCAAAAATATTATGTGAAAGTTGCGGAGCTGAACTATTAGTTGCAGAAGATAAAGTTTTCTGTCAAACAGAAGGCTGTAAAAATGCTGATGGAAGCTTCAAACAAATAAAACCTAAATATGCTGTTGACAACAAAGGAAACTTTGTTGAGATAGCAAAAAAAGGAGATATAACCAGGAGGTAAATAAATTGAAAGGAAAAGTTAAGTGGTTTAATGAAGCAAAAGGGTTTGGATTCATCGAAGGAGAAGATAATGAAGATTATTTTGTACATGTCTCTCAAACTGATGAAAAACTAGTTCAAGACCTTGAAGTAGAATTTGAAACAGAAAAAACAGACAGAGGCATGCAGGCAAAAAAGGTTCATGTAATAAACTAAAAATGAAATTAACAAAGATAGAGAGATTTGTATTTAATTTTTATGTTTTCATGAAAAGACCTAAAAAAGATTTTATTGATCTGTTAAACAGATTCAAAATAAGAAGATTAACTGAAAAAAAAACATGGAAGTGATAAAATGAAAAAAGGAAATGAAAAAGAAGTTGCAGAAAGTTCACCAGAAGATGTAGCTAATACTCAATCTGTTGAAAGCAAAGGAAAAGTACCAATGAATAAAGAGCAGAAACAAAAGTTCGAACCTTGGGGAAAATTTGAAACAGAAACCCTTCAGCTTTCCGCTGATGAAGAGAGAGGAAAAAGAGACAAACTTTTCTTGCTTCTTGACAAATTAGAAAAAGGAATTGTTTTTATTGATGAAGATATATATACAGGAATTGATGTAGCAAGGATGGAATTAAGAGCAGCTCGAATAAAATTGGATAGCTTCCAACTAGACCAAAAGCATGCAATAACAAAACGGAGAGACCAAACACAAATAATAACTTACAAAAAAGAACTTGAAAGACATGATAAAAATATCATAGCATTTGAATTTCAACTGAAGCAAGGGAGACCCATTATTGGGGGTGGTACAGTTGAAGCTGAACCAGAAACCACAGAAGAAGGAAACAAGCAAACAAAGTAACTTCTGCCCCAAATGTAAATCGAGATTGATTTACATTAAGGCTGGTTCTGAACTAATTGATAAAGGAATACAAAGCTGGGAAGACACATTCAAATGCAGCAAATGCAAAAAGGATTTCCCAGCAGACATGTTCCTCCAGCAAAAAAAACTATACAGATGGTAAAAAACAATAAAGCAGAAACCAAAGGACACAATCTAACTATTCACCTAATTGCACATTTCATTGAAATGATGGGTCATAAAGCAGAGATTGAAGCTGACTTTGGAGATTATATTGCTGATGTTTTTGACTGGAAAACTGGCTTGGCTTATGAAGTCCAGACAAATAGAAATAAAAAAGCAGAGAAGAGTAAGTTTGATAGGGCTTTGTTGCATGGAGAGATTAAAGATGTTGTTTTTATACATCTAAAAGGTGCTACAGGACATCTTGGCTTCCCACCAAGAGCAATTGTCAAAACACTGATTTATCAAAACCTTAGAAAAAAAATAACAGGAGCGTGAAAATGGCAAAAGAAAAAGTTAAAAAAGTTTTTAAAGAGAATATTGTATGTCCACATTGTGAGAAGAAGATAGTAGTTACAAAAACAAAGAAGAAAATATCAGAGGCAGTTGCAGCAGAGTATGAAGAAAATGTTGTTGTTGAAAAAGATACACAAACAACATTAACAGAGAAAAAAGCTGGCAAAAAGAAGAAAAAATAATAGAGGATATAAATTAAAATGAAACTAAAAACTATAGAAGAAATAGATAAAGAATTTTTAGAACAAAAAGGATATAGTATTTTATGTAAACCAACAAGAGATTTAATAAAAAAAGAACTAGCAATCAAATGGATAAAAGAATTAGAAATAGGAACACATATTTTATTTACTAATCTAACTAAAAGAAGTTGTGATGATTGTGCATCATTACTTAAACATATTTTTAGTGTAACAAAAGAGGATCTCAAATGAAATTTGAAGATTTCCTAGAAAAGAGAAGAGAGCTAGGCATAGACACCTACGGTGAAAAAAGTTATAAACAATTAAAGCATAATGCTTTGATTCAAATGGCTCAAGAAGAGCTGGGAGATTTCTCCTGGTACATCAGATGGTTAAAAAAACAAGGAACTAACTTATTATGGTTAATAACAATAATGAAGTGGATTTACTATCTGCTTGAAAAAAAAAGGAGATGATAAAAGTGAGATGTGATGAATGTTTACAAAAAATTAAAGAAAATAAGTTATATTTTATTGAATACAAAGATAAATCAAAAGTTTTGATTATTCCATGTAAATGTGGAGCACGAAATAAGATTCCGTCAAGTATAATAAGAACTCAAAAGGCGGTGGTATAAATGACTGATGAAGAAATCCTGAAGCACCCAAGCCTCAGAAGAAACTCAAACCACAGAAAAGTGTTTGAAGAAGCTGAGGAGAAGGAGAACCAATGAAGATTTGTGGAACTTGTGAATATGGACATCTTAGTTTAGACATTTTTCCATGCAGCGAATGTAAAAAAAAGAGTAATTGGAAAGCAAAGAAAGGAGGTACTCAATGAAATGTGAATATAAACTAGAACATCCAAACTCTAAAATTGGAGAACACCATTTCCACGGAGATGTCTGTTGTAAATGTGGATTAAACAGAGTTACAGGAAACCAAATATCAAGAGATTCATTATTAGAATTAAGAAAGGAGGTCTGGTGAAAAAATGATAAATTTTCCTGCTGGATATAAAGAATTGATTTTGTCTGGAGAAAAAAAGATAACAATCAGAAAAGGAATAATAAACAATTTATTCCCACTCCAAACAGAAGAAACAAATTTAGGGATTACATTAAGAATCACAAGAGTAACCTATTGCTTATTTGGAGATATCCCTAAAGAAGATTATATTGATGATGGATTTAAAACAGCAGGAGAAATGTTAAAAGGATTAAAAGAATTCTACCCTAGTTTAAATTTTGGTGATTTAATGACTGTAATAAGATTTGAGGTTTACAAATGATTCTCTGCTTTCATGATATAGGAACAAACCCAAGTAAGTATGTCTTAACACCAAACCAGCTCAAAAAAGTTTTGGAAGATCATCCAGATGCAGAAATACACTTTGATGATGGCAGAAAAGGAGTACTTGAATTTGCTCTGCCAATTTTAGAAAAATTAAAAAGAAAAGCCACAGTCTTTTTGGTACCTAATTTTCTTAAAGGGAAAATTCCAGAGCATGAAAGATACACTAAGTTTATGACTGAAGATGATATCAAAATATTAATCAAACATGGCTGGGAAGTAGGGTCCCACTCTTATTCTCATTCAGATTTAACTAAGTTAACAATAGTTGAATTAAATGCTGAAATACTTCAATCAAAGAAGTTTCTTGAAAAAGCTTTTGAGAAAGAAGTAACTAAATTCTCATATCCATATGGAAGAGCAAATGAACAAATATTTGGATATGCTAATGAGTATTACTCAAAATGTTACACTTTAGATTCTGATTTAGGAATCAAAAGAGCACTTGTCATCGATAAGAATGGCATTTAGCAGAGGAAAACAATGGAAGAAGAAACAAAAGATGCTATTGCTGAAAATGCAGAAGAAACAGGAGATACTGATAAAGCTCCTGAAGATTCAGGAAAAGAACCATCAGATGATTCAAATGAATCTGGCAGTGAATCAGATAAGGAACAAGATTCAGATAGCAAAGAAGAATCAAATGGTTAAGCTAATGGGGTTTAAAGCCCCAGCTTTATAACAATGAAAATCTTACAAAAGATAATCAACAAAATTAAAAGTAGATACATTATTCATAAATGGAGAAAAGCATTTTTAGGATTAAAAATAAGAGATATGGTAGCTTTTCCTCCAGAAACAACTATTAAAAGAAGAAAAATAAAACATCCAATTATCCAAACAAAGATATAAAATGACATTTATGAAAGAATTACTAAATGAAATTGATAGAAATAGAGAACTACAAGAATTCTACAAAGCAATCCCTACAGGATTTATTGGGGCATCAATAATTGAATTAAATATCAATGCTGCAAAAAAAGCAATTGAAGATAATGATGTTGTAGCAATGCTATTATGTTTTAATAAATTAAAAGGTAATAAATAATGTTCATAAAAAAGAAAGCCAGACCATTGCAGTCAAGAGAAGCACTCGGCTTTAGAGGAAAGCGCGGTGATAGAAGTTGTTTTAAATGCGGTAACACAGAAGATAATAACTATGATAAAAATGGAAAACTTAGGCAATTAAAAGTAAAATCAATAGATAAAAACTTAAACAACACAAGGATAAGCAATCATATATACACTTGCGAGAGATGCAGATAATGGCAGAACAAGGAAGATGTCATAATTGTGATAGATATTTTGAAATGCAGGAATCACCAGATGGAGGTTCAACATGCAGCACAAAATGTTCAAATGAATACACAAGCTATTTAATGGAGGGATTATAGATGAGTAAAATAACATGTACATTCAAAAGCAGAAGCGATTTAGAAGGATTAAGAGATATCTTAGTAATAGTTCAAGATTGTAATTTATCAATCTTTCATGGGATAATTAGAAGAAGATTATTAAAAAGTGTTGAAAAAAGATTAAAAGGAAAATGAGTTACTGTTGTGAATTTTGTGAAAAAATTATGGAATATGAAGAATTCATGGAACATCTTTGTGATGAACAAGCATATCATAATTGGCAAACATTTAAAGCTTTTGAACAATCTTGTTTATCAGACCCAAATATTATAGTTGCTTATAATAGTGAATTATCAATTTGAAATAAAATGAAAAAACCTAATGAAATATTTGCTGATAATGTTTCAGCAACAAGAAAACAGATTAAAATAAAGTCATTCAAAGAATCTAATGGGCAATTTTATATGTTTACAAAAGTTAATAACAAATGGTGCATGGTTGGATTTGATAATGGAGAAGCCACCTTAATAGAGAAATTAAAAATCTGCTGGGTATTAATCAAACCAAAATTTCTCAGCAATTACACAGAACATTGGTTTTAAAAGAAAATGAAATTTATAGAATTTGTAAAAAAACTTAATGAAAATGGTTTAACAATTGGACAACATAAAGAAGATTCCAATGTTTTAGTTATTGGAGATTACACAACAAAAAATAAAGAAGGCAATACAAAGATGATGTTGATAAAATCATTAACTGAAGAACATATTAATGCAATCCAACAACACGGAAATGAATTTGAATTTGAATTTAAACATACTATGGAATTAAAAGAAAACTTAGATAAAGGAAAATTGAACAGAACAATTACTTTTGCAAAATACTATGAAATAAGATGTTCGTAAAAAAAAGAAGTAGGAATCCTATAAGCCAACTGTTTCCTCTAGTTAGAAGAAACAGACCTAGAAGAGATGGATTATCTGGTGAAACAGAAAAGCACCAGACTCCCTGGCCTCCTCCTTGGATGAATACTCATAAAGATTTCAAAAACCCAAAGAAATTTCCGATGGAAATAGATCATATAAATATGCAGAATTGGGTTGGCAGACCCTGGAACCTTAGATGGTTAACAAAACTATCACATATTGAAACAACAAAATTTCATTTATTTCCTTTTAGAAGAAAACAATTAAAAAAAGCACCAACTAGAAAATCAGGAAGATTTGCCAGCTGGGAATAAAAGCATTTAAATACAAGCTTCATATTATAAAAAATGGTCTAAACCACCAAAAGTGATTTCTTTGGAAATTGCGCCCCACACCCCGAGTCTTATCAGCTCGGGCTTATAATCATGGAAGAAGAAAAAACAAAATCAAAAGTAGAACAAGATAAAATTAATCTTAATAGATTAAAACATGGTTTCTATTTCACTGGCTTCAAACCTTGCACTAATTGTAAAGTAATTGACAAGTGTAAAAAAAAGAACGAATTCCAAGATGAACTAGGAATTTACAGATGTCAAATTGAAAAAGATTTCTTTGATAAAACAATGGCAACCATGCAAAGAGAGTTCCAATTGGAAGAAAAAGATTTATTCCAACTACCCCAAGTAATCATGAACATGATAAAATTACAAAGGATGAATATCTGGCAAGCAGATAAAGGTTTAGTTGGAAGATCTAAAATATTCAATCCAAAAACTGGAGCAGAACACGACATCAATACTCCAGGAGTATTAAATAGAGATGTCTATTACACTCAGAAAGCCTTGCTGGCTTTTTTCCAATCACTGAGATTCACAAGAGAATCAAGAGATGCAAAAGACGGAGTAGATGTCTTAGCAAAGATGATGTTGCAAGGAGCAAGAAAGAAATGATATTTCAAAGAATTATAAAAGAAAAAGACGGATTCCAAATAGGAGATTTTGGAGTTTGTTTTAAACCAAGAGAAGGAGAGCCCAAAGAATGACACCAGATGAAACAGCAGTATCAAAACCATTTAGAATCTACAAACTAGAAAGCAGTTTAATAGAAACTGCTGCTTACAATAAAGCAACAAGCCAGCTAATTCTCAAATTCAAAAACTCATTAGACCTTTATACTTATGATGGATTCCCAATCTTGATGTTTGGAGAATTTATGGCTTCAACAAGCTATGGATCCTTTTTCCATAAAATAATCAAAGGAAAATATCAATTCACAAAAAAATAAAGAGTTAATATTATGAAACATATCATAGGGTTTGATAAAGGAACAGGAAAAGATTATTCTTGTAAGATAACAGCTAAAAAATACAAAAACGGAACAATAAAAGTAATAAAAATAACAAGGAGCTGATAAATAATGGGATATGAAAAAGTATTTGTAAAAATTGTCAATGTAAGAACAAAAGAGATTCTAGTATTAAATGCAAAAAGGAAACGGAAAAAAGGAGAACCTTCAATTTGGAGTGCCAAAGACTTCAAACTCCATGAAATAAAAGTTGCAAAAGGATAAAAATGTGTGACACATGCGGAGACGGAATTGTAATCCTTATTGGAAACAGTCCACACAAGTTAGTTAATTGTCCAAGCTGCCACAGATTAATTCCTGAAGACCATTTATATACTAGATTTATTGCAACAACAAGTTAACTGAACTCAAGAAGCTTCGATGAAGGCAGATTGTTTTTTATCAATCTAAACCAATAGTTACTTTAGTAAATATTTAACATTTCACCACCATGTTGGCTGGAATGAAATATTCAGTTCAATGAAGCCTGAGACTTTCAGTTAATGGAAATGCGAAAGGCACTAAAAAAGTCTTGTTCCATACTTGATTTCTTTTGTGCCTCGCAAGATTTCTAACAAAGATAAATCCCCAACCATCCCAAGCCAACCACCAAACCATCCAACCCAGCCCAAGCCACTGCAGACAAGTCCGCTCCATCCAAAAAAACTATTTTGCTACGCAAAGAACAAAAGCAATTAGATTGCTAAAACTTAATCCTAAAGGATTGAAACAAAAGAAATCACAGGATTTCTAACAAAAAAGATTGACATCTTTTTAACAAAAACAAAACTGCAAACCCATTCTGAGACAGCCGAGAACGTACAGAACGTACGTTCACTGAGCCTTTTGCTCGGTTATCTAAGGTCTATATCCTATAAGTAATACAATTACAATTATTAACAATATATACGTATAGTTATAACGTAGTGATATCAGTTTACACATATTCTAAGAGTATTCAGTTGAATATTCACTTAGGGTTATTTATTGCATTTAATCACAAGATGATTTAACATCAAGGCCTTATTTAATTTCTAAAGAAGGATACATATTCAATACGTATAAATGAAATCTAATCAGTTGTTCGATATTTCCGAACACCCAATTTCTTATACTTAATAGATATAATTAATATGTTCACAGAAATGCAAACATTTCTGGCATCCTAGAAATCTTCGATTTCTATGATTTCTAACATATATGTTAGAGTAGTAACGTAACTTGTTTTGATATAATTTTTTTGGCCACATCTTTCATGGCCTAATATAACTATATGTATCCTATACGTATACCTATTTGGCCAGAGGCCAGAAACAATCGCCCCCCTTATATTGGGAATATGAAGATTCTCTAATCAAATAGAGGCCAATATACACCATCCATCATAGCAATAGGTCTTCCTTCGGCTAAGCCTACGTTGCTTTGCAATCAGACAAACACTTGCAGTTATATATTCAGCAAGGTTTTTATTTCATCCAACTTTTCGCAGTAAAAGTTAGGGAAGGCTTCGCTCTTACTTCCCTACTAAGCAAGCTTAGTCCACTTTACTTTGCGCAGTTGGATTCATAACTAATGTATTCCCCCAACCATCCATCCAACCACCAACCCCAAACTTAATTGAAATGCTCAGAAATGCAAACATTTCTGGCATCCTAGAAATCAAAGATTTCTATGACTTAATAGAAAAGAATAGGCCTGCTAAAAACATAGGGGCCTAAAAGAATAGGGGCACCCTCCAGTAAATAGGGGGGGCTCGAGTAAAAGAGCCACTTAGGTGGCCACCAGCCCGGCGTTGAACAGCCTGGCAGGCCATTGGGGGCTACGCCCCCAACACCCCCCCCACGAGAGTTCGCTTCGCTCACTCACTACTGGGGGCTCCGCCCCCGTTCCCCCCGACCGTGAAGGTTGTTGAATTGGCTTACGCCATTCAACTGCCCTCACTCTAAGGGGGCTCCGCCCCCTTGACCCCCGACCGCTCTTTGTTCGTGCTCCGCACTCACAATAGTATCGCTCTAAGGGAGGGTTCCCCGACAGGCTCGGGTGAACCCCCCCTTGACCCCTACACGATAGTCGCTACGCTCCTTCGCTTGTGGGGGAAGTTACACTTCCCCCTCAACCCCCTTCTCTTTTGCGAGTGTTCGTGAGGGGGGGGATACCCCCCCCTTCACTCACCTCTCAAAAGAACGTTACGACCTACCCCTACCCCCCGCTTCGCTCCATCCCTTTCTATTTACTACTGCAAGTCCCTACCCCCCGCTCCGCTCCATCCCTTTCTATTTACTACTGCAAGTCCCTACCCCCCGCTCCGCTCCATCCCTTTCTATTTACTACTGCAAGTCCCTACCCCCCGCTCCGCTCCATCCCTTTCTATTTACTACTTGTTGGGGGGCTAGCCCCCCAATACCCCCCATCCGACCATCTATTAATCTTTCTCATTTGGGCTTCGCCCATCTCTAACAAACAAACTCTTTATTATTCTAATCTACTAATCTCTAACAAACAAACTCTTTAACTTTCTCATTTGCCCTTCGGGCTTTGTTCCCCCGCTGGCAAGCCACCGCTCCCCCGCTCCGCTCCAACCTCTAAGTTTAAAACAAAACAATATAATATAATGGAAGCAACAGACTCCCAGACCCACCAACACACACCATATTTAATCTATATCTCAATCGCCGAAAAGGCTACCACCACCCAGAGGGAACCATACACAGAGGGGGAGGGGGATACTTATACTACTCATAATCTAGATATATCTAGATTGAATTATAAACTCAAAGCTTAATAGTTAAACTCAAAGCTTAATAGTTAAACACAAAGAGAATCTTAATAGCAATCTTAATTGAAACTTAATAGCAAAGAACAACCAGTCATTGATTAGTTCTTTTAAATAAACATAATAGTATTAATGGAAGCAACAGACTCCCAGACCCACCAACCACACTCATCCACTCTCCTACTCACACTCACCCACTCTCCTACCATCTCACTCGCCGACTCAAGGCTTTCTCTCCAATAACCAAGACCTCTATACAGAGAGTACCTCAGATGGGGGGGTGGTATTACTATAGTTGGTCTCCTCCAATCCCTATAACCCTCACCATATAACTAAGATTTTCTGCACGAGGCCAGTAGCTCGCAGACCAGGTGCGAGAGCGAGGCCAGACCTCATGCTCGAACAGGCTCAGGAAATCTCAAGCCGAGAATCCTCATCATCACAATCCTGAACAACACTAAACTCAAGATAACTCAATGAAAGCACTGTTCCGCTCCCGTTCGCAAGCTTCACTTACCACTCCACAGGTTTTTATTTAGCTAAGGTGTTGAATTAGGGGGGTTTATATAGTACAGCGGTTTTAGTACGCTAATGGTTGAAGATGGGGAACTAACAGAAAAACAGAATGAAACAGCAGATTTGCTAAGGGCTAAGAAAGACATGACTTTCTTTATGAATACTTATCTGCGGTTTAGCCCCAGAGTTGATCAAGCCCCGATTATAACAGCCTTGCAAGAAGGTGCTAGAAGAATTCTTATAAACAAAGGCAGGCGTTGGGGAGGTTCAAAGATAACAAGTGCAATAGCTATAACGCTTTGTTCTCAAATCCCTGGTTTAAAGTGCGGAGTCTTTTCTCCTGGTTGGGATGAGACAGAAGTATGGATGGATCACTTTAATGCATTAATTGAAACCTCTAATATTAGAGCCAGTCTTATTAAGGATGACAAAATGTTTAAGAAATTCTCCAACGGTTCTTTGGTTCGTGGAAGAGTTCTTAGCAGAACAGCCCAGGGCAAAAGGGGGCGTGGATATGATTTGGTTATCTTTACTGAAGCAGCGTTTATAGCTGATGATGAAATGCACATTGTAAGGCTAAGTAAATTAGATAATCCAAATGCAATAGAAATCTTAGAGTCATCACCAAATGGGTTGAACCATTTTTATAAAGCTCATGAAGACAAAGATTTCATTTCTTTTGATAGACCAACACACATGAATCCATTAGTTTCACCAAAAGAGCTTGCTAAAGAAAGAAGTATGATGACAGAGTTACAAGCAAGGCAGGAATTAGATGCAGAATTCATTGATGATTCTACTGCACCTTTCCCACAAGCCTTAATTGATATGGCAACAAAAACATCCAAAATAGAAAGGTATTGGACCCATTGTGAAGATAGAACAGGTGTTTATGTAGCAGGATTAGATCTAGGAAGGAAGAGAGATAAATCACAATTATATGTTTGGAAAATTGAAAAAGATGGAAACCTCCAAGGAGTTATGAGACATCAATTTGATTACAATCCTGAGGATCCTAGATTCTGGACAAAGGTAATAGACCATACAGAATATATGGCAAAAGATTTTAGGTTCACTAATCTTGCTGTAGATTGTACAGGCTTAGGTGATAAAGTTGTAATAGACATGCAAAACCAATTTGCAGAACATAAAATTTATACAAGAGTAGAAGGCTTTAATTTTACATATGCTTCTAAAAATAAATGGGAAGGCTTGATAAATCAGTTCTCTTTATTTTTCGAAAGATACAAACTACACTTCCCTTTTGATTTAGAATTTGTAAAACAATTAAAAAGCATAAGATTTAGTTCTGAAAAGAGATTATTCGAAGCAATTGGAAAATCTCCTGATATTGTAATGGCAGCTGCACTGGGAGTTATGTGCGCGCCAAAACATTCTGGCATGTTTTACTCAAAAGCAAATGAGCCAATAAAACCAACAGAGGAAGTTAACAAAACAAACATAACTACATCTTATGGTGGCTTGTAGAAACTTTTATATATAAAAGAGACATTATGGAAAATATGAATGCAAAAAGGTCACGTTCTAATCTAGTTAAAGAAAACATATTTCAAAAAGTCAGAGGAATATTAACTTCAGCGAGAGAGAAAAAAGATGCACTAACCCCTTTTTCTAAAGCATCAGAAGATAAAATTGAATTTGTAAATGCAGATTCAAACCATTTTAAAACATTTAAAGGAAAATTAGAGCTTGAAGTTTTGTATAGAAACAATTGGGCAATTTGGAAAGCAGTTAATGTAAGGGCAAATTTATTAACATTTAGGGGATTAAAGATAAAAGCCAAAGATCCAAAAGCATTGAAAGTCACAAATGAACTTCTAAAATTAATGCACCCAACAAGACCGGAATTAGCTTTACAAAATTCATTCAAAAATAGATCTATCAATACAGATGTTTTTGGAGGAGGATTTGACGAACTACTCTTCGAACCAAAAGGGACTGCAGAGAAACCAGCAGACCCAAAAGATGCTAAAAAACTTTTAGGATTTACAGCAATTCATCCACTAAATATAGATTATATCAGAGACCAATCAAGCGGAGCAATAAAATTTAAAAATAATGTTCCTGAAGGTTGGAGATTTATAAAAGACCCAAAATCTGGAACTGAGAAAGGAATTGAACTTCCATTAGGAAGGGTTGGACATTTGAAATATAATGTAATCGGAGATGAATTATTGGGAATTAGCACACTTGAACCAATTTTCAAAACAGGAGAAAGATTGTTAAAAATTGAAGAAGGAATAACTCAAGGAATATTAACACATGGAAACCCCCTTCATGATGTTATTGTAGGAGATGAATCTCATCCAGCAACGAAAAAAATGATTGATACCACAGCAAAAGAAGTTGCAGGATTAAATATGAAAAGTGAGTATGTTCATCCGCCCTGGATAAGGGTTGGACAAATAGAATCTTTCTCTTTAGGAAAATCACCTAACTATATGCAACCATTTATTACTGCAATTGCAGCAGCAACAGGAGTTCCAGAGTTCATTCTGTTGGGAAGAGGAGAAGGAACAAACAAAGCAACAGCTCAGGCAATGATTAATTTTATACATCAAACAGTTGAACCATTACAACAAGCTCAAGCAATGTATTTTGAAGAAGCAATTCTAGCTCCTTTAATGAGATTAAATAAAATAGAAGAAGTTCCAATGATTGAATGGAATGAAATACTTCCTAGAAATCCAACAGACTATGCAGAGATAATCAAAAAACTCACAGAAGCAATGGTTGGAGGAAAACAAATCATTAACATGGAAGAAGCAAGAGAATTGGCAGGATTAGGTCCTAAAGTTCTAGCAAAAACAAAACCAGGAAAAACAAGATTAACAAAAAAAGTTATTATTAAAAAATGAAAAATGGTACACATAGAGGATATAAATCCTGATAAACTATCATCTGAAGTTCTATTAAAATACCACACAATGACCCATCTCTGGTGGGAAAAAATTCTAAGAGGAGAAATTATTGAAGGATTGAATGCTGATGATGTATTTAAAAAACATAGGTTGATTGCTGAGGAAATGACCACAAGAGAGTTGGGGACAAATGACCAAGGATTGCATGCAACACCTTTAGAAAAAAAGAGAACAGAAGAACTGAATTCAATTAATCCTTTTAAATTCATAAAACAACCAGAACCAATAAGAGGAAGGTTTGATACTCAAATATATTCTCCAGAAACAGCAGAAGAAGTAATAAGCTCTCTTAGAGAATGGGATGAAGAATTGCAATATGGTATTTTTGTTGATAAAAAAGAAAAAGGGTTTGGAATTCAGATCCATAAAGTTGGAAGGAAAGCAGAACTTTGGAACCATAGAGGAGAAATTATAACTCAAAAAGTGCCATGTTTATTAAATGAAATTAAAAAAATAGATGTTGATTTTATTGCTGATGGGAATGTAGAAGATAAAAAATATAATGAAATTGAAGGGAGTGAAAAAAACTTAAAGATCATATTATCAGATTTGTTATGGATAAATGGAAGAGATATTCACAAAGAAAATTACAAAGAAAGACTTGAACAATTGAAAGAAAACATTTCTCAAACAAATAATATTAAAATATCATTCCCTAAATTGGTAAAATCTATTGGTAATTTAAAAAAAGAAATAATGATTGTTTCAAAATTACCTGGAAGCAAAGGAGCAACACTTAAAAAATCAACTTATATATATCCTGAAAACAAACACACATCAGGAATATTAAATTTAGAAAACAAATTATCTATAAATGCAGAGCTTGTAAAAATAGAAGAGGTTGAAGGAACAAATTTGATAGAATATTTAACAACTATAAACAATGGAACAAAAAAAGTATCTTGTGGAAGCATTCTTCATGAAAAAATTGATGCAGAAATTGGAGAGAATCTTAAAATAATTTTTGTTGAATTGAACAAAAATATAGATCCAAGAACAAAAAAAATCTGGTATGAGCTTTTTTCTCCAAAAATAGTGGGGGTATCTAATGAAGCAGATACAATGAAAACTGCAGAGTTGCTTGTTGAAAAGTCTGGAGGAAGAACATCAGAAAAAGCATTTCATGAAAAAGGAGAACTAATAAACAATGATAATTATAATAAAGAGTTTAAAAATAATGCATTGTTGTGGGAAACAGAAGAGTTTGATTTCGCACTATCCCAAGGATGGATTAATGAAAAAACAATCCCAAAAGAATTAGCTCAAGGTGGCGAAAAGGTTATAAAAAACAAAGAAGAATTCCTAATAAAAAAAGAAGTGATGGGAAACGCAATAGTCATATTAAGAGATGAAAACAATAAAATTACTCATAAAAAATTAGTTAATCTTGTGGAGGTAAATTAGATGAAAAAAACAATCCTACTAATCTTAACAGTTTTAGTAATACTTAGTAATTTAGTATCAGCAATTTGGCTTCCTCTATCAGAAAATAGAACAGATTTTCTTTATGTAAATGTTGATGGGGACACAATGACTGGTGACTTAGTTGTTGATACGAATGTAAATGCAACTAACTTTTATGGAATATATGATTGGACTATTGGAGCAGCACCTTCAGTATATTATTTAACATTCAATGGAACCGGGTTAAGTTTCAATGAAACTTATTTAAATATTACAATAGATGATATTGTTGTTACTGCAAATTCAAGTATGAGGTCTTATGTAGATAATACATTTATTACATTAGCAAATGAAGGAAATCTTAATGTAAATTCCTCAGTATATTGGGATAATGAAACTTCTCAAGCAGATTTAAATGTAAATGATTCAGATAAATTAGATGGAATAGACTCAACTCAATTCCTTAGAAGCGATATTAATGATACTTTAGAAGCATATTACTTATATCCAAATGGAACAAATCCAATATCATTAAATCATTTAGTTAATAAAGAATTTGTTGAATTAGCAGTTGCAGGATTAGAGATTGATTATTTCTTTACTAATGAAACTTCTGACATATCTGGATACTATGTATTGAATAATACTGTAAGAGGTTTTAATCAAACCATAGTAGAAAGTTTTAGTCTATCCTCAGGGAATGACCAGTTAATATTTAACTTTTCAACTACCGCAGGACTTCCATTTATTTTCCTGAGTGAAGGGATTTATGATGCACACATTCATTTAGACAAGAATGGTGGTGCGGCTCAAACTATAATTCCAAGATGGACATTAAGCAAAAGGAATTCATCAGGGGAGTTTTTGATAATGACATCAGAGACAGGCAATACAGAAGTAACAACCGATGAGCAAATATTTAATTTGCATTCTGTTTTTAATCAGGATGTGCCTATAGTAAATACTGATAGGTTAGTATTTAAGTTATTTGTGGATATAACTGGGGGAGGAAGTTC
>SDBS01000474.1_pt1 | contig 38823 bp, 28 predicted proteins | sample 2277091 | NCBI WGS metagenome assembly SDBS01 (sample SAMN10404972, study PRJNA504765) | marine sediment metagenome | isolation source: marine sediment core GS10_PC15, 163 cmbsf | place: Arctic Ocean: Southern Knipovich Ridge | collected 2010
GCCGCGATTGTTATTTCTTCACTGTTTGAGGAGCAGATACAGCTCGAGAGGTATAAACTGGAAGAAGATTTAGAAAAGCTGAAATATGTCCATCCTGAAATGGTTTCAATCTTTCCTGATCTGGAGCATGCCGGGCCGAAGGAACATCTGATGTGGGTAAGAAAGGTAAAAGAGAGTGTAAGCATCCCCGTGATTGCGAGCCTGAATGCGATTAACAGTGATACCTGGGTTGAGTACGCCAGGCTGCTCGAGGAGACAGGAGTTGACGGTCTTGAGCTAAACTTCTACTGGTCGCCTGTTGATTTTGATAAAGAGGGCTCAGCGATCGAAGATGAACAGGTTGACATACTCGGAGAAGTAAAAAAGGCTGTTTCAATTCCAATAAGTGTGAAACTCAGCACCTATTATTCTAATCCCCTCAATTTTATAAAGAGGCTGGATAAGGAAGGGGTAGACGGATTTGTGCTGTTCAACCGGTTCTTTCAGCCTGATATAGAAATTGAGGAAGAAAAACATATCTCGCATTTTAATTTCAGTTCTGAAAATGATAACAAACTGCCGTTGCGTTTTGCGGGCTTGCTTTATGGAAACATAAAGGGAGATGTCTGCAGCAGTACCGGGATAATGAATGCCAGGGATGTGATCAAAATGATACTCGCAGGGGCTGCCAGTGTACAATTTGTAAGCACCCTGTATAAAAATAAAGTTACTCACATCAGTACAATGGTCAGGGCTGTTGAAAAATGGATGGATGATAAAGGATATAAGAACCTCGATGATTTTCGTGGAAAGTTGAGCAGGAAAAACAGTAAAGACCCGTGGGCTTTTACCCGTGCGCAGTATGTGAAAATGCTGGTGCACCCTGAAAAGATGGTTAAAAATACATCTGTACTGTAAAGGCTTGAATATGAAACAGAAAGAGGCTCAATCCGGAATAAAAAAAACCCTTCGATCTGATAAAATGAAGAAAGACCTGTCGCAGAGGCTCGCGCGTATTGAGGGTCAGGTAAGAGGGATAACAAAGATGATTGATGGCGATGTTTATTGCGATGATATATTAAACCAGATCACCGCTGCCCACTCTGCTCTGAGTGCTGTGAGAAATATCCTTCTTGAAAACCACATTAAGAGCTGTGTTTTGCACAGTATCGAAAATAAAGAGTATGAAATAATAGATGAACTGATGACCACTTTAAAGAGAATGTTCAAGTAATTGATGTTATGTCTTCATCCCATAGCAGGTGCCTCATAACACCCTGAGCGATATTGGTCAGATGGTCCCCGATTTTCTCAATGTTATCAACAAAATCGTTGAATACGATGCCTGAAAGAAAGTTGTATTTACCTTCGTTTATATTTTTGATCTGAAATTCTTTGAGTCTTATCTGAAGTTCATTCAGCTCTTTTTCCTTCTCTAATACCTTTCCGGCAGCAGTTATATCCCTTTTATGCATGGCAATTATGGTGTTTTCCATCATAAAGAGGGCGATGTCTACCATTTTTTTCAATCTTATTACTGATCCATCCGAAAAAGGAAGTTTTTGATCAATTTTTCTCTCCGAGATTTCTAAAATATTAATCGCATGGTCCCCTATTCTTTCGACATCGTTGACAGAGTGTAGTAAAACAGGGATCTCTTCCGCTTCAGATTTTTCCAGATCTTTCTGGGAGAGTTCCACAAGGTACTGTGTGATTTCTTTTTGTAAATTGTCTACAGCGTCTTCCTGCTCCCTTACCTTGTTAAAAAAAGAATTGTCATTTTCTAAAAAAGATCTGACCGCGTTTTTAAGGGCTTCCCTGGCAATGTTTATCATGCGTATTATTTCATTGATTGACTGCTCCAGGGCGAGGGTTGGAGTTTCCAGGAGATGCTTTTCAAGATACATCGGTCTCATATCAACAGCATCTGCTTTCGCGGGTGTGAGCCTGATGGTTAATTTTTCCAGAAAGTTAATCAGCGGCAGGAATATGAATAATGAATTAATAATATTAAATACACTGTGGGACAGGGCAATGTGGAGCATGATGTTTCCGGATGTTACCGGGCCCGGTACAATAAGTAATATCAGCCGGTAATAGAGACCCGTGTAGACAGGGATCAACATATAGCACACACCTATAATATTTAGAAGGGCGTGCGCTCTCGCGGTTCTTCTTGACGCAGTGTTGGTTCCTATTGCGGAGAGCTGCGCCGTTATCGTCGTGCCGATATTGTCGCCAAGGATGATCGGGATACAGTGCTTAAGGCTTATCAGTCCGGAGAAAGCCATTATCTGCAGAAGAGCGATTGTCGCGGATGAGCTCTGAAGGATAATGGTAATTACTGTTCCCAGCACAATGCCCAGCAGGGGATAGGTGCCGAAGGTCACGAGCACATTTTTCAGGCCCTCGCTTTCTCTTAAAGGAGAAAAGGCGTCCTTCATGAATCCCAGGCCGGTAAAGAGCATGCCGAAACCCAGGATGAAATGTCCCCACATTTTGGCCGAGCGGGTTTTACCAAATGTGCTGAGAAGAAAACCGATTCCTATTGCAGGAAGAGCATAATTAGTGATTTTAAATAAAGCAAAAAAGGAGATGAGCCATGCTGTAAATGTTGTGCCTATGTTCGCACCGAGTAAAATGGAGATGGCCTGCTTCAGTGTCAACAGTCCTGCGTTTACAAAGCCGACAGCTAAAACGCTTGTGGCGCTGGAGCTCTGGATAAGACATGTGACAACTGCACCTATGAAAAGGCCGATGATAGGCCTCTTTGTTAATATATCAAGCGTATTTTTTAACCGCTCCCCCGCGACCTTTTTCAGGCTGTCTGACATCGTTTTCATCCCCAGAAAGAAGAGCCCCAGGCCCCCGATTAAAATAAAAATAATCTCTCTTGCCATCAGCAGTCTCCGGAGAAATATTAGCTGCGCCTGTTGTTTAGCAGTAAGAAGAGTATAACCTATTAAAATATTATTGTCTAAAATTTTTGCTGTGGGTCTTTAAATTAAAAAAAACTATAACAGGCCCCTCATCTTCCCGGTAATGACTTTATAGGGGTTTGACCTGTGGTTATTCATTATCTCTTTAATGAATGCAGTACCAACAACCGAAGCATGGACATGAGGCGAAAGTGAGCGGACCTGTTTTTTCTCAGAAATCCCGAAGCCGGCAAGTATTTTCACTCCGTATGCCCCGACCTTTTTGAGAAAACTAATATTGTCTTCTCCGATTTCTGTGTACGCGCCTGTGATGCCCTTTCTGAGGACAGCATAGACATACTCAGGGTCCCGGGACATGACCTCGTCAAGCCGATCATCCTTTATTGAAGGGGCGATAACAGGGATTATTTTTAGACCGGCTTTTTCTCCCAGGGCAAAAATACCCTCATCGTAACCGGGAGGCAGGTCGGGAATAATTAACCCCTGTACTTTTGAGAAGACACACTTCTTTAGAAATTTTTTCACACCATAAAAAAAGACTGTATTCGCGTATCCCATAATAAAGATAGGGATGCTTGAACATTTTCTGATCCTTGATATCAGGCTGAAACCCAGATGTACTTTAAAACCTTTTTCCAGGGCCCTCATGCACGCTTTCTGTATATACGCGCCGTCAGCTGTGGGATCACTGAACGGGAATTGGACCTCCAGGTAATTGCATCCTCCATCAATAAGGGCCCGGGCCACTTCAATAGAGTTTTCTCTGTCAGGGTAAAAGGCAACCATGTGGGCCATTATTCTATCCGGCATTTCCTTTCACCTCCTCTTCAAGGAAGGAATACCATCTATTTTTATCAAGGGTCCCGGCAAGGATAAAGAGGTCCTTGTCCCCTCTCCCCGACATGTTTAAAATTATTGATTTTTCAGGAGAGAGACTTTCAGCGAATTTGATGGCTTCAGCTCCGGCATGAGCGGATTCCAGGGCGAAAATTATCCCCTCGTTTTTTGAGAAGAACTGTACAGCATCCAGCGCTTCGCTGTCGCTGGTCTTTGTAAATTCGATCCTTTTAATCTGTCCAAGATAGGCAAGCTGAGGGCCGATGCCGGGGTAGTCGAGGCCTGCCGAAATTGAATGGGTTGATCCGACCTGTCCGTCATCATCCAGCAGGAATAGCGATTTATATCCGTGGACAATGCCGGGTCTGCCTTCACCGCTCATCCGTGAAGCGTGCTCACCGGGGTCGTTCCCGGTTCCGCCGGCTTCGACGCCTATGAGGCGGGGAGCCTTTTTATTTAGGAAGGGATAAAAAAAACCGATAGCGTTCGAACCTCCGCCCACACACGCGATCAATGCCTCAACTTTGAGGTCCCTCCTCTTGATTTCATATTCCACCTCCCTGCCGACAACAGACTGAAACTCCCGCACCATGTCCGGATAGGGTGAAGGGCCAAGTGCCGATCCAAGCAGGTAGTGAGTGGTTTCAAAGCTTGAGGACCAGTCTCTGAGTGCTTCATTTACCGCGTCTTTAAGCGTGCCGGCTCCTCCTCTAACAGGTTCTACTTCAGCGCCGAAAAGCTCCATCCAGAAGACATTCGGCCTCTGCCTCTTTATATCTATTTCACCCATGTAGACCCTGCACTCAAGCCCCAGTTTTGCGCACACAGCGGCCGTTGCAAAACCGTGCTGTCCGGCGCCGGTTTCAGCAATGATTCTGCTTTTTCCCATACGTTTTGCCAGAAGAGCCTGACCCAGAACGTTGTTGATTTTATGAGCCCCTGTGTTGGCAAGGCCTTCCAGCTTTATATAGATCTTTGCTCCTCCGGCGGCCTTTGTGGCGTTTTCAGCATACATCAGTGGTGTGGGTCTCCCGGCAAACTCTGTTAACAGTATATCCAGCTCGCCTTTAAAATCTTTGCTTTTCATGGCTTCAAGCCACTCATGTTTCAGTTCATCAAGAGGGGTCCTGAGGATTTCAGCCACATATTTTCCCCCGAAGCAGCCGAAAAAATCATTATATAGCCGTTCCAATTTCTATCTCCTCAAACAGTTGTTTTATCTTTCCATGATCTTTTATTCCCGGAGATGATTCGAGTTGACTTGAAACATCTATGAGCTCCGGTTCGAACCTTTTTATTATTTCCCGCGCGTTATGGGGCCCGATACCTCCGGCAAGCCAGAGATGGTATCTCTTTTTTATTCCGGACACAAGTTCGTCGGGAATTCTTTTTCCGGTGCCGCCGGAAATGCCGGGCATGTAGGTATCGGTCAGCACTCTCGGGCAGCGGTACAGCCCGATGTTTTCAATGTCCCCGGTATCTTTTATCCTTAGCGCCTTATAGTATGGAAAGGCCATCCTGTGACAGTCTTCAGGTCTTTCCGAGCCATGGAACTGGATAACGTCCAAAAATCCGTCATTTAAAAGTTTTTTAACCCTGCCGTATAAAGAGGTCCTGTCCGTGTCCAGCACTACAACACCCGCCTTTAAAATATTGAGATCCCGGATCTTTTCCAGTAATTCGGGAGCGGCCCTTCTCGGGGAGTCGGCAAAGATGAAACCAAGGATGTCGGCGCCCATTTCAGCGGCCAGTACCGCGTCCTTTTCTCCTGTTATACCGCAGATTTTAATATAGGGTCTTTCACCTTTTTTAATTGAGAATAACCTCTGCCAGAAATTTCCGGGTTTATGGCAAAACGCTTCTTTCAATTTATCAATCAGGGTGACATCCTTCATAACAGCTTCTCCGGTTAATAACCCCGAAAATCCTGATGAAAGGGCCAGGTCCGCGTCTTCTGCAGATGAGATTCCGGACTCAAATACCTTTCTGGTCTTCCAGTCCGCGAGGCAGCCCAGCTTAATCGGAACGGTAGGGTCTATCCGGAAGGTGATCAGGTCCCTGCTGTTGAATCCTGTAACATCCGGTTTAATCATCCCCGCTTTTTTCAAATCCTCCTTATTATGAACTTCAAAGAGGACCTCCATTCCGAGGGTCTTTGTCTTTCTGTACAGCCGGATAAGTGTTTTCACATCATGCATCGACGCTATGAGAAGAACCGCGTCTGCGCCGGCCCTGAATGAGACTTCGATGTCCTTCTCATCGAGTATAAAATCCTTTCTCAACAGAGAAAGCCCGTGAAATGCATTTTTAACAGCGAAAAGATCTCTTAGAGAGCCTGAAAAATAATCTTCCTCTGTGAGGACCGATACAGTCTGTATTCCCCTATCCGCATATTTTCCTGCCTGGCGAACCGCGTCCACTCCGCCGGTAATAACGCCTCTTGAGGGAGAACTCCTCTTTATTTCACATATTATAAAAGGATCTCTGCCAAAGGGAATCACCGGTAAGGTTCTTTTTGACGGAAGCTTTACCCCCATTTCATGACCTTTTATTTTTACCTTTCTTCTCCGTTTCTCAACGATTTCTTCGATTATGCTCATTTTACTTTTACTCCTGCGGGCTGTGACAGGTGCTTTGGAGTATTATGAGGTTATGAGTCAACCTCAATTAGTTTTCCCTCTTCCCTTATCTGTGTAAGCTTTTCCAGGACCCTTCCCGTTTTTAGGGCTTCTTTTGCCATTAAATAGCCGTCTCTTATGTTTTCAGCAAGACCGTAGATATACAGAGCTGCTCCCGCGTTGAGAGCTACGGCCTCTCTAATGGCGGGCCTCCCTCCGGCAGCACTAGCTCCTGCGGACACCTCTCCGGCGCCCCTCCCTCCAATATCAAGGAGGTCAAGGGCAAGAAGGACATTCTCTTTTGGACTGCCTCCGGTGAGCTCTTTTTTACTAAAAGGCCCTATCCCGAAATCCGCGGGGTCCAGTATATAATCTTTTACACTTCCTTTCTCATCAATTTCTACCACCTTCGTGGGGGATGACACTGAAATTTCATCGAGCCGGTCAAGGCCGTGGACAACCATAACCCGTTTTTTACCAAGTATTTTTGAGGCCTCGGCCATGGGGATACACAGCTCTTCAGAATACACACCTATGAGCTGACAGTCCGCGTCTGCAGGATTTAAAAGGGGCCCCAGCAGGTTCATTACCGTCTTTATGCCGAGCTCACGTCTGACCTGCGCGGCATGTTTCATGGATTTGTGATATATCGGGGCAAAGAGAAAAGTGAAGCCCGTTCTTTCGAGGAGGTTAAGTGCCTTTTTAGGATCAAGATTGATCGGTATTCCAATGCCGCTGTAAAAGTCTGCGCTGCCTGATCTTGAGCTTACGCTCCTGTTTCCGTGTTTTGCCACATAAGCACCGCAGGATGAAGCTACTATGGCTGCCATTGAGGAGATGTTAAAGCTGTGAGCATCGTCACCTCCTGTACCGCATGTATCGAGCAGCGGTTTTGAAAAAGAAATACTTTTTTTCAATTTCTTTAAGACAGAAGCAAACCCCGCTATTTCAACAGCTTTGACTCTCTTTGAATTAAGGGCGATGAGACACGCGGCGATCTGGGCGTTGGTGAGCTCGCCGTTCGTGAGCTCCTCCATGAAGTAGGTTGCTTCATTTTCTGAAAGATCCTTCCCTGCCAGCACTTTTGACAGGAATTGAGAGATGTTTAGAGGGTCTCTTTTATAATTGATGAAATTGCTCAATAGCTTTTTCCCAAACTCAGATGCAATGGATTCAGGGTGGAATTGAATTCCTTCAATGATAAAGCGTTTATGTCTGATGCCCATTACCTCACCGTCTTTTGAGGTTGCGGTAACCTCAAGTGCCGGGGGGATTGTTTCCTTTTTGATTACCAGAGAATGGTAACGGGTAAACCGGGATGAGGGGGGGATATTTCTAAATAAACCTCTGCCGTCGTGCTCTATTTCACAGGTTTTTCCGTGAACGATTTCTGCTGCCCCGACGATCCTGGCTCCAAATGCATATCCTATTGCCTGATGCCCGAGACAGACGCCGAGGATTGGTATTTTGCCAGCAAAATGCCTGATCAGCTCCACTGTAATCCCGGCGTCCTCCGGCCGCCCTGGTCCGGGGGAAATGATAATCCTCTCAGGGGCCATATTCTCAATACCTGAGATTGTGATCCGGTCGTTTCGGACAACCTTTATCTCTTTCTCTTCTATCTGCAAAAGGTACTGGAATAGATTATAGGTAAAAGAATCGTAATTATCGATTATCAGATACATAATTTATACCTCCACTCCGATTGCTTTTTCAAGCGCTCTTAATTTTGAAGAGGTCTCTTCATATTCTTTCTCAGGGATGGAATCAAATACAATACCTGCTCCGGCCTGCAGTATGAGCAGATCATCATTCTTCAGCGCGCTTCTGATCGTGATACACGAATCCAGGGTCCCGTCCGGTTCGAGATAACCGACAATACCAGCGTAAAAGCTGCGCTTCTCTCTCTCAATGGAATCGATAATCTCCATGGCTTTGATCTTTGGGGCACCGGATACTGTTCCGGCCGGGAAGGTCTTTCTTATGGCATCCAACCCGCTTTTCCCATCCATGAGGGTTCCTTCGACCTGGGACACGATATGCATCACGTGTGAGTACCGCTCGATACCCATGTACTCCGATACATTGACACTTCCCGGTTTGCATATCCTCCCCAGATCGTTTCGGGCGAGATCAACGAGCATCAGGTGCTCTGCGAGCTCCTTTTCATCTGAAAGCAGATCATGTTCTAAAAATTCATCTTCGCCCTTATCTTTTCCTCTTTTCCTTGTGCCTGCGATCGGGCGCATTATTACCTTTCTATCATTCACCTTAACATGGAGCTCCGGAGAAGAGCCGAAAAGTTGAAAATCCCCGTAATTCAGGTAAAACATGTAAGGAGAGGGGTTCAGGGACCTGAGACGGCTGTAGGCTTCCAGCGCGGGAATTTCTGTCCTCAAAACAAGCCTTCTCGACAGAACCCCCTGTAGAAGATTTCCTTTGATTATCTCCTTTTTTATCTTTGCAACTCCATTCATGAACTGCGAGCGCTCTGAGTCCAATCTTAGTGGAATGCTTGTGTATTCTTTCCTGTCCTGAGTCAGGTAGTTAAAGTCGAGATCATGGATCCGCTCCTCAATGTCATTTAGGGTTTTTTCAAGGTTTACGGAATGTTCACTGTATTTAAGGGCTATCAGGGTGATTGTATCACGGTAATGATCAAAAATGGCAAAGATATGGCCAAAAATAAAATAAGCGTCCGGTATTCCCAGGGAGTCTATCTTTTCTCTTAAGTTTACATCATCAAATTTACGGGAATATTCATATGACAGGTACCCGATCCCGCCCGCCGGGAACGGAAAGTCATATTCAGGCCCCGAATGCTGCCTGGCAAAGTGGGAAAGGACATCAAGGATATCCTGTGCCTTTGTTTTAAGGGATAATTTTTTACCGCCCTTTTCCATGAAAAGATTTTCACCCTTCTGTAAAATAGAGAATGCTTCTTTAACAAGGAGGATTGAATACCTGCCTCTCCCCTGTCCGAATGTAGCTGATTCAAGAAGGACTCGAGCGTCCAGTTTGCGGAAGAGTGAAAAGGGAGTAAACCTCTCACCTGGAATGACTTTGATCAGAACATTTTTTTCAATATTTTTTGTTTGAACCATGTAACCCTCCTGACAAAAAAAAGCCGCAAAAACCAGAGGAGGTTTTGCAGCCTGTAATAAACAGGCCGCAGAACCTGGCATAGGGTGCCAGAACCTGCGGCCTATTTGGTAATAGCAACAGTCCCGGCTAATCCCGAGACCACCACCAATAATTATTTAAAGAAATCATGAAATTCATGTATTCTTGCCTTTTTGAACAAAGAATCTTCTCTAAGATACAGGAACCTGTGAAAATAATCAAGAAAAATATTCCTTTACCGCATAATGAATGCTGGAATAAGGCTAAAAAAACTCACGGTTTTACGAATTCGTTGTATTTTTTCTCCTCTCCAATGACTGTGTCTTCTCCATGCCCGGTGTAAACCTTTGTATCATCAGGCATGATGTAGAGTTTTGACTTTATGCTGTTTTCAAGTTCTTTAAAGGAACCTGTTGGCAGGTCTGTCCTGCCTATGGAACGAAAAAAGAGGGTATCCCCCGAAAACAACTCATCCCCCATTTTAATGCAGATGCTTCCCTTTGTATGGCCGGGGGTATGGATAATCTCCAGTGTATTTTCTTCGAACTGAATGCTGTCACCTTCTTTGAGAAGAAGATCCGGAGCAATAGAAATGAAAGGAGCGTCAAAAGTGGCCGAAAGGTTCAGCCCGGGGTCCAGGAGCATTTCGTGATCATACTGTCCCACAGCGAGCCGGGTATCGTAGCGCGCTTTTAGATCATTGTTTGCCGCGATGTGGTCATAATGTCCATGGGTGTTTATGATATATAACAACTTCCTTTTTCCGATAAGCGGGTAAATAACTTCCGAGTTGCCCCCGGGGTCAATTACAATCGCTTCAGTTTCGTTTCTTATTAAATAGCAGTTTGCCGCGATCATACCTAACGACTTTTTAATCAGTTCCATTTTCTGCTGCCCTTAACATAGCTTTTTCCTGGCCTTAGAATCAATTATAAGAGTAACAGGACCGTCATTGGTTAGTTTTACCTCCATCATGGCCCTGAATTTCCCCTCTTTTACGCCAATGCTGTATTTGTTTAGCTCCTTGACGGCCAGCCTGTATATAACCTCGGCTTCTTCCTGGTTTGCGGCGCGGGTAAAAGAGGGCCTTCTCCCCTTTCGAGTGTCTCCCAGAAGTGTAAATTGCGAGACTATGAGTATTTCACCTCCCACCTCGAGAAGCGACCTGTTCAGATGACCTTTTTCATCACTGAAGATCCTCATGTTTACAGTTTTGTTCACCAGATAGGAAACATCCCCGGGGCCATCATCACCTGCAACACCTAAAAGAAGAACAATTCCTTTACCAATCGAAGAGATCTTTTCACCATTTACCCATGTTTCTGCCTCACTTACCCGCTGTATCAGACCTATCATAAGCTGTTTTTGCCATCCCTTTTATAAAGAGCGGCGTTATTTTCAGTACCCGCCTGTGTTTTAATACCGGCGGATGATCGTAAATAGAATAATTTTTTTACTTTTTTTCCTCTTCTTTTCTCCTCAGTGTTTCCTTTATTACATCATCCGCAATTTTACCGGTGATGGGTTCGCGATGGGAAAAATCCATTTCAAAAGACCCTGTCCCTGAGGTAATTGACCTTAATTCAATCGAATATTTTAGAAGCTCGGACTTCGGGACCTTTGCCTTAATAAGCTGTATGCCGCCGACAATATTATCCATTCCGAGGACTCTGCCCCTCTTCGAATTGAGGTCACTCATGATGTCTCCGGTGTATTTATCTTCAACATAAACATTTAGTCCCATTATTGGTTCCAGAAGGACCGGTTTTGCCTGTTCCATGGCAAGCTTGAAGGCCGTTCTTCCTGCAATCTTAAAGGCGAGCTCCGATGAGTCGACTTCATGGTAAGATCCGAACACAAGTAAAACTTTTATATCGACAACCGGATAACCGGCAACCACTCCTTCTTCAAACGCCTCCCTGACGCCTTTTTCCACACCCGGAATATAACCCCTGGGTATGGCTCCCTGCGTTATTTTATCAACAAACTCAAAGCCCTCTCCTCTTGGCAGCGGCTCAAGTTCCAGGAACACCTGGCCATACTGACCATGTCCCCCGGACTGCTTTTTATGCTTATAGTCTGCCTTTGATGGTACCTGAATCGTTTCTCTGTAAGCCACAAGCGGTGTTGAAGTTACAAAATCAATTTTATTTTTATCCCTGATTCTCGACAGAATAATGTTAAATTGCAGTTCCCCCATTCCTGATATTACGGTTTGTCTCGTTTCTTTGTTGTAGTCGACTTTGAAAGTAATATCTTCCTCTGCAGCTCTCTGAATGAGCGAGTTTAATTTATCCTCTTCCTTCTTAATTTTCGCTTTTATGGCAAGGCTGTGGACAGGTTGAGGCAGAAGCAATTCCGGAAACACAATGGGATTCTCAGGGAGGGAAAGCGTATCACCGGTTTCCGCGTATGGAAGCTTGGTAAGAACTATAATGTCACCCTCTTCTGCGTCGCGGTTAAGAGGTTTCTGGATCCTCCCGAATGATAACCCGATTTTTGACAGTTTTTCTTTTCTATCTTTCGTTGTATTGATCACCTCTTCCTCAGAATGCACAGTTCCGGATAGAACTCTTAAAAATGAGATTTTCCCGGCAAATTGGTCTATCACCGTTTTAAATACAATGCCCGAAAAGTTTGCTTCTTTTATGCAGTTTATTTCTATTTCTTTCGATTTATCCTTTGTGTCTGATGCTTTCAGGCTGCCCCTGAAGCCGGAATTCGGAGCTAATTGTATGAGTAAATCGAAGGCTTCTGTGAGGCCCCTGTTCATAAGGCATGAACCGTACATGATCGGAACAAATTCCCTCTTTATGATCATATTGCGCAGACCTTCAATTATTTCATCATCTTCAAGGGTTTCTATTTCCAGATATTTTTCAGTTAACTCGTCAGTGGATTCTGCTGCAATTTCGATAATATTATTTCTTACCTCTGCGGCTTCGGTTTCCAGATCAGATGAAATGTCCTGTTCCTTTCCCTTTTTCTCTTCTCCTTCATAGATATAAGATTTCATTCTTACAAGATCCACAACACCTTTAAAATTATTTTCCTGCCCCGCCGGTATTTGCACTGGAAAAATATTTGCCTTCAAATTTTCTTTTATATTTTCAATTACATTTTTATAGTCAGCGTGTTCCTTGTCTATTTTATTAATGAAAATCATCACCGGCAGTCCCATTTTTTGAGCCCTGTTCCATATTTTAACGGTTTCAATTTCCACACCGCTGACCGCATCAATAAGGAGTAAAATTAAATCCGCTCCGTACATAGAGGAGACCACTTCTCCTGAAAAATCTGATGAACCCGGTGTATCTAATATATTTATTACTGTATTATTATAATTTATGCTGAAAATTGATGATTTGATGGATATTTTTCGTTTAATTTCTTCTTCATCGAAATCGCTTATGGATTTTTCGTCATCAACCTTTCCGATGGAATCAGCTGCACCGATATTAAATAGAACCGTGTCAAGAAAGGAAGTTTTTCCCACAGAAGTGTGCCCTGCAAGTGCAATATTGACCTTTTTCATTAAAACCCCCATAAAAGTGCTAAGTATGCTCACTATAATGCCTTGTAATTAATGAGTCAAGACTTTTGTACTTTAAAATGACGTTTGATTTTTCCATCATGTTTTTATTCATCTGACATTCGTAAATATTGATATTTTACTGTGATTATATTATGATTAGATTATGAAAGAATACTTTTTTAAATGTACCTTTTTTATAACCGTGTTCATAATCATAATATCCGGCTGTGTTTCTTCTCCGGTAAAAGATGATGTTGATGTTCAAACTCTGAAAAAGAAGATTACTAAGGAATTTGATGAATATATTGGTGGAAAAATTTTTTACGGCGCCTGTGAGAGCTTTATTGAGTTTACCATCAGTTTTGAAGGCGAAAAAAAGGATGAGATGGCTCGTGAGCTCACAGAGCTCTTGCACGGAAAAATTGCTGAGCTAAGAAATGATAATGATACGTTGAAAATTATTGAGTATACCTATTCATATATAAATCTAATGAAAGGTACTATTTCCGATGAGAAACTATCGAGCCTAAAAGAGGATCTTTTTATCAATATTCAGGATTATGTGAGCTCCGAGTTAACAGGCATGGGCCAGCTTGAGCGGGCATCGTGGCTCATTTATTTAGAAAATTTATCACCGGATAATCCCTTCCTCTATAGATTACTTGTTGAGGTCTTTCTGGAAAGAAATAATCCGCGGCTTGCGGAAAAATATTTCAGTGCGTATACAGATGTTGTTGAGACAGATGAGCCTTCCGGATACGAAGATGAGCTTGAAGATTTGAAGAATAAAATCGATGAGTTGAAGGTAAAGAGCGGTGAAGGCACAGGTATTCCTCGGATAGCTATAGAAGGTACCATCAAGAGCAGCGTAAAAATTATCGTGGATAAAGGGATTAAAACCGAGAACAGGGTCGGGCGTCCGGATCAGATTTTAGGAACAGGCGTGGTTATTGATGAAAACGGATATATAATAACAAACTATCATATTATTGAATCCAGTGTAGATCCCAAGTATGAAGGGTATTCAAAAGTTTATGTAATACCTGGAAAGGATGACAATGACCGTTTTGTGGCAAAGATTATCGGGTATGATCCTATATACGACCTCGCGCTCTTAAAAATTGAAAAAAATCTGGAGAGTAACATTCGTTTTGGTGACTCAAGCGCTTTAAGACAGGGAGAAAAGGTGCTTGCAATAGGAAACCCTGTTGGACTTACAAATACAGTGACTTCAGGTGTTGTAAGTTCCCTTGACAGGCCGTTTCTTCAAATCGGCAATATTATCCAAATTGATGCGGCGCTGAATCCCGGGAACAGCGGCGGAGCATTAATTGATAGTGATGGGTATCTTATCGGGATAGCGTTTGCCGGACTGGAAAACTTCGAAAATTTAAATTTCGCTATTCCGTCAAACCTGCTGCTTTCTCTTTTATTCCGGCTCTACAGGGAAGGTAAGGTTGAAAGAAGCTGGATGGGCTGTGCTATCGGGAAGCAGGATGATTACTTAACAATTGACTATATCGTTCCCGGGGGTCCGGCCGTGCCGTCGGGGTTATCAGAAGGGGACATTATTATAGAGGTGAATGGTAAACCGGCGGGGGAAATATTCGATGTCCAGGGTTTCACCTCATACCTGGACAACCCTCTGATAATAAATTTAACCATTGAGAGAGATAATAGAGTCGAAGTGAAAAATATCCTGCTTGATGTCCGGCCGGAGCTTCCTTCACTTTATGTTTATAATCATGACGCAAAGGAGAATATCCTTATTCCGCTTTTCGGGATTGTTACCACAAGGGTGGACCCTCCCAGGAAAAAATTATACCTTGTTTCAAGAGTTGTAAGGGGTTCGGTTGCTAACAGTGTCGGGATTTCAGAGGGTGATGTTATTAAAATGAAGGGAATAGAATATGATGAAGAAAACAGGGTCTTTTTTCTATCAATAGATCTGAAATCAAAGCGGTTTGGCTATATTAATAAGAGTATAGCCCTGTTCAGTCCTGCGGACATTAATACATTCATTTAGTTAAACGCAGAAACCCGCCTGCTTAACAGGTGGCAGTTTATTATCCGGGGCACCAACCCCGTCGGCTCTTGATTCGGGCAATCATCAACCGTCTATCCTCTCCAGGCAGCGGTCGATCCAGATCTCCGAACGATTTTTAAATTGCTGCAATTCTTTACTCAGGATAAAATATTTTACTGCGTTTTTATAATTTCCAAGATAGAAGTAACACTGCCCCATATAAAAGTGCGCCATTGCCATTTCTGTAACTGTGATGTCACTCTTTCCAAGGATTGGAAGAAATGTGTCAAGTGCCTTTTGATAATTTCCCCTGTAGAAGTTGTTGCTTAAATTGTTACGAATAAGTTCTTCGTTTGTAATCTTTTTCCTGGGCCTGACAATCTCTTTTTCTTCCATAACAATCTTCTTTTCTTCCACCTTTTCAACACTCTTAATCATATACGGTTCGCTGTTTTCATTTTTTCCAGGAGTGATGTCGTTATTTTCAACACCAAATCTATTTGCCACCGTAATAACAAAATAGTAAGGGGTATCTTTTTTTACAGGGACTGAAAAACGATCCGTGCCGCCTTTAAGTGTGGTAAAGGGCTCCTGTTCTGTTATTTCGCTGATCTCACTGGAGCTTGTATACAGGGTATAGGTGTAATCATGATGTGCCGGTGTAAAATACAGATCGATTTGATCATCTGTTTTAGCTTTAATATCAATGTTTTGGACCATTTCAGGAAATGGCGAATAATCAATCGGGTTTACATTAATATTTTGAAAAGGGATAAAAGTTTTATATTCTTTCCCATTTTCCAGCAGTGTTATAGAGTAATAATACTTACCATCGGTTTCCGGTGCATCCAGATAGGGAATTCCCTGGTTTGTTATCTCACATACCATCACGGCATTGCTTAAGGCCTTTTCATCCATTATAATATTTTGGGAACGGTAAACCCGGTATCGTATATTTTCTTCTTTCAGCGGTTCAAAACTGATACGGATTTCGCCCGATTGATACTTTGTCGTCAGAAGTGTGACGTAAGGCTCAACTTCAAAAGGCTCTTCTTCAATTTCATCAGCAAGGGGAAAAGAATAACAAAACAAAAATATATTCAGAAAAATTATCCCGAACAGATGGATTGGCAGTAAAGATGTTTTTCTCCACGTGATTTTTTTCAATTTCATGATATTATTATCGTCAAATGGGTGCAGAATTTTGATTACCGGGCAGCGGAAATTTAGGTCAGTATGTGATAATAATGAGGTGACCGAAAAGAACTATTTTATGGTTCTTTTTAATTCTTCAATCTTATCGGTTTTTTCCCAGGAAAACTCGTTCCTTCCGAAATGCCCGTAAGAAGCTGTTTTTGTGTAGATCGGCTTCCTCAAATCGAGGGTTTCAATAATCCCCTCCGGTGTGAGATCGAAAACCTTTTTCACGGCATGAACGATCGCCTCGTCATCCACCTGCCCTGTGCCGTGAGTATCAACACTTACTGAAACAGGATGCGCGATACCGATGGCATATGCAATCTGCAGCTCGGCCTCCGATGCAAGCCCGCTTGCGACAATGTTTTTTGTAATGTAGCGAGCAATATAGGCTCCGCTTCGATCCACCTTTGTAGGATCTTTTCCTGAAAAACAGCCCCCGCCGTGACTTCCGAATCCACCGTAGGAGTCAACCATTATTTTTCTTCCAGTAACGCCGGTATCTCCGTGAGGTCCTCCGATGACAAACCTTCCGGTTGGATTGATGTGGTATGTGGTTCCTTTATCATCGAGCATATCCCCGGGGATGACCTTTTTGATTACATCATTGATCATGTCATTTTTTATTTCGTCGTAGCTCACCTCTGCCGAGTGCTGGGTTGCAAGAACTACAGTGTCAACCCTGATCGGTTTTCCTTCATCGTATTCAACGGTAACCTGTGATTTACCGTCCGGTTTGAGGTAAGGTATTTTCCCTGATTTTCTTAGATCTGAAAGTTTGATTAGAATTTTATGTGCGAGCATTATTGGAAGCGGCATCAGTTCTTCAGTCTGGTTTACCGCGTATCCGAACATCATCCCCTGGTCTCCCGCGCCTTTCTCTTTGTGAAGCCCTTTTCCGAGTACACCCTGAGCAATGTCCGTGGACTGCTCGTCTATACTCGTTATCACGGCACAGGCTTCCCAATCAAAAGCAAGATCGGGTTCTGTGTATCCTATTGCCTTAATTGTTCCCCTGATGATCTTTGGAATATCTACGTAGGCACTGGTAGTCATCTCACCGGCGACAAATGCCAGTCCTGTGGTTACCAGTGTCTCACATGCGACCCTCCCGTACTGATCCTGTTCAAGAACGCTGTCAAGAATTGCGTCAGATATCTGGTCTGCTACCTTGTCCGGATGGCCCTCTGTTACTGATTCTGAAGTAAATAGATGATGTGCTCTGTTCATATTTGCACCTTTCCTATGAAGTCTTTAGTATCTTAAGCAAAGAAATTCTGTTACCCTTTACGGTTCCGGCTTGTCCGGATTAGGTTATTAAAGTTAGCAAGAAATGCCCCTTTGTCAAGGAAAAGTGTTAAGTCAAGCTGAATTACAAATGGCATCTTTTACCTTGACGTAAATTATAGAGGTGAGTAATTTTTAGAATAGCATATAACCTGTAAATTGTTTTCATTTTACTTACGTGGAGATAGCCTGCATGAAAAAGCTGATTATACTATTTCTCTTCATTTTTTTAACTCTAACTCCGGGTTACGCGGAAATCGTGAACGGTATTGCCTGTAAGGTCGGGGATTCAATTATTACAATCAATGAATTCGAAACAGCCTATGAGAGTGAAAAAGTCAGGGCGGGTTTTTTTGGAGAGGGCGTGCCTGATAAGAGCAGTGTAATGGACCTGCTGATCGATAACCTGCTTGTAAAAATGGAGACAGAAAAAAAAGGTATCGTGGTAACAGAAGAAGAGTTAAATGAGATTATTGACAATATTCGGAAACAGAATAAGTTCAGTATAGAGGAGTTTCAAAGAGAGCTGAAAAGAGAAAATATTACTCTAAATGAGCTGAAGGAAAATTACAAAAATGATATATTAAAAATGAGACTCATCAGTCAGATGGTGTCACAAAGGATAAATAATATTTCTAATGAAGAAATAAAGAGATTTTATGAAGATCCTGCTAATAAGAAATTATTTACCATTCCGGCTATTGTCGGGATTTCACAAATTTATATCCCTGTCCCTTCAGGCCTTTCCTACAAGGAAGCCAAAGATATTAAGACTCATACAATGGAGATCTATGAGCAGGCATCAGGCGGTGCGGATTTTCAAGAACTATTGATGACGTATTCCAGGGCGCCGAATAAAGAAGAAAGCGGAGGAACACTTGGCTCCTTTACACGGGAACAGCTGCTTTCAACTATGAAGCCCCAGGATGTTGATCTCATATTTTCCCTTCAAAAAGGGGATGTGGCCACGCCGATAATGATAAGGGATGGATACTATATATTTAAAATAGATGATAGGAAGGAAGAGAAGCTGCTATCATTTGAGGAAGCGTACGAAAATATTAAGAGCTATTTACTTAAAGAGGAAGGCGAGGAGATATTCGAGGAATGGCTTTTTAAAAGGCGGCAGATAATAACAGTTCATTATATGATTCCTATGGAGTAAAAATTGGGTTCTCGAAGAAGTGCACGAATAATAGCGCTTCAGGCTCTTTATCAAATTGACATCAGTAATAAAACTATTGGAGAGATCCTGGATTTTGACTGGCTTGAGAAAAAAATTGATCATATTTCACTGGAATTTGCCGGGCACTTAATTGAAGGAACCATGAAGGAAAGGGATTTTATAGATGCCGCGATCACCAGGCAGCTTGAGCACTGGGACCTGAAACGGGTATCCTATATCGATAGAGCTATCTTAAGATTTTCAACATTTTCTCTATTTTTCCAGAGAGATGTACCTGATACTGTGGTTATTAATGAGGCAATTGATCTCGCAAAAATGTTCGGTACGGACGATTCCTATAGATTTGTAAATGGAGTATTGGATGGCATCCGTAAGGATAAAGATAGTACTTTTAAAAATTTGATAAAAACATAGGCGATAAATAAAATCTCAAAATGGTTGATAAGTTTACTTGTCTATATTTAAAAAACTCATTTTAAAGTTTCAGGAAGTATTCCTTCAAAGAAAGAGGATCCTTCAGTATTTTCTTACCATATCGCTTTTGATTCTCGGTCTTGCGATCTACTTTTCCCTTACAGATGAAAAAGATAAGGCCCGCAACGGCAGGTTTGATTACGTGAATAAAGATCTTGTCGCAGGGGTAAATCTATACAGACTTGAAAACTATGAGAGAGCGGAGTTCTTTTTAAAAAGATCACTTGAGGGAGCGAAGGGGAAAAAAACAAAAAGTTTTGCCGCCCTTTATCTTGGTAATATCCTGTATAAAAAAGGTAAATATACCGATGCGCTGGAATTATTCAGGGAGTCTCTTTCTTATAACAAAAAAAATGTTTTTGCAATGTATAACACCGCATTATCCTATTTGAAATTAGGAAATACCAGCCAGGCTTTGCGTCATTCCTTAAAGACTTTTGAATTACAGAACGATTATCTGCCGAACCTTCTCTTGCTCGGGAATATGTATTACGGGGCAGGTAAATACCAAAAGGCGCTGTCTGTATATAACACGATCGAAAGTGATGACGCAGTATTAAAAATTAATAAAGCCTTTACTTATCTCAATCTCAATAACACGGATCTGGCAAAATCTTTATTCAAGGTCGTTATTGATGATACGGAGGCTGATAAAATATTGAAAGCGATTGGTCATTATACTCTTAGCTATGTGGAGCAGCACAATGATGGGGTAAAGGCTGCCGGTTATATGAGGGCTGCGCTTAAAATCTTTCCATCGAGTCCCGTTATTAGATACAACCTTTCTCTGTTGCTTTATAAGCAGAAGGAATACCAGGAATCTGTGACGCTTTTGAAATCTGTAGCCGGGAAGCTATGGGAGGAAGAATTCAATACCCTTTTTGGATCAGCATTATTCAGGAGTGGAAACCTTGAAGAAGCGCTTGGTTTCTACACAATGATTTATGACCGGACAGCTGATGCCTCGATAGCCTATATTTTAGGTGATATTTATGTAAACTTAAGCGATCTGAAGATGGCCATGTCTTATTATGAATCTGCACTAAAAGATCCTGAAAATGAGGGAGCGTTAAGAAATCTGATACGCATTTATCTGAAAGAAGGAAGATATGATGAGGCGGTCCTGGTGTGTAATGATTTCATCGCCCGTGATGAAAACAGGCCTTTGCCCTACATATGTCTATCTGATGTCTATTTTAATATAAATAGAAATGCTGAGGCACGTCAGATGCTTGAAAAGGCGGTTTTTTATGCAAAAGATGACCTTCGTTATCTTTTAATGGCTGCAGAGCTGTTTCAAAAGAATGGATTCTTCAGTAATGCGCTCCAGCTATACCACAGGATGTTATCGATCGATAGAGTATACAACAGGGCATACATCGGGATCGCGGAGATTTACATGCATACAGGCCATATTGAGAAAACAAGAAATTTATTACTGAGGGTTAGAAATAATATAGAAAATGCGGATATATACTACAGGCTTTCCATAATTCTGGCTGAGGCAGAAAACAACCTGAATGCTGTGGGTATATATAATAAGTTAATACGAGATTTTCCGTATAGACATGAGGCGTATTACAACCTGTCACTGAAGTATATTGAAATTAAAGAGTTCGAAAAGGCAATCCGGATTATTAATGCATGCCTGGAGAATAAAATCGGGCTTAATCAATCTGATCTATCATATCTGTATACGATTTCAGGAGTGGCGCACCATTCTATCGGTCATATACAGAAAGCAACCAGGGCGTTTAAATTTGCGTTTGAGCTTGATGAGGGCAATGAGCTTTCATTCATGAATTTAAGGATGATTGAATAGCTTCATAAAACCATATATCGGTACCTGCCGCATCTCCCAGTCACAGGCTTTTAATAGCAGATTATAGAATAAGTTGTCTGTACCTGATTATTAGCACTATATTATATATGTTTATTTGAAATTCGGGGGTTTAAGCGGTTTTTTTATTGAAAAAAAAAATATTCATTTATACTGATTGTGATCGTTAATAGTCTGTCTCTCAAATATTTAGAAACGTAAACAGGCATAAATGATGTCAAACTCCAAAAGCTAACGGTCGATAATAATAAGGCATATTAAAAAGTTTACTTGCCTATTGTTAGATGATAATTTTTTAAATGAGAAGAAATGAAAATTAATAGATCCAGAAAGCTGAGTCTCGGTGCTGATAGTAAGAATCTTATTAAAGTACGCAGCTTTGTGGTAAAGTATGGAAAAAAGATGCGGTTGTCACCTAAACAGACGAGCGAGGTGAAACTGGCGGTTGATGAGGCGGTTTCGAATATTATAAGACATGCCTATGTGGGGAAAAAGGGCGGTTTCCAAATAGTGATGACTCAGCAAGAGGATGTGGTGGAGCTGAAAATTATAGATCAGGGTGTAGAGTTTGACTGGCATTCAGTGCTGGAGCCTGATCTGTATAAATATGTTGAAACGAGGAGAAAAGGCGGGCTCGGGATATGGCTCATTAAAAAGCTGATAGATGAGGTGGAGTATAACCGGGTTGAAGATAACAATATTCTTACGATGAGAATATACCTTGAAACCATAGGGGCTGAAGGTTTCGTAAGAGGTATTAAAGCCAGGTTCTCAATTAGGGCAAGATTTGCGCTCTACGCAGTAGCTTTAATAACTTTTCTTATTCTTATAGTGTATTTTATTGGTTCCAAATTACAGGAAGAAACCATTCGGAATAAATTTGTCGCTAGGTATAAATCGGTTGCAGAACAGGTTGCAGCAACTTCCCTTGATCTCATTTTAGAAGGGGATGATCTGGCGCTTGTGAATCTTGTCTCATCTGTAAAGGCGAGTGAATCACTGCTCGATTATGTAATAATAACAGATCGCGATGAGTTTGTTGTGGCCCATAATGAAGTGGAAAAGCTGTTCACAAAATATACGAGGCCCAGGGGTGTGAGACCGCTCGACACAAAGTATACGGATGACGTATTTACCTACCAAAGAGGCGGAAAGACCATTAACGATTTCGCCGCGGTGGTAAAACTCAAGAATTCCAAACTGGGTGAAGTCCACATCGGTATACCTGAGGATAAGGTTGATGAGGTGAGCGACCTGGTGAACCAGAAGCTTCGTGTTTTTTATTTCGCCCTATTTGTCTGGAGTACCACAATAATAGGAGTGTTTTTAATTGGTTCAACATTCATTGTTCCGATAAGAAAACTTGCGGATGAGATTTCAAAGATAAGCAGGACCGGCCAGGCCCGCGAGCTAAAGCTGACAGGCGGGAATCCTGAAGTGAGCAGAATTGGAGAAGCTTTTAATGAGATTATGAAAAATTTTAGAATTACCCAGGGGCAGCTCACCGACCAGACAAGGCTGAGAAGGGAGCTGCAGCTGGCGCAGGAAATTCAGAACGCATTGCTCCCAAAAGAGGTGCCAAAACTTGAGGGGTTTGAGATAGATGCCGCGTACAGAGCCGCGCTTGAGGTTGGAGGGGATTATTATGATTTCTTCGAAGTTGATGAGAATTCCATCGGCATTGTTGTCGCCGATGTTTCGGGTAAGGGCATTGGTAGTTCAATGGTTATGACCATGATCAGGACATCAATGAGGCTTGAAGCCAGGGGTAATAAAAGGGCGAGCTACGTTTTAGATAAGGTCAATAGAGTGGCAGTAGTTGATATCAAAAAGGGCATGTATGTGACAATGTTCTATCTGATCCTGGATTCCAAAAAAAGGTCCGTGAACTTCTCAAGTGCCGGACATAACCCGATGATTCTATACAGAGAATCAGAAAAATCTATAAGTTTTTTGAATCCCGGTGGAATTGCTGTGGGCATTGATCTTGGCGATCCGGAAGAGTTTAATAAACGGATAGTCAATGAGAAGCTCAAACTGAAAAAGGGCGACCTGCTATTTATGTATACTGACGGTATTACTGAAGCCATGAATGAAAAGAGAGAACAGTACGGAGATAAGAGACTGATTGAATTCATAAAGAAGTATAATCATCTGCCGGCTTCAGAATTCAAATTTAAGTTGAACAATGAGATTGCCGCCTTTACAAAAGGATATCCGCAAACTGATGATATTACTTTTGTTGTTTTGAAGCTCGAGATGAGCCGCGCGGAAATTAAATATTCCAGGAGGATCAGCCTTTTTCAATATCTCGAAGAAGGTGTTCCGCTTGAGGAGGTTCTTGATAAGACAGGGATATCCAATGAAGAATATCTTAAGCTGAAGGAGCAAAGAGAAAAATATGGTGATGAGGGATTAAAAACAGATATTGATGAACCGGAGGAAAAGGTAGAGCTCACTCACGCGACCGATGAGCAGATTAAATCCATTGTACAGATTGTACGAAAACAACCTGAGTGGGGAATGGGGAAGATTGTAAAAATGCTCGCGGCAGAGGAATTTGGAGGGTATAAGATTAAAGAGAGTGTTGTCAGACGTGAGCTTATCAGAATGAAACTGGATACAAAGGAAAAGAGAGAAGCGTTTGCAAAAAGAGAGCTTCCGACATGGGCTGTATATAAGTGAGGTTGCGGGGCAGCCTGAAGTAAGATAAGCTGCTGTTTTTTTTTAGAATTGTACAAATTTTTAATTTTTTGATTTTTTTCAGTTGAATTTATAACCATAGTGCGTAATAATTATACTGTACTGTAAAAAGTTTAGGAGGAATGAATGCCAGACATTCAGGTTGAAGTTTCATACACAGGAAACAACGACGAAATTGCTGTCATTTCTGCGCGGGGTTTTATCGATACCACAACTGCGCCGGATCTTGAGAAGAGGCTGGAAGAGCAGCTTGCACTCAATAAATACATGATAGTCGTAAATTTAGAAAATATAGATTATGTAAGCAGTGCAGGATGGGGAGTTTTTGTGAGTGAAATAAGGGAGATCCGTGAGAATAATGGTGATCTTGTTCTAGTGAATATGTCATCTGATGTGTATGATGTCTATGAATTGATGGAATTTTCATCTATTTTAAAGTCATTCGAATCCCTTGAAGATGCTATTCTTAGTTTTACAGGAGAGAGTGTCAAAAAAGAGAGTCCCAGGCCGGCTCAGCCGCAGATTACCGCTCAAAAACCGGCGGTGGCAAAAACTTCTGTAAAGACGAGTGAACCTGAAATTGAGAAAAAACCTGTTCCCGTTTCACCGTCACCCGTATCTATAAAAGAGGCTGTCGGTTCACCGGCAAAAAGCGAACTTGGAAAAAGGATAGTCACTATAATTGTCGATAACCCCTATTATGAGGTCAAGGAAATCACCAAGGCTCTTAAGCTCCCGCAATATGGAGGCGCGAAATCCGGAGGCGGCGCGGTTAAAAGAGAGTTAAGAGGTATGGGGCTTATGGACAGGCAGAAACGATTTGAACTCGCGTTAAAGCAAAAAAAATAGGCAGGTAAACTGTCAATCATGATGAGAATTTATTTCTTGCCTGTGATTTTTACCTAATTTTTATTCGCACTGAGAAATTTCTCACAACTTTCTATACTCCTCATTATATCCTTGCGAGTGATTGAAATTTTTATTCCAAATTTTCTCTTTTAGATATAAATTGTATTTAGGCACAACTTTAATTATTCGAGAGAAAAGTATTGATAGAGGAAAAATTATCCAACTATCTTTCTGTTGTTGAGAAGGTTACAAGGGAAATTTACCAAATAAACAAGCCGGATGATATCCCCTCGTACGTTTCCAAACAAATAACCAAAGCCCTTGGTGATGAGATACAATTTGCGTTCATTGACCTTGGCACCAATAAGATATATGAATCAGCAGCTTTGGACGGCACGATCCAGAAAGTATTGCCGTTTTTCCTCCAGCAAAGGTTTGTTGAAGAGATTGCCAAACTGGATTGGAGTGTTGTCGATCAGAGGGGTGTTCGTTTCCTTTTGGATAAGATCGGCGGGCAGAAGATTGATCTTGAAACCTCTTTTCTAGTAATACCGAAAAAGAGAAAAGACTCCATAACTCATTTTTCTGTTTTATGGGCGGATAAGGTCTTCGGAAGAATAGATAAAGAAGAAATCGATTTTATTTCATCCGTGTGCGGCGCTGTTGTGCTGAGAATGGTTTATCTTCTTGCCTTTACGGATGGTAAGATAGTAGATAGGAGAGAGCTGAGGAGAAAGGCATTCGAATTAAAGGAGCTTGCTGGAATAGGGGGTGATCTGACTTCTCTTGGTAAGGAAGATTTTTTTGGGAGTTTCCTGCTCAATGTTATGGGAAGGGCATTGAGCAAAGCGGTGGTGATACTGTTATCCTCCAATGAAAATAATACAGAATATACCGTTGTTGCTTCGCGCGGGGTGAAAAAAAACCAAATTGACAAAATCCTTATAACTGACAAACAAATCATAGTTAAGGAACTGCAAAATAAGAAGGGTCCGGTTGTAATTTCTGATTTAATTGATACTCTGACGGTTGAAGAAAAAGAAACTTTGAGAAAGCTGGAAGCCGTTGTTTTGATCCCCCTGCTTTTGAAAAACAATGTAGTCGGGATATTATCCCTCGCAGAACGTATCAATCTAAAACCCTATTCAGAGAAAGTTTTTGACTCTCTTGAAATAATATCTCAGCAAATGGTTATGGCGATTGAAAATTCAAAACTATCCAATCTTAGACATGCCTTTTCACGGTATGTTTCACATCAACGTGCTGATGAAATTCTCTCGAATCCTGAAGAACTAAAGCTTGGAGGTGTAAGGAGAAAAATATCCGTTTTATTTGCGGATATCAGAGGTTTCACCTCGATGTCTGAAAAGATGAAGCCTGAAGAAGTGGTGGATCTACTGAATACCTATCTTTCCAGTTTAACGAAAGTTGTGTTTAAATACGAAGGTACCCTGGATAAGTATATAGGGGATTGTGTCATGGCTGTATTTGGAGCTCCCCTTTCTCATCACAACGACACTGAGCGTGCGGTATTTACTGCCGTTGAAATGCAAAGTTACGTTGATGATATAAATGTTAAAAGAGAGGGAGAAGGGCTGGAAAGGGTTGAGATTGGGATAGGGATAAATACGGGGTATGTTATTTCAGGGAACATGGGATCAGTTGATAGAATGGACTATACCGTAATTGGTGATGTTGTAAACACTGCCTCCCGTTTGGAGGCGTATTCTGGAAAAGGGCAGATTCTGGTAACAAAGGAAGTATACGAGGAGGTCAAGTATTTAGTTGAGGCAAGATTTCTTACGGCATTGACAGTGAAGGGGCGGGAACAGAAAGTAGATGTTTATGAGATTAAAGAGCTTATTGCCCGTAAGTACATAAGCGTGGTTGAAAAAAGAGAGCCCTATATAAGCGGTCACTTCCTTAATATAGCTCAGGATGTCGAGCTTATTGGAAAACAGCTTGGATTATCCGGTGAAGACCTGACTAAACTGAGAGCTTCGACGTTACTTATTGATGTCGGAAGAATTGGATTAAGTGAGCGCATCTTTAATAAAAAGGGAAGGCTCACCCCGGAAGAGTTTGAGATTGTGAAAAACCATGTTCTTCGCGGGGCTGAGTATGTCGAAAAAAAACTACACCTTTTTAAGGAGGGAGTTGAGCTGGTAAAGCACCACCATGAATTTTATGATGGCACCGGGTATCCTGATGGTTTAAAAGGGGAGGACATTCCACTCTGGGCAAGAATGGTCTGTGTGGTTGACAGCTATCATGCAATGATTTCGAAGAGGCCTTTTCGGAAGGCTTTTACGGAAAAAGAGACAATGAAAATCCTGAAAGAGTCAAGCGGGGGAAAATATGACCCTCGGATAATTGATGTTTATTTTGAGATACTGGAAAGAAGAATGAGTGAAAAAGCCAAAAAGGAAGCTTAGGTATGGGAGGAATACCGAAAAAGATGTTAGTAACAAGCGATCTGGAGAAAAGTCTCATTTTTCAAAGACTCAGGAAAATGAAAGAGCCGCTTAATGTCATCATAAATAGAATTGAATACCAGGGGTATATCGAGCAGTTTGATAATGATGCGATAACCCTGAAAATGAAATCGCCGTATATTGGCGGGGTTGACGCTAACATCAAGACAAACTTTATATTTAACAATAATTATCACTATTTTAATACCGGTGCTTCCCGGCTTGATGAAAATCACATCCTCCTTATATTTCCTGAAACCATTAACAAGAATATAGTGAGAAAGTTCAACAGGGTGGATGTTTCCGGAAAAGTGTTTATGAAACTAAAAATAATGATACAGTCGGGGAAACGTGAGTTTGAAACCTCTTCCCTTATGGATGAGAGGGTCATATACAGGGAAGTTAAAAAGCCCAGACCAGCGGTTGATAAAATATTAAGTGGAATAAAACATCTTGTCTCAGAGTTCTCCCAGAATTTCAGTCTAAAAGTATTCAAACCCGGTCAGGAACTTTCTATGGAGGAACGGCTGACAAAAGAAACGAAGAAAATATTTTTAATATATGATTCCTATGAAGACAGCATAGAGGAAAGAAGATTCCAGGAAGAAGAAATATTAACATTTGGGAGCGCACTGGATTTTTTAATTTCAGGCGGAGAACCCCGTAAAACTGCGGAGGCAAAACTTCTGGATCTCCTCCAGCAAAAGAGAAACAATAGAATATTTTCTGAGTGTCTTATACCACTGATGCTCGAAGGCGAAGTAGCAGGGTATATCAGGCTTATTAATGATCTTGATTATCATAGAAGTATTAAACCGGCCTTTGCCATCAGGGCGGCGGGGTATGCCAGTGTGCTGGTTGAAGCCCTGGTAAAATACAACTATTTTCATCTTGACAGCGGAAGTGATTTCGAAATTCCTGTAATTAATATAAGTGCCGGAGGTTTATTATTCAAGCTCGATAAGCCGGCGCTTAACCAGTATATTATTAAAAACACAGTGCTTCAGATGTCGATTTTATTTCCTGACAGGCAGATTGAAGCGCGGGGTATTGTGTTCAGAATTGAAGATAAAACATTAGAATACGGTGTTAAGTTTCAGGAAATAAATGAGCTGGATTGGAAATATATAGAAAATATTGCCAAAAAAATGAAACTTTAGAAAGGGAGGTTTTCATGGCAACTAAAAATGATTCCCAGCTGAACAGCGTTATTGGAGATGGTTCTATTTTTGAAGGAAAGTTTTATATCAATGGGTCGCTCAAGATTAACGGCCGATTTGAGGGTGAAATTAAGACAAAGGAACATCTCATAGTGGGCGAGACCGGGAAAGTAAAGACCGATATTACGGCAAGGAGAGTTACTGTCGGGGGGACTGTTATTGGAAACATCGAGGCAGAGGAAGATGTATCTCTCCTCTCGACCGGTCGGATTCTGGGAAATATCAGGGCACCGAAGGTAAATATTGAGGACGGTGTGGTTGTTGAGGGAGAAATATCCATAAGCGGCGGGCAAAAGAAAGGTATAAAAAATATAATAGAAGAATCTTTCGGCTCGGGGCAGAAACTTAATGATGTTATTAAGGGAGAGAGGGCAGCAATAAGAGAGGAAAAAAAGGTCTCTTCTCAGGATGCATGAATTAAAGAACAGCACAGAAATCGAGTATATTAGACAGGCTTGCAGAATTGCCGGTAAACTGCTTGTCTATCTTAAAGAAATTGTAAAGCCCGGTGTAGATACAAAATTACTGGACCAAAAGGCTGAAGAATATATTTTAAAAAGGGGGGCGGTTCCTGCATTTAAACACTATAATGGTTTTCCCTCGTCAATTTGTACTTCTGTCAATGAAGAGGTTATTCATGGGATCCCCGGTAAGTACCGGTTGAAAGAGGGAGATATCCTCAGTATTGATGTTGGAGTAAAAAAAGCCGGTTATTTTGGAGACGCGGCAGTAACGATTCCGATCGGACAAATATCACCTGAGAATGAAAACCTTTTAAAAATAACAGAAGAATCTCTCTATGCCGGTATAGTGAAAGCTGTCCACAAGAATCATGTGTCCGATATTTCAAGAACAATTCAGGGTTTTGTAGAAAGCAGGGGCTTTTCAATTGTGAGAGATTTTGTCGGGCACGGCGTCGGGAAAAAATTACATGAAGATCCTCCGATTCCTAATTATAAAACTCTGGGGAGGGGCCCCCAACTGTTTTCGGGAATGACTCTTGCGATTGAACCAATGGTAAACATGCGCGGTTTCGAAGTTTTAGTAAAAGAGGATAATTGGACAGTTGTTACAAAGGACGGTAAACCGTCAGCCCATTTTGAACATACTATTTTAGTTAGAGATGGAGAGCCGGAAATACTCACAATGGTGTAGGCAAGTAAACTCTTAATCATTATAAGATATCATTGTTCGACTATGGTTTACACCTAATTCATCGGGATTTTAATGTATAAAACCATAGATAATCCCTATGCTCCGTATTTCGTCCTGCTTATTTTAAAATTAGGACCATATTTGATGTTTGAGGCGGCATGAATGTTAAAATTGAAAAAGAAGGGGAAATCTTGTTATGAGCTCCCGCGAGAAAACGGTATGATGGTTAAAGGGGTTGCCTTTATAGATAAACGGATGGCAGCCGATACCGGGACAAAGGAAGCTCTGCAGCAGCTTAAAAATGTCACCCATCTTCCGGGTATCAGGGGATTCGCGGCGGCTATGCCGGATATCCATTATGGGTACGGATTCCCAATCGGGGGAGTTGCGGCTACAGACATTAAAAATGGAGTCATTTCTCCGGGAGGTGTCGGGTATGATATCAACTGCGGTGTAAGGGCTGTAAGGACGAATCTTTTAACAAAAGATGTGGCCTCCAGCCTGGATAGGCTTTTAACAGAAATATACAGCAATGTCCCTGCCGGTGTCGGTTCGAAGGGGAGTTTTGTGCTGTCAGAAAAAGATGAGAAGAAAGTGATCGAGCAGGGGGCTCTATGGGCCGTTAACAACGGGTATGGAGAAGGGCCGGACCTTGAGCACTGTGAAAATAGTGGAAGCTTTACTAAAGCGGACTTCGCGGACGTGTCAACAAGGGCGCGAGAGAGAGGAAGAGAACAGCTTGGTACACTCGGTGCCGGCAACCATTTTCTGGAGATCTGCTATGTACAGGAGGTTTTTAACAGGGATGCCGGTGACGCTTACGGTATATATGAAGACCGGGTTATGGTTCTCCTGCACACAGGGTCGAGGGGGTTTGGTTATCAAATATGTGATGACTATCTAAAGAAAATGCGCGAAAAAAGGCTGTTTGATCTTCCAGACCCTCAACTTTCCTCGATATATATAGGGGATAAATTAGGAGAACAGTATATAAGCGCAATGAAGGCTGCCGCAAACTATGCATGGGCGAATAGACAGATAATTACCCATCTCATAAGGAAGAGTTTTGAGGCTGTTTTTAAATCCTCCTATGGAAGGCTCGGAATGAGCGTTCTGTATGATGTCAGTCATAATATCGCGCGGTTTGAAAAGCACCTTATCGGAAAAGAAGAAGTCATGCTTTGTGTTCACAGGAAAGGTGCAACCCGCGCCTTTCCTAAAGGGAGCATGGAAATCCCCGTGGCTTACAGGGATTTCGGGCAGCCTGTTTTAATTCCTGGCGACATGGGAACGGGTTCATTTATACTTAAAGGGGAGCCCGGGAGCATGTCGAAAAGTTTTGGTACAACCTGTCACGGCGCGGGCAGGGTTTTGAGTAGAAAAAAGGCCCTGAAAATTGCGAAGGGCAGGAATATTAAAAGAGAACTTGACAGGAAAGGAATAACGGTATTATCAAATTCTCAACGGACCCTGAAAGAGGAGATGCCGGAGGCTTATAAAGATGTTTCAGTAATAGTGGATATTGTGGAAGAGAACGGGCTTGCGAGCAAGGTCGCGAAGCTGGTCCCTCTTGGAGTCATAAAAGGGTAATTCAAATAAACATGTATCAAAAACCGGAACCTTGATGGAACAGGGAGATTTTAAATGATAAAAGACGGATTCAGGATCGCCGATTCGGCTGATTATGCGGGCACAGAGGCTGCGCTGAAAGGGTGGGTTAGCCATATTCGTTCAAGCGGCTCTTTATTTTTTATCGAAGTGAGAGATGGTACGGGTTTTATTCAGGCCGTGGTGGTAAAGAGCGAAGTTTCAGAACAGACTTTTGAAATCTGTTCAAAATTAAAAATTGAGTCTTCTTTAATAGTCAGGGGAATGATACGTGAGGACAGCAGAGCGCCTGGCGGTTTTGAGATGAGCGTTCATGATATTGAGCCTGTAAATATTCCGGAGGAAGAGTACCCGATATCGAAAAAAGCGCATGGTATTGACTTTCTAATGGAGCACAGGCATCTCTGGGTCAGGTCAAGAAGGCAGCTGGCCATACTCCGGGTAAGGAGTGAGCTCATAAGAATTTCAAGGGCGTACTTTCATGATAATGGTTATGTTCTGATTGATACACCTATACTTACAGGTTCAATCGGGGAGAGCTCCGGCTCTCTTTTTGAAACAGAATACTTTGATTTCGGGAATGCCTTTCTCGCGCAGACTGGCCAGCTGTACCTTGAGGCCGCTGCGAGCGCGTTTGGAAAGGTGTTTTGCCTTGGGCCGACATTCCGGGCGGAAAAATCGAAGACCAGGCGGCATTTAACTGAGTTCTGGATGCTCGAGGCTGAAGTCGCGTTTTATGATAGTGACCGGAACATGGAACTTCAGGAAGACATGGTAAGCTGCCTGGTCCGGAATATTATAGAGTCCTGTGAACGGGAGCTCGGGTATCTTGAGCGGGACCTTGATGCTCTGCAGAAAATAATACCGCCTTTTCCACGTATCTCTTATGGAGAAGCTCTTGAGTTGCTTAAAAAAAAGGATTTTCGTGTCCGGTGGGGGGATGATATCGGGGGGGATGAGGAAACCGCGCTTTCTCAGAGTTTTGAAAAACCGGTTTTTATATATAATTACCCTATGGAAATAAAAGCCTTTTATATGAAACCGGATCCCCGTGATTCGAGGATTGTACTGTGTAATGACCTGCTTGCGCCTGAAGGGTACGGTGAGATTATTGGCGGCTCTCAGAGAAATGATGACTATGATTCACTTTTAGCCCGGATAAATGAAGAGGGGCTTAATTCAGATCTTTACAGATGGTACCTTGATATTCGCCGCTACGGCAGTGTTCCCCATTCCGGGTTCGGCCTCGGGATCGAACGGCTGCTTGCGTGGATATGCAGACTGCCCCACGTCAGAGAGGCAATCCCTTTTCCGCGTTTGATAAACAGGCTATACCCTTAGGAAAGCGATGTGAGCAGAAAATATTTTAAAAAACTTTTTTTTATAACAAGTTTTATCATTCTTCAATGGAACATCCTGTGCGCGGATAAATATTTTGTTATTGATGTTACCGGTAAAGTCCTATTGTTGAGAAACGGGAAATCCTATACTTCACTGAGTGAGAAGGAGGTAGTAGCGGAAGGAGACCTGGTAAAAACATACAGAGACAGCGTAATTATTTTAAAAGATGAAGATAACTTTTATAAACTGTATCCCTACAGCACCGTCAGGATTGAAAAGGCCCCTGTTCTAGTTTACGGGAAATTGTCAAAATCGGGATCCGGTAACTTCACGGGACTGCATTTTTATTTTACTCCCGGGCCTGCTCAGGGGAAAACCATGAAGGTGGTTCTCCGGTCTAAGGCAGATGTTTTAAATGTGAGTGCCTATATCAGCAGTGAAAAAGGGTATAAAAACAAACTGGTATTCTATTCTCTAGGGAACGGCGTGTATAGAGCGCTCACGGGTTTTGATGTGGAAACACCCCCTGTAAAATACAGCCTGAAAATAAAAATAGTTACAAAAAACGGGAATTTTTCTGAGATTATATATCCCTTTTATCTTAAAAAAACAGTTTATGGAAAAGGCAAAGTATACCTCTCTGAAGATAAGGTCGATCTGCTGGCGGATTCAGAACAGAAAAGGGAGGAAATAAGAACACTGTCTCAGGTTCTTTCCAGGCCGTCAGAAGAGGCACTGTGGGAAAAGACCTTTGTTTATCCTGTGAAGGATCCTGTAATTATTTCCCGATTTGGTAAGAAGAGAAATTATTATATAAAAAACATCTTTAGCTTTACCCGATTTCATAGAGGGAGCGACTTTAAGGGAGAGCGGGGAGATCCTGTTTTTTCGCCGAACAAAGGGGAAGTTGTGTTTACAGGAATGAGAATAACAACAGGGAATACCATTGTTATTGATCACGGTCAGGGCGTTTTTTCTCTGTTTTTTCATCTCGATTCAATAAATGTAAAAAACGGAAACAGGGTGGAAAAAAGTGAGCGAATCGGAGAGGTTGGTTCCACGGGTTTAGTTGAAGCCAGTCATCTCCACTGGGGGCTGCTTGTGAACGGAGTATATGTTGACCCGTCAGACTGGATAAGGAGTCTGTTTTAGAGGAGAATTAACCATAAAAAGTTATAAAAAAAAGGTTGAGAAAGCCGCGGAGTTTATACAAAAAAGAACAGGCAGTAACTTTAAAATAGGGATCATTCTGGGCTCAGGCCTCGGTGAAGTCGCTGAAAAAGCATCGGTGAAAGCCGTTATCGAATACAGAGACATTCCCGGGTTTCCGGTATCAATGGTGGAGGGCCATAAAGGCGAGCTCATTTACGGCGAGTTCGGTAATAAAGATGTGATAATCTTTAACGGCCGCTACCACTACTATCAGGGTTGCTCCCTTCAGGATGTTACGATGATTGTAAGGGTTGCCGGGATGCTGGGAGTCCGGACTCTCATAATAACCAATGCGAGCGGCGGAATAAATCGTGATTTCAAGCCCGGCGACATCATGCTTATTAATGATCATATCAATTTAATCGGTACAAACCCGCTTGTTGGTATAGAGACATCCGCCTTCGGGCAGCTGTTTATTAACATGACCGAGCCCTATGACAGGGCACTTATTAAGAAGGTCATGGATTTAGCTTCCGGTATTAATGAGGTAGGCGCGCTCAGAGAGGGAGTTTATATTGCTGTATCAGGACCGAGCTATGAAACAAAGGCTGAGATCTCTTTTTTTGAGAAGATCGGCGCGGATGCTGTCGGCATGTCCACAGTGCCTGAGGTTATTGTCGCTTCCCAGGAGGGAATAAGAGTTTTAGGCCTTTCAATAATATCGAACATGGCAAGCGGAATTGCGCCGGGAAAGCTCAATCACAGCGAAGTTTTAGAAAACATGTCAAAAGTTAGTTCAAGATTAATCATCTTACTTGAAGAAATAGTGAAAAATGTCCTGTGATAAAAACCAGCTGAATTGCTATTTTAACGACAGTGTCATCCGAATTGTAAAAAACGAAATAAAAAGAGCTTTCGGGAATGAGGTCCTGTTCTTCGGCTGGACTGATGAAGATAGCAGAGTTAAGAGGATTGAAGTTATTGCCAGGGGAAACGAAGAGTGCGTCGTCTTCCCTATTGAGAAAAGTTTTCTTCCCGATGTCGTTATTCACAACCATCCCAATGGAAACCTCTCTCCTTCAGGCCAGGATTTAAACATCGCGACAATTACTGCAAACCGCGGGGTCGGTTTCTTCATTATTAACAATGATGTCACGGAAATTTACGCCGCTGTAGAACCTGTTATCAAAGATACAGAAAGACCTGTCGACGCGGAAAAATTGAAAGCACTGATATCAAAAGGCGGTCCCTTCAGCAGCACGATCCCCGGTTTCGAGGAGCGGGAGGGACAGAAGAAGATGGTCGAATATGTGTGTGAATCCTTTAATGAAGGATCATGCGCGCTCATTGAAGCCGGAACCGGTATTGGAAAATCCCTCGCGTACCTCATTCCGGCGGTTGAATGGTCTAAAGTGAATATGGAAAGAGTGGTAATATCCACGAACACAATAAACCTGCAGGAACAGCTCCTCCACAAGGATATACCGGATCTAAGGAAGGCGCTCGATTCTGATTTTTCTTACATTCTGATGAAGGGGCGTGGTAATTATATCTGTCTAAATAAAATGTATGAAGTGCAGCAGGATCTATTTTCCTTAATAGATGATAAAGAACTTGAACAGTTTAACAGTATATTGAGCTGGATAAACAAAACCGAAGATGGAAGCCTGTCCGACCTTACTTTTATCCCGGGCCCTTCTCTCTGGGATAAGCTGAATTCCCGGTCAGAAACCTGTCTCGGCGGCACGTGCGAATATTTCAGCCGGTGTTTTGTGAACAGGATAAGAAGAAAGGCTGTAACCGCGGGTATAATAGTAACCAACCATCATTACCTGCTTGCCGACGCCTGCCTTATTGAAAGCGGCACATCCATTCTTCCTTCCTATGACAGAGTTATTTTTGATGAGGCTCACAGCCTCGAAGATTCCGCGACTTCCTTTTTCACTAAAACTATCACACTCCAGCTGATTTTGAGACTTTTAAACAGGCTTTATTCAGGAGAAAAAAAGAAAAAAGGTTATTTGATGCATATGTTGAGGAAAGGCGACGCATTATACAGCCGGCAGCTAAACAGGACGCTGGATGGAGTGAAGGGGTTAAGGGCTGCTGCCTATGATCTCTTTGAAGGCATGGAAGAGTTTCTTAATCTTGTAAGAAACTCTAATAATGGTGACCGGCAGCAGAATAATTATGCTGTATGTGAAGTGACGGACGAGGTAAAGAACCACCCTCGCTGGGATAAAATTGTTATCGGCCGGCTGGATATTTTTTATAAGGAGTGCAGCAGACTTTCGAACAGCCTGTTTGAGCTGAGAGAGGAAATAGCCGGGAGCATGGATGAACGGGTGCTGAGGCAGATTGAAGGATTTATCCTGCGGCTGACAGAGATTATTCAGACAGTGGACATCTTTCTCAATGAAGAGGATAGCAGCTATGTCCGCTGGATAGAAAAGAAAAGAGAAACAGCTCTTGTTGTTTCATTGATTGATGTTGGAAGCGCCCTGAATAAATTGATAGTTGGGAAGACCGATAGTGCTGTTTTCACCAGCGCGACTCTTACAGTTGACGGTAAATTTGATTTTTTACGGAAAAGGCTTTCTCTGACTAATCCTGAAATAAGCGTAATTATAGCTTCTCCCTTTCGTTATGATGAGCAAATGACGATACTTATACCTTCGGATGTTGCCGGGCCGGGTCATCCCGGTTACATATCCAGCCTTGAAGAGAGTATATTGAGGACCTTAAAAAAAACAGGAGGGAAGGCTTTTGTTTTGTTTACCTCCTATAAAACATTAAATGAGGTGTACGGGAGGATAAAGAATAAGCTTGAGGAAATTGGGCTTTTTATATTTAGACAGGGGAGCGATTCGAGGGGAAATTTATTGATTGATTTTAAGAACAATATACATTCGGTACTTTTCGGGACCGAGAGCTTCTGGCAGGGAGTTGATGCGCCCGGTGAGACCCTGGAGTGCGTGATAATGACAAAACTGCCGTTCAAGGTACCGAGTGAACCGGTTACAAGGGCAAGAATTGAACAGATAAGGGCGGGAGGAGGGAATCCGTTTATGGAATACCTCCTCCCTCTTGCTGTGATAAAAATGAAACAGGGAATCGGGAGGTTGATCAGAAAAAAGACTGATAAGGGGATTATCGTCATACTGGACAGGAGGATACTGATGAAAAGTTATGGTACAGTTTTTATCAACTCAATTCCCGGAGGCAACATATCAAGCGGAAGTTTAGATGAACTGCTGAAAAAGACGGATATGTTTATTTCCAATAACTCCTTGACAAAATAAATTAATTCTATACTATATGAAGAAATATTGCGAAAAGAGGAGAGCAGAGCTTGGGTACTTTTTATATAACAACTCCTATTTATTATGTAAATGATGAACCCCATATCGGTCATGCCTATTCGACAATTCTTGCGGATGTCCTTTCCCGATATCACCGGCTTTTTGGGGATGAGGTGTTTTTCTCGACAGGAACAGACGAACACGGACTGAAGGTCCAGGAAGCGGCGAAGAAAAGAGGTGTGGAAACTAAAACTCACTGTGACGAGATGGTTACCCGGTTTGTTAACCTGTGGGAAAAACTGGGAATAAGTTATACAAGGTTTGTCCGTACAACAGATAAAAAACATACGTTTGTGGTGCAGAGCCTTCTCACCTACCTCTATGAAAGAGGTGACATATATTTTGATACTTACGAAGGGAATTATTGTATTCCGGAGGAGAGGTTCTGGACGGAAAAAGACCTTAAGGATGGCAGGTGCCCCTCATGCGGGAGAGAGGTAATTACAATTGAAGAGAAGAATTATTTTTTCAAATTATCAAAATACAGGGACTGGCTTATAGACTATATAGGGGAGCATCCGGATTTTATCAAACCGGAAACAAGGAAAAATGAGATCCTTGGGTTTCTCAGGAACCCGCTCTCGGATCTCTGTATTACAAGACCAAAAACCAGGCTCGAGTGGGGGATTGAGGTCCCCTTCGATAAAAAATATGTTACCTACGTATGGTTTGATGCTCTGATAAACTACATCAGTACAATCGGGGTATACAGAGACAATGATTCTTTCCAGAAGTGGTGGCCCTGTGATATTCACCTCGTTGGGAAAGATATTACGACCACTCATTCTGTTTACTGGCCGATAATGCTAAAATCTGCGGGTTTTGAGCTTCCCAGGACTATTTTTGCCCATGGATGGTGGCTTGTTCAGGAAACAAAAATGAGCAAGTCTCTGGGGAATATTGTAAGGCCGATTGATCTGGTGAATAAGTACGGTTCCGCTGGTTTCCGGTATGTGCTTGTTAAGAATATGGTCCTCGGTTCTGATGCCAATTTCAGTGAGGAAATGCTTACCGCTACTATTAATTCTGATCTTGCCAATGATTATGGGAACCTGTTGAGCAGGGTTCTGGGGATGGTGGAAAAATATTTTGATGGAACGGTCCCTGAGCCATCGGTCACAAGCAGCATAGATCGAAAGGTCATTGAAAGCGGGAAATCCCTTCCGGAGGCTGTTAAAGCTTTCATCGACAGGATCGAGATGAACAACGCCCTTTCGGCCATTTTTGCCTATATAAGGATAATTAATAAATATATTGATCAAACCGCTCCCTGGAAACTACACAAAAAAAATAAAATGGCCGAGCTAGGGACAGTGCTTTATTCGGCATGTGAGGGTATTCGTCTTGTAACAGTCTTACTTTCTCCAATTATTATAGACAAGGCAGATACAGCTTTGTCGGCTTTTTCAGAGGAAGGTTTAAATTATATAGATAGGCTGAATGACGAGGAGGAAATATTTAAATGGGGTAAATTAAAACCGGGAACAGAAGTCAACAAAATCGAGAGTCTTTTTCCGAGGATCGATCTTGAAATTAAAGAAGAAACTCTCAGGAGGGACAGAGTGGATATTCCGAAAGATACAGAATTAATTGATATTGAATATTTTAACAGGATCGATATGAGAGTTGGAAAGGTTTTGGAGGCTGTTCCGGTAAAAGGCTCCAGGAAGCTGTTGAAAATCGTAGTTGATATTGGAGATGAGAAAAGACAGATTGTGGCAGGGATTGCCGATTACTATAAGGCTGAGGAGCTCTGTGGAAAGGAAATCGTGGTCGTCTCAAATCTAAAACCGGTGAAGATTATGGGGACTGAATCCAGGGGTATGCTCCTTGCGGCGGCAAAGGGGTCTAAGCTTACGGTTATCAGTGTGGACAGAGAAATTGAACCCGGGAGTAAAATAAGATGAAAATTTTCTGT
>SDBS01000475.1_pt1 | contig 38756 bp, 31 predicted proteins | sample 2277091 | NCBI WGS metagenome assembly SDBS01 (sample SAMN10404972, study PRJNA504765) | marine sediment metagenome | isolation source: marine sediment core GS10_PC15, 163 cmbsf | place: Arctic Ocean: Southern Knipovich Ridge | collected 2010
CTCATTCCCTACTGGAAACTTGAAGAAGATACTGTTCAAGAGAGATTTCAGAAAAAATTGAATTCAGATTTAAGAGAACTTATGGAAAAAGTAGTTTTTCTTGTTGAAACAGAAATTACTAATGGTATTGGTCATTTCCTTCCAGGACATGGGCCTCTTTTAAAGTATGGAATAAATGGTTTAATTAAAAAAGCAGAAAAGAAAATTATCGAATTTTCTGATGATATTTCAAAAACTACATTTTTACAATCTGTTATTATTATTTGTAATGCTGTAAAAAAATTTATTCAAAGATTTTCAAAATTAGCTAAGAATAAATCAGAAAGCGAATCAAATTCTACACGTCAATTGGAACTTAATGAAATATCTGAAATTTGCCGTAATATTTCTGAAAATCCACCAAACTCATTTAAAGAGGCAATACAGCTGATTTATTTTAATCAATTAGTATGTGGTCTGGAAGATGGTGGTTTTGCTGTAAGTGTTGGACGTTCTGATCAAGATTTATATCCATATTACTTAAAGGATAGAAGTGAAGGAAAAATTTCAGATGAAGAAACACAATTTCTTGTTGAATGCTTTTATATAAAACTCACGACATTATGGAATTATGTTCTTAGTAAAGGTGTTGTTGCTGCTGAGGGACCCCCTATTACGGAAAATTTAACAATCGGAGGTGTTGATCTTAATGGAAAAGATGCGACAAATGAATTATCATATATTATGTTGGATGCCTATACTCACTTGAAGACAGTTCAACCGACTTTTTCTATTCGAATTCATAACACGACTCCAGATGATTTTTTATATAAAGTTGGTAAATCCATAAAATCGGGGGCCAGTGTTGCATTATTCAATGATGATGTGATTGTAAATAGTCTAGTAAAACTTGGATTTACCCTTGAAGATGCGCGAGACTATGCACCAATTGGATGTGTTGAACCCCAACATCCATTTAAATCTTTTGGGTCAACTAACGCAAATCAAATCAATATTGTAAAATGCTTAGAATTAACATTAACAAACGGAATTGATATGGTTACTAAGGTTAATTATGGTGTTAAAAGTAATAAAAAGATTATTTCGTATGAAGACCTTTGGGTTGCATTTAAAGAGCAAACAAGATTTTTTATCAAAAATATGGTTTTGACTATGGATGTTCTTGATGCTGCCATTTCTGAACTAAATCCCCAACCTTTCTTGTCTGCAACTACTGAAAATTGTTTAGATAGGGGACTTGATGTAACTCAAGGGGGCGCAATTTATAATTTCACGGGGGCGCAATTAATAGGCTTAGCTACAGTGGCAGATAGTCTAGCTGTAATAAAAAAAATCGTCTTTGAAGACAAACTTCTCTCATTAGAAGAATTAGTCGAAATGCTTATGAAAAATTATAGGGGCACTTATCAAGGAAGAAAAGGAAGTGAATGGAGAGAAATTTTTATAAATAAAGTCCCAAAATATGGAAATGATAATGATTATGTTGATTTAATTGCCGTTGATGTTGTAAACCTATATTGTGATGAAATTTTAAAGCATAAAAATTATAGAGGTGGAAAATTTAATCCAGGAATCTTATCTACAGCATTCCATTTAGCATTCGGTATATTTACAGGGGCATCCGCAGATGGGAGAAAATCTAAAGTCCAATTATCTAACGGCGTTGGACCTACTAATGGTATGGACAAAAATGGCCCAACTGCTATTCTTAACTCGGTTAAAAAACTTGATCATGGATTAATAACAAATGGAGATTCTCTAATTTTAGCATTCCATCCAAATACCTTAAAATTAGATATATTTCCGTCTCTAATTCAAACCTTCTTCCAGCCTGATGGCGGGTTTCACATCCAATTTAATGTAATTGATAAGGATACGTTATTTGAAGCACAGAGAAATCCGGATAAATATCGAGGATTAGTGGTTCGAATAGCAGGATATACTGTTCTTTTTACTGAACTCTCTAAAACAGCTCAGGATGAAATTATTGCTAGAACTTGTTACTAATTATTTCTATTTTTATGAATTAATTTAATAAAGTTTAATTTTTGAATTTACTTCACATAGTTAAAAAATCAAAAATAATTTTAGATAAAATACTTTTTAAATCATATATTTGAAAAACTGGGCCTGTAGATCAGTGGAAGATCGCTTGATACCCCTTCATATTTAATGAAGTGTGCAAGTTTCGCATTCAAGAGGCCACGGGTTCAATTCCCGTCAGGTCCATCTCATGATACTTTATGTATTTAGAAGATTAGAATCGTTTAGGAATCATTAAGAATCAGAATAATATCTCTTATTTAATAAAATCTAAAAAATATACTTCATTTATGGGTATTGAATATGATAGATTTCAAGAATTTACCACGTTTACATGATCCAGAAAAAATTGAAAAAAAAATATATGAATGGTGGGAATCACAGGGTTATTTCCGACCTGAAAAACAACGAGAATTAGGATTAGTAAGTGATTCAGACCCACGTTTTTGTATTACACTTCCTCCTCCAAATGTCACAGGTGTACTTCATCTTGGTCACGCGATCGTTTTAACACTTGAAGATCTTATGACTAGATATGAACGTATGAACCAAAAGGAGACCCTTTTCCTTCCCGGAACAGATCACGCTGGAATAGCTACCCAAAATGTGGTAGAGAGGGAATTAGAGAAAAAAGGTATTAAAAGGAAAGAGATAGGGAGAAAAAGATTCGTGGATGAAGTATGGAAATGGAAAGATCGTTGTCAAACAACAATTAGAGAGCAATCAAAAAGTATGGGATCATCATGTGATTGGACACGTGAAAGATTTACAATGGATGAAAATTATAGTCTAGCAGTAAGAACCGCTTTCGTACAGCTATATAAAAAAGAGTTGATATATAGAGGTAAATACATGATTAACTGGTGCCCTGGAAGGTGTGAATCAGCAATTTCTAACTTAGAAGCTGAACCTCAAGATCATGAAAGTTCATTGTGGTATTTGAAATATCCTATAAAATCTGATGACTGGAAAGAGCCGTATGGTGAGTGGGGATCTGGAGAATGGGCTAAAGGGGCAACAGAGTTTGTTGAATTAGCAACTACTAGACCAGAAACATTATTAGGAGACACAGGAGTCGCTATTGCGTTAAATCATCCGGAATACTCCGCATTAGAAGGAAAGATGGCAATTTTACCTGTATTAGGACGTGAAATCCCTGTTTTTGAGGATTCATATGTAGATCCTGAATTTGGTACAGGGGCTTTAAAAATTACCCCTGCTCACGATCCCAACGATTATGAGATTGGGATTAAGAAAGGCTTAGAATTTATTACAGTGATAGATGAAACAGGTAGAATGGTTGCAGAATTTTCAGGAAAATATGCAGATATGGATAGATTTGAATGTAGAGATGAAATTGTAAAAGACTTGAAGAAAGAAGGGCTCCTTTCAAAAATTGAACCTTACATTCATGCTGTAGCACATTGTCAAAGGTGTAAATCTATTATTGAACCAAGAATTTCAATTCAGTGGTTTGTTAGAACTAGAAATTTAGCTCGCGAAGCAATGGATGCTGTAAAAAGTGGTTTAACAATGATGATACCAGAACGCCAAGAATCTCGGTTCTATCGATGGATGGAAAATATTCGTGATTGGTGTATCAGTCGTCAATTGTGGTGGGGTCACCAAATTCCAGTTTGGTATTGCTCAAACGGACATGAAGTATGTGAATTAGAGAAACCCGCAAAATGTCCTAAATGTAATGATGATAAATTAGTACAAGATGAGGATGTATTGGACACATGGTTTTCTTCTGGTTTATGGCCTTTTGCAACCTTAGGATGGCCTGATTTAGAGAGCAAAGATTATTTAAGATACTATCCTAATGATATGAGGGAGACTGCTTATGATATTCTTTTCTTCTGGGTTGCACGAGAAATGATGTTAGGCATTGAATTAACCAAAAGATCGCCTTATGATAAAGTCTATTTTCATGGAATTATTCGAAATGAACATGGTCAAAAAATAAGTAAATCTATGGAAAATATTGATCAATATGATCCATTAAATATTATTGCACAATATGGGGCAGATCCACTTAGATTTACTTTCATCTCTAATATAATTCCAAGTAAAGACTTAAATCTTAGTTATGGAGCTCTTAAAGCATCAAAGAATTTTTGTAATAAAATTTGGCAATCAACAAATTATATTTTAGGAGGTATCGATCAGATTAAAAATTTAACTCCTTTTTCAATTAATTATCCAAAAGAAAAATTAGAGATTTCAGATAAGTGGATTCTCTCTCGTTTCAATAATGTATTAAAAATTGTCAATAAATCCTTTAAAGAATATGACTACCTTAATGCTGCACGATCAATTCGCTCCTTCTATTGGGATGAATTTTGTGACTGGTATATTGAGTTTTCTAAATTAAGAATGTATAATGATGAGGTTCAGGATAAAAATACACCCATTGCCGTTTTATTGTATATATTAGAAAATTGTTTGCGCCTTTTACATCCAATGATACCATTTCTTACAGAAGCCTTATGGCAAAGTTTACCGGATCAAATAAAAGAGGGACCTGCAATAATCGTAGCTAAATGGCCTGAACTGAATGAGGCTCTTATCGATACGTTAATAGAAGAAGATTTTGAGTTAGTTAAGAACATAATCCATGATATAAGACGGATTAGAAGAGATTTTAATATTAAACCAGGTCTCAAAATTCCCTTAATTATTCAAACAGGAGATAAAAAAGATTTAATTATTAATACATCATCAGTAATTACCAAATTATCCCACATAGATCCTGATAACTTCAAACTTGATGAATCTAATATACCTAAGAACTCTGCAAGGATAGCCAACCAGAATATTGTGGTCTATATTCCATTAGAAAAGATAATCAATTTAAAAGTAGAAAGAGAACGTTTATCAAAACAACTTTCAAAACTAGAAGCAAATATTCAAAAAATTGAAAAAAAATTAGATAGTCCGTTTTCTGAACGAGCTCCCCCTGAAATTGTAAAACAAGAAAAAGAAAATCTAAAAGAATTATTAAATAAGAAAGGGACACTTAAAGAACAATTGGAAATTCTTAAATAAAAACAGATTTTTGATTATTTTCTGTAGTTTTTAATATTTATTCTTCTTCATTTAAACCTAATTGAGCTATCATCATAGTTTTCATTTGTTGTTTATCTTTTGGTAATCCGAACATTTCTGCATATTTATCAGTTGTAGATAATTCCTGAGATCTTCCTTTTTTGATTCCAGATATCAGCCCATTATCAAGAAGGTATTTAATATGTTCATAAGCTCCAGTTCCTCTTATTTTTATCACCAGAGATTTTAATATTGGTTGTTTTAGAGCTATGACAGTTAATGTTCTTAAATATTTCTCCGCAATTGCTCCACCTTTGGCAAATTTCGAAACTTTTTCGATGTATTCTGTTTTAAGGCTCATCTGGTAGCTATCACCAATTTTATTAACAACCAAAGCAGTAGATCGCTCCAGATAATCAAACGCGACATCGTTAATTAATTCTTCTACTTCTTTTTTAGGAATTTCTAATCGTGTAGATATTTCTTCTATAGTTAAAGGTTTTCCTGAGACATAAAGAGAAGCTTCAATAAGATTTCGGTGGTAGTCTCTAATCTGTCTTGCTAATAATTCCTCTTCTGATTCTCCAGATTTAATTTCATTAATTATTGAGATTTCATTTTCTTGTTCTAACGTTATATTTTCATTTCCCATATCAATGGATGGTTCTCCATTCTCATCTGTCTTATCTAAAAATTCTTTATCAGATTCATCACTATTTACTTGATCTAAATCATCATTATTCTCTTCTTCTTCGGTATTTTTTTCCAAATTTTCATCAAAATTTTTCATTTTTTTCCCAAATCACAAATCCATTGTTTTCAAATAATTATCTTAGATTAATAGAAAAATCTTTAAATTCTTCGTCTTGGACTAAGGTTAGTTTACTTCCATTTGATAAAAACATTAAAGCTAAAAACATCCTAACTAAAGCAAATCTTCTCCCTATAGTACCTTTTTCTTCGTTTTTAATAATATTTAGCATTTCAAAAAAACTGGTTTCTTTATTATTAAGATTAATTGTAGCCTTTATTCGATTAAACCAGCTGTCATTTAACTCTTGGACAGTCTGCTCTCGTCCACTTATATGTTTTAAAAGTTCTTTTGGTAATTGAGCTTTAGATCTCATCTGTAATTTTTGGTTTTTCATTTCTTCTTGACGCATACGCATACGTTTCAATTTTTCTTTCTTTTGCATGGTTTCTATGATAGCCGCTCTCATGGCATCGTATAATTCATCTTTTGTCGCAATCTGCATTTTTGGTTGAATTGGTTGAGGAAGTGCTTTTGGAATTGTTCTAGCGTGTCTCCGTCTTAATTGTTCTAGCTCTTCTTTCTTTTGAATTTGTTCCTCTTCCCTAATTATACTTGATATTTTAAAATGATGTAACCAAGCAGCAGTTTTAAGTGCGATTCCAGAAATTTTATAGTTAATTAATTCCTCTTTAAGCATATGGTCAAAAAACTTATTTACTAAAGTAGCTAAATCATAAAATGCTACCTGAGAATCTTTTGCTAGTTCAGTATCTAATAAAACCCTATATTTTGGCTTTTGCCAGAATTTTGTTTCAAGTTTTTCTTTATGCATAAGAGCGGGGTCATCATCAAACTCAGCGATTAATTCTTCTTCAGGTTCCTCTTCTTCTTGAGTTCTATCAACAAATTCCGGGTGAGAAGCGACAACTTGAATAAGTTCAACTATATCTTTCTTTTTAGCTTTTGATGGTAATTTAATGTTATTTTTTTGACAAAAATCTCTTAATTGTTTAACTGTCCATTGGTTATAATCAACTGGGCTATCAGCATTTTCATTTTTCGAAATTTAAAAACACCTTAATAATAAATGATTATTAATTTTCTTCAACTTCAGGAATGATATCTTCAAGTTCGAGAATTCTTTTTGCTTCTTCCTGTAAATCTACACTAAAAATGTCAGTGATACCGCTTTGTGGCATAGTCACTCCGTAAATCCTATCAGCATTAACAATATTCTCTTCTCGATGACTAATTACCAAAAATTGTGCTTGACTGGCAAATTCTTTAATTACTATGCTTGTCCTATGCACATTGGGGCCATCTAAGGCCGCATCAATCTCATCCATAATATAAAAGGGAGCAGGATAGAACTCCTGGACAGCAAAGATAAAAGATAAAGCTACCAGCGTTTTCTCACCACCACTGAGAATCTCCAAACTGGATATCTTCTTCCCGCGAGGTCTAGCCTCTATTGATACTCCACCCTGGAAGACATCATCTGGACGATCTAGAAGGAGTCTTGCATTTCCTCCAGGACTAAGTTTTGAGAATATAGCTGAAAAAGTTCTTGAGATCTCTTGGTAAGATTTCATGAACGTTCTGGTCTTTTCCAGGTCGATTTTGTCAATATTATCCAATATAGCTTTTCGCTCTCTCTGAATGGTCTGCCTTCTCATATCAATCTCATCAAACCTCTCCTTTACGGTATCATATTGTTCAATTGCTTTTAGATTAACGGGTTCAAGCACTCTTTTTTTATTACTAGCAACTTGGATATCTGAGCGTAATCCTTCTTCAGAGAGTTCATCTGTTACAGGTGGTAAGGTGCCATAATCCTTAGATCTTTCATAAAGGGTTTCAATCTGATCACTGGTAATAATTTTTTTAGACTCGAAATTATTCATCTTAGAATGTTCCATGGAGAGATCAGATTTCAGATCCGTTGATATTTTTTGATATTTTTTTTGCTTATTCCAAGATTCATCTTTTTCTTGAATAAAAGTATCAATTTCGGCTTGTTTTGCATCTTTTTTCTCGTTTTCTATTGTTAATTGTCCTTCTATTTTTTCAATGGTTTCTACTATGGAATCTACTTGTTTTTCAGTATTATTTATTTCCTCTTCAAATGCAATAATTTGTAATTCTCTTTCTTTATTTTTATTAATTTCATTTAATTTTCCTTGAATTTTTTGTAGATTTTTATTTAAATTATTGAGGTTTTTTTGGGCTTCTTTTTGCAAATCTAGTTCTTTAGACTTATCATTTCTTAAAGAATCTATGGTTTTTTGCTTTTCTTCCACATATTTTTGAATTTCATCTACTTGAGAATTAAAACTTTCTATATTTTTATTACTAATTTCAATATTTTTAGTAGCATCTATATTTTCCTTTTCTAATTCATCAATTGAATTAATAAGTCTCATTATATTTTCAAGTGCTCTAAGCCGATCTAAAATCTCTTCTAACTTATTATTTTCTTCGTCTATTTGTTTTCTTAGATTTTCAGTTTTTTCCCAAAATTCTTCTTTTTTTATCTTAAGAATTTCAATATTATTTTGCAAAGAATGTTGTTCAGACAATACTTTTTCTACGCTCAATTCGGTATTTACAATTAAATTTTTCTTTTCTTCTATTGCTAAATTTAATCTATTTATATTATCTTCAATTTCTTCAATATTTTCAATGAGAGTTTTAAGGCCCTGAAGTTCTTGAAGTTTATTTTGAATTTTATCAATATTATTTTGCTTTGTCTCAATTTCCTCTTGAATTTGAGAATTATTATTCCAATACTTATCTTTAAGATCGTTTAATTTTTTAATTTCAAGATCTATTTTTTCAGTCTCTTTTTGTTTTTCATCTATAGTATTATTTCTGGTTGCTGTTTCACTTTCAGATTTCTCGAATTTTTCAGTTAATTCAAGCATTCTTTTATTTACATATTCAATTCTTTGATTTGATGTTGCTAGGTTGTCACTATAGTGTTTTTTTTGAATAGTAATTTCAGTTAGATTTTTCTCTATGAAATTTAAATCATTGTTTTGTGATGTAAGATTTTCAGATATATCTTCTAATTGTTGGTATAATTCTTGGCTCTTAGACATCGTTAATTTTCGTAGCGATAAATGAACATTTTCTAGGATCTCCATTAAATCTTGAACAAAGCTATCAAAATTTGAAGTTGATTCTTGAACAGCTACATCAGAAGAATCTTTTACTTTATCGATGAGTTGTTCTATAGTTAAATCTGCATTATCTGTAAGTAAAGTTAGAGTTTGATGAATGGAATCTAACATACTACCCACTTCTGAAGTATCATCTGTACCATCTGAATCATGGCCCACACCTTCAATGGTATTCATAATATCAATAAGATCCAATATAAATTTCCTAAAATCTTCAGCAGACATCTCAATTGCCTCGGCATTGGATTGTTGTATAGTCCCCTTAATAGTTTCGACAGACACATTAATATTTTGTGTGAGCATATTTAAAATTTGAAGTATTCCAGTAATATCCTCCTTATTTTTATTATACTCTTCTTCGGCACTTTCAATCTTTTCCAGCAAGAGTTCCTTTTCTTTAGAAAGTTCTTGTAAACGTCTCTGGGTATTTTCCTTTTTATATTCGTAATTTTCTACTTCTTTATCCATTTTAGAGATATTAGAATTAAAAGTCTTAATATCCAAATCTAAATTGCGTTTCTCTCTTTCCAAGTTTGTTAATTCTTTTTTAAAAATTTTTGACTCAGTACTAATACTCAAAATCTTTCCTCGATTATCATAAATTTCGGCTTCATATGAATCTCTCTTCATTTTTAATAATTCTAAATTTTGTTCATTTTTTCTAAAATCGGAATTTTGTAATTGAGATTTATTCTTTAACTCATCCATATCATTTGTAAGAATTTTTCTTTCACTGAGAAGTTCTCTCAATACTTCTTCTGTATCTTTTCCTTTACTTAGTTTAATAATTTTTTCTTCTGTTCCAGCTTTTTTTAAATTTAAATCGTTAATAGTTTCTTTATTCATTTTAATTTCAGTATTTAAAGATGATAATGAGGATCTTAGATCAGAAATCTTTGAATTTAATTGGTTTTTTTGCTCCTCAATCGTGCCTATATTATTTTCTAATTCTTTTTGTTTTTGATTTTCCTCGGAATTTTTAGTTTTTAGATCATCGATCTTTGTTCTAATTTCGTTTTCTAACTTTTTTGTCTCTTCAATAGCTTCATCAATACTTTCTGCTTCTCCCTTTAAGTTATTTAATTCCATTTCTAAGTTCTTTTTCTTGTCTTCATTTTTTCTTATATTTGTTTTCAGAACTTTAATTTGAGCCTTGTTGGAAGATATATCTTGCTTAATTTTCGAGATATCTGCTTTAAGAGTAGAATTCTCATCTTCATTTGTTTTAATATTAATATCTAATTCAGCTTGGATTTGTTGTCTTTTTTCGATTTCTTTTTTAGCTTCTTCGATTAGTGTTTCATTTTCAGTAATTTCATTTGATGTATCTTCAATTAAAGAATCAAAAGTCTGCCCTTCTTCAAGTTTCATTAGTAGATTTTCCAAATTTTCTTTATCTCTAGTAATTTTCTCTATATTTTTTTTATCTAAACCTAATGTTGTTTTATTTGAAGATAATTGAGTTTTTAATTGTGTTATTCCTTCATTCATTTCCTCTTTCTCTTTTTCTTTTACAGAAATATTCTTTTGAATATTTTCCATTACGAGAGACTCTTGTTTTAGGACTTCCTCTTGTCTCGTTATTTTCTCTTCAAATTCTTCAATGAGTTTTGAGGTATTTTCAATTTTTTTTTCTATTTCTTCCTCTTCTTTTTGTAATTTTGAAATTTTTAGTGCAATTAATTGAGCATTATAAAGATTTATTTGATCATCTAATTCACGCCAAGCTAGTGCATCATTTTTTTCCTTTTCCACTTTTTTAAGTTGATAAGAAACCTCTTTAAAGATGGCTTCAAACTGACCTAAATCTCGTTCCGCTTTTTCTAATTCCTTTAAGGTGGCATCTTTCATTTCGTCATATTTTTGAAGCCCGATAAGTTCTTCAATAAATTTTCTTCTTTCTTCTGAATTCATGTGTGTTAATTCAACAATTTTTCCCTGAAGTACAAATTGGTTGCTCCCATCTGGATCAATATTAGCAGCAGCTAAAGCATTGAGAATCTGTTGGCGAGTAGCTTTTTTACCATTCATTTTATACCCCCCACCTCCACCTCTTTTTATTGACCGTGTAATTTCAAAAGTTTCAGTGCCTCCTGGAAAAATATCATCCGTATTATCAAAATATAAAGTTACCATAGCTCTATTAGCAGGATTTTTTCCTTTTGAGCCGGCGAAAATTAGATCTTCTAAATTTTTTGCTCTCATCGTTTTTTTACTTAATCGACCCAATGCAAAACAAAGAGCGTCGATTATATTAGATTTTCCAGCTCCATTTGGACCAACTATGCAGGTAAAACCGCTGCTTAATTTTACAGTTACTGTTCTATCTCCAAATGATTTAAATCCAGACATCGAAATCTTCTTAATGTATGTCATAATAGATCTCCGTTTCTTTTATATCACTTAATACTAAAAATAAAGAGTAATTACAAGTATAAATGTTTTTATTTAAATATGAAATAAATAATGAAGGATTAAGACTGAACTTCCAATTAATTTAAACCAATTCAATTTTCATAGAAAAAGAAAAAAACATGAAGGTAAACTAAATTTTTCCGAAGACAGTATCCACCATTACTTTCAACTGATATGGATTAATAATCATAAAGAAACAGTTACATTCAATGGAATTATCTGTAATACTTGCATTTACATTGTTGAATTTCTTCGAAGGACTTAAAATTCCAACTCTTTGTATTTTATTAATTATGCTAATTAGTTCATTGAAATTTTTCTCATATTCAAGGGATTCACATGAAATATCATAGAGTTCTTTTAATTCAATGGAAGTTATGTAATAATTTGAACTTTTTAAAAAATGATTCGAAAGATTATCTAAAAAAATGATCATTAAAAGATCTTCTTCAGAAATGTACTCAAGCATGCTAAATTCGTCTGAAATTTGAAAAGTATCAAACTGATTTTGACAGATATCGAGCATTTTATAATGCTCAACAGTATTTTGTTCTTTTAAAAAAGGATAAAGTTCTCTGAGCATGTCCATACCCTTTCCTGGAACAGGAACATAATGTTCAAAAATAAGATCTGAAATGAAATCAATTATTTCTGAATCAATTTCATGTGAAAAAGTTAAAGATACTCTTTGTTTAAAAATATAATTAAGTTCCTTATAAGAATAATAATTTAATTTCTTTTTTAGATCAAAACTTGATAGTAAATCGATAGTAGATGATTTTAAAACCTTGTTTACGGTAGATATTATAGAAATATTAGACTCTTTCCCTAAATTCAGTATTTTTTTAAATTCTTTCGGTTTGAGATTTTCAATATTATTAAAAATTAAAAATACATTATTGCTTAGTTTTCCACTTGCTAATTTTAGAGTATTCCATAAGTGGGATGTATTTGAATTAAGAAAATAGTCTAGATTAAAATTAATATTAATATATTTCTCCATTTGAAGCAATAAAGCAGTAAGAAGATCATCCATGTTTTTTTCTTTACAATCAATGCAAATTTTTAAAGGTGGATTTTCATAATTATTCTCCATAAAGAGATCGTTTATAACTTTATTTACAATCACCCGTTTACCAATGCCTTGAATCCCTTGATATAATATATTTAAAGAGAATTCATCTGTAAGACTATCCTTTAAAATAGAAAGAAGCGTCCTTTCTTCTTTTTTTCGGTATAAGATTTTGGGAGGAACAAAATTAGGATCAAATAAAGCCTTTGGTCCAATAAATCCATTATCACTTTTTAATTTACCAATCATTTTATTTGAAGTAGTTTTAATAGAATTTTTAAATTGATATATTTAAACCCCACCCAGACACATCATTAAAAGTAAAAGTAAATCAAATTTTTATAAAAAAATAGATTTATGAAATGGTTAATGGTAATAAATTGAATCGCTTTTTTATAAACAAGATTAGATAAATAGTTTGAATGAATTGGGCTCTATTTGTTTATTATTTTTACCTTAATTTTATTTCTATCGACTCTTTCTTTTAGTCTCAACCTTCTCAATTTCTGAGGGAATTTTAAATCAATATCGTCATATACAAACCCTTCTGAACCAATTGGACCTTCAATTAGTCTCAATTTAGATGGAGATATAAATCCCTTAACAAATGACAAAATTTTGCTATTTCCAAGAAAATGTGTTCCGTTAAGAGTACCATATGTATTACAAGAAAGAGCAGGTATTCTATTTTCAAGAACTCGAGCTTGTAGGTAAACTTTCCAATTGGACATTCCACTTTCTTTTATTGAAGTCGGAGATAATAATAAGTCTGCGCCATTTTCAGTTGCTAAACTTGGGGTTTCATAAAACGCCATGTCGAAACATATAAGAATCGCAAAGGTGAAATTATTTAGAGAAAATAAATTTAACACCTTTCCAGGTTCAAAAATTTCCCTTTCTACAGAATATAGATGGATTTTGTCTTGACGACCGATTTCTTCTCCCTTGTCATTAAAATAGTAGCAAGTAATGCTAGGTTTTTCAGTATTTTCTCTTTTTTCCCATATTCCACCAGACAAAAGGTTTGTTTGATAGTTTTTAGCCAAGTTTTTGATAAAACTATAATCAACTCCTCTCTCTTTTTGGAGATTCTGAGGACCACTCTTTAAGAAAGGAGACCACCTTTCTGGTAAACAGGCTATATCACAATCTACTTCCTTTAATAAATTCTTTAATATTTCTTCGATTTCATTATAACATTTTTTTCTATTATCGAATATTTTTGGTTGGATACAAGCAATCTTCATTTTCCATATGCTGAGAAATTTTTATAATTATTATGTAAATTTTATTGTGAAGATGAGTTAATCTCATCTATAATATCGAAAATCTCATTTAAATTAGAAATCTCATAATCTGGTTTAATACCTTCAGGAAATTTCTCACCCGTTTTATAAATATCATATTTTCCTCCTCGATGTATATATATGGAGTGAATGTTATTTAATCTGGCAGGAATAATATCTTTTTCTAAACGATCTCCAATATATATCGTTTCTGTCCCTTCAATGTTAAATTTTTTTAAGCAAAATTCGAATAATTTTGGATTAGGCTTTCTTACTCCAATTTCATCAGAAATTGTCGTTAAATCTATTAAGTCATCAATTCCTAATCTTAAAATTTTCTCATATTGTTTGATGGGTAAGCCATCACTAATAATAGCCGACTTAAGGCCCATCTCCCTCAATTTAATTAAACAAGGTTTAACATCATCATATAATTTTATAGAATCAATTTTTTCTTTATGATATGCCATTACCGCTGCGGAAATATATTTAAATTGAAGGGAATAAGGTATTTTTTCTCTAACATTCTCAAGACGATTAAATCTACGAATGAAGTAGTTATAGTGATTGGATGAGTTTGAACCATATTCCTTAACAACTTCAGTGATCATTTTTATAGCGTTCTGTTTATCGATTTTTAGACCGAGATCTATCATGGCATTAATTCCTTTAAGTCTAGCTCTATCAGATAATCCTGTTGAATCGAAAAGGCAGTCATCAAGGTCGAATCCTACTAATTTTATAGGGGACATAAACTCGAATATTAGCACTAAAGATAATTATAATAATTTATATCTCAAAATCAAGATAAATTTATTTATTTTTTAGGCGAAACTTAAATAATCAAATGTTTATATTTTTAATAAGCTTTAAAAACCATTAACTTCTTAAAAAGTACTTAATCAATATATTCCTAATACTTAAATGGAGAATTTTTATTTGAAAACAATTGTTGCTTTGTGCCATTTTCATCGAAAGATAGGACCTCTCGTATTTTATTCGTATCCAGATGGTATACTAAATGAAGATTTATCAGTTCGGATTGCTAATATTATGGATCAAACTTTTTCTGAAGGTTTTTTTACCCACTCATTTGAAAACTTAAATTCTATGAATTATTATTTTGAAATTCATTCAGATTGGGCTCGTGGAAACAAGGAAATGTTAATGGCTTCTGTGATATTAGAAAAAATGACCAAGGAAATGGAGCAAAATGTTTCCCGATTGTTAAACGAATTTTCCGATAGGTTAAAATCGAACAAGGAAATTTCTAAATCTTTTCTGATAGATGAATTACACAATCTCGATGAAGGGGAAAGAGAAAACGTCATAAAAAGCAACTCTCTTATTAAGTTATGGGTTAAAGAATTATATTGGGCAACCATTGAGGTTACCAAAGAAAAGACAGAAGAAGAAAAAATTGCTTACTTGCTTAATAAAAGGCACATTTTTCTAACTCTAGCTAAATTATCAAAAAGACCAATTACTTTAGAAGGCCTAAAGGAGTGGTTTAAGCAAATTTTTCATGAAAAAGATTTTGATAAGATGATTGAAACTCTCGTGGATAACGAGTTCATTTTTGTAAATGAAATTGGCCGTGTTGAAAAATTTGTGCTATTATTAAAAGAAGTGAATGCTGAGAGAATACCTCCAGATAGTGTAATTGAATATATTGATGAAATACCAGAATTAATAGATTTAATTCTTCCTACGGTTCAAAAGTATTTTAGCAATTATGAAAATAAAACCGACGAGGAATTAAATGAAGATTCGTTTACATTATATCAAATAATTTCAGATCCTAAAAAGTATAATATTCTTTCAGAATTAAGAAATGGTTTAATACGGAGAGATAAGTTGCCAAATTTAGTTTCTAAAAGAACACTAGAGACTTTGATAGAAACAATAGATTATCTAAAGCAAAAGGATGTTATAGAAGAATTAAAATATGATAATGAAAGATATATAATTTTAAAAACTAATTTACAAATCACGACTGCCTTTCCTCAATATTTAAGAAAGTTATTACCTAATGAATCGAAACCTGTAGTTGCAGATAAATATAGTCCAAAAATCTCTATTAAACAGAAGGAGATGGCCGATATTCTTAAAGATGTCAGGGATAAAGGAGAAAAAAAATCAAAAGAATCTAAAATTGATAAATTTCTTGAAGATCTTTCCTCTGGAAGTAAAAAAAATTCTTCAAAAAAATAAAAATTATAATTTTTTGAAAAGTTTTATCTATTAATCAAATTAAATTAGGAAGAAAATATTGAATCCTCAAACAATATTTATTATTGACAAGAAGAAAAAAATTTTAATCTTTTTAGGCTTTTTAGATGAGCAACAATTAATGAGTCAGGAAGAATTATCGTATATTTTAGGATATATCATATCAGAATCTGCTAAATTAAAATTAGATGCTTTTTCTACAGCTCAAATTAAAGATAAAAATTATTTTTTTGGAAATTTTGATAAAATAGTTATTGCAATTCAGTATGTAAATGACGATTCTTCTCTGGAGGATTTTCTAATAGAAATTAATAAAAATTTCATTCAGAATTTTGAAAATATTTTAGAGGATTACGCTATTAATAATATCACAGAGTTTAAACCCTTTATCAACGTAATAAAAGATATTCTACCGAAATATCAAAAAACAAGCTTGGAAGAGCTAAAACTAAGTGAAAATGTTTCCATTATTAAAGCTTTAGAAAGAAGTAGTTATCCTGAGGGAATATCGGATTATATTCGAGATGAGGTTCTTTGGGAGGAAGCACGGATGGTAAAGGATGAATTTCCTGCTGATTTTCTTGAGGGTTTGCTTTTTCATCTTCAAATCTATATGCGCATTTCAAAAAGCCATATATATAAAATATTTGTAGATTTTTCTGATTATCCTTCAAGACCCACTTTAGGATTTAGTGAAGGTTTAAATAAAGAAATTAATAGGAAATTAGGAAAAAGTACAGATGAATTATTATATTTTTATAAGAACTGGGACGCGAAAACACCACCACACATAATTGAAATCATAAAGGAATTAGAAGCAGTCCTAGTACAAATATATGCTAAAGGAGAATTATCTGAAACAGACCGTACATCTTTACCAGATTTAAGACCTCTGCCAAAGATATTAGAGAAATCTCAGAAAGAACAATAAAAGATGATTTATAATGTTAAAAGATAAAGAATCCCAGGAAGATATAAAATATCTACTTGGAAATATGGGATTAGAAATTTTGTATGCGATTGATAATGGAGCAAAAACTCTCTTCACAATTAAACTATTTTCTGGAATTCCTATTTCATGCATTAAAGGTAGAATTCCTGTTTTAATCGACTTAACACTTATTAAAAAAATTGAGGATGAATATTTCCTAACAGAAAAAGGATTAAGCTTTAAGAAAAAAGTGGAAAATAAGACTTAGATATACCTAGCATAATAATTTATATTTCAGATTGGGGCAACAAGGTCATTGCTTTGAGCAAAGCTCAATTGTCTTTGTCACAAGTTCATCATTAATATAAATTTAAGTTAATTTAGTTATTATTACTTCTAAATTTTTGAGAGTTAAAATCTTTTTTATAATATTTTCTTTCATAATATCCATGATTCTTTCGACCTCCATTCTCGTTTATGATTCTATCTAAACCTCCTTTTTGCATGATTATGGATTTATATTTTTCATAGTCATCCCGTCCTATCTCTCCCCGTTTTAAACAAAAATCTAAAATTTCTATAGCTTCATCCTTAGTTTTACATCTTCGAATAAAATCTATTACTCCAGGATTAACTAGCTCTTTCAGTATTAGATCATTCTTAATTTGATCTTCTTCTTCCTTTATATCTTCGACTTCTAAATTCACTGAGTCTATTTTCAGAGTTTTTTTATTTTCAGAGAGCTCATTTATTAAGTGAGGAACGTATTCTTCTAACTCTTCCTTATCATAAGAGATATTAAGGCCATTTTCACTAGATTTCTTTGCTTTTTTAAAACCTTTTCTACCCTTTCTTTTTTTTTCCATTGAGTTCTTTCCCTTTTTAAGTAAATCTTTAAGCTAATACTAATTAAAATAATTTAAATAGAATTATAAAATTAATTTTTATAGAAAAAATGACGATTCTTATTTCAGATAAACTTCGAGAGGAAGGAATTAAAATATTTCAAGAAAATAATTTTAAAATTATAAAAAAATTTTCTATAAGCCCTCAAGAGTTGAAAAATGAAATTGAAAATTATGAGGGTATAGTAATTAGGTCTAGAACTAAATTAACTGCTGATATTTTAGAAAAAGCAACTAGTCTCAAAGTAATTGGTAGAGCAGGAGTTGGATTGGATAATGTAGATCTTCTTAAAGCGGAAGAGTTAAATATAAAAGTATTTAACACGCCGGAAGCCCCATCTGTTTCTGTGAGTGAATTAACCATTGGTTTACTTCTTAGTCTAGTAAGACATATATCAAAAGCAGATCAAACAATGCATTGTGGTGAATGGTGCAAAAGTGATTATATGGGTTATGTATTAAAGGGAAAGAAGATAGGACTGATAGGTTTTGGAAATATAGGGCAATCAGTAGCCAAAATCGCTAGTGCTATGGGAATGAAAATAGGAATTTATGACGTAGATCCAAATATTACAAAAATAGCTCATGAACTTAAATACACGGTATATCCTTCCGTAGATGATTTAGTAAAAGATTCTCAAATAATATCTTTACATATACCTGCTACGGCAAAAACAGAAAACACTATTGACGAGCGAAGGTTAAAATTAATGAATAAAAACACTATATTAATTAACACTGCTAGAGGAAATTTGATCGATGAAGCTGCTTTATTAAAAGCTTTGGAGAATAAAGAGATTGGCGGTGCTGCTTTGGATGTATACAGAAAAGAGCCTTTAGACAATATGGACCTTTGTGGTTGCGAGGATAATTTAATTCTAACACCCCATATTGGAAGTCAAACGGAAGAAACTCAAATTCAAGGAAGTCTTATGATTGCAGAAAAGATGATAAATTATTTAAAAAATTTATAATTCTATAAGAAAACTCGAAATAGTAAAACTTTTGAATTAAAATAGATTTTAGTAGATATAATACATCAAGAGATTGTCGATATATGAAAGCTGGATATACCTATGTAAAGGAAACATTCGAAAAACATGAAAAAGGATATCAAACTCCACATTGGTTTCGTGGAATCGAATATAGAAAAGGCAGATCAATTCAACGGATAGAGCGCCCTACTAAAATTCATCGTGCACGAACCTTAGGATATAAAGCAAAACAAGGATATGTTGTTGTAAGAGCTAGGATAAGGAAAGGAGGTGCGCATAAGGTGCGGCCAAAAAGAGGAAGAAAACCTCGAGCTATGGGTGTTAATAAATATACGACAGGTAAAAACCTTCAGTGGATTGCAGAAGAGAGAGTCCAAAGGAAATTTCCGAATATGCAGGTTTTAAATTCTTATAAAATGTATTCAGATGGTCGACATTGGTATTATGAAGTTATAGTAGTTGACCCAAATCATCCAGTTATTAAATCTGATCCAAAAATTAATTGGATTTGTGAACCCGCGCATAAGAAGAGGGTAACACGAGGTTTAACTGCTGCGGGAAAGAAAGGAAGGGGTTTATACAAAAAAGGATGGGGTTCTGAAAAAACTCGACCTTCCATTGGAGCAAATTCTGGGCGTGGTAAATAGAATATTGTTCTTTATTTTTCACCTAAATGTTTAGTAGTTAGTGTTAATTTTTTTTTATACTATATGATCACATTTAGAGTAATTATAATAAACATAGAAGACCTATAATTATCTATTTATTAAATATTCAAAAATATTCAACTTATTGGTGAATTTAATATGGTTGATTTTGAACCAAAAATTTTAAGTAAAGATGAATTGAGTAGAATTTCTGCAGATGTGAATTCAGAAGAATTAATATTTTTTGAAGACCATTGCTTAAATGTTCATTATGATTCTAAGGTATTAATAGAAGCTAAGGAACCAGGTTCCCCTTGGGTGGTAGTTAAAGATTTTAAAACAGGACAACAGAGCGAAATTCTTGACTGCACTTCTCAAAATTGGACTCTTGCCCTAGGTTTTGCTAATTCTGATATAAACTATGCTGTTGCTGAGCAAATGAAAAGATTAACACATGTTAAATCAAGTACCATATCCCCTGCACGCGCGAAATTTATCAATAAATTAGCAGAATTATCTCCGGGCAGATTAAAGGGAGGAAGGGTTCATATTAATAATGAAGGAGGTGGTTTAGCTGTTGAGGCTGCTATAAAACTTGCTATGATTGCATCGAAAGGGGGAGATCATTTCTTAACATTTCGAGGAGGTTATCACGGAAATACTCTAGCAACATTATCTGTATCTCAACCAGTTCATTCGATAACGAGGTTTAGAACTTTTGGAATTGATTTCTTCTCTCGTGTCCCCCAAAGTTATTGCTATCGATGTTTATGGAAATATAAGAATGGCTTATATGGGAAAAAGGATCCTCAATGTAATTTGGAATGCTTCGATTTAGTTGAAAATTATTTAATGGGTTTAACTTCAAGAAAACTTGCTGGGGTGATATTAGAACCATGGCAAGCCGCGGGTGGACATATTCCTTTTCCACCAAAATTTCTCATAAAATTAAGAGAAGTTTGTGAGCAGGAAAAAATTTTTATTATATATGACGAATCTCAAACTTCGATGTGGAGAACTGGAAAATATTTTACTCTAACTGAAAAATATGAGAATGAATTAGGAATTGACGTGTCTCCTGATATGATGTGTTTTACGAAAGCAATTGGTGGAGGTTTTCCATTAGGAGCAATGATTGCAAGTGCAAAAATAAAAAAAAGGTTCACTCCAGCAGAGGATCATACCACTTTTTCTAGTACTCCAATAGGTTGTACTGGTGGATTGGCTGCTATGAAATTAATCGAAAAAGCTAAAATTGGAGAAAACTGCGAACAAAGAGGTAACCAAATAACAAGAAGATTACTTGAATTTCAAGAAAAATACGATGTAATTGGTGATATTCGAGGTCCAGGGTTATTTATCGGAATAGAACTAGTTAAAGATCAGAAATCTCGCGAACCATTTACTATATTAATGGAGGATATGCTATTGGAAGGTGTTAGACAAAATATCTTTTTTGGACCAAGTATGCCATATTTTAGTGGAACTGGAAAAATTTTAATGAGAAATCTTATCAAAATTAAGCCTCCACTTAGTATTACTAGAGAAGAAGCAGATTTCATCTGTGATAAGTTTGAAAGCGTATTGAAAGCATCGTTAAATAATGTGAAAACAGATTGAAGTCTAAAGAGGATAATTTAATACTTGAAAAAATTATAAAGAAGTTCTTACAAAAAAAAGAAAAATAATTTTTATAGCTTATTCACAGAAATTGAAGAAGTATTAGAATCTAAACCAAATTTTAAGTAGAAGGAAAAGGGAAAAAGTTGTAATTTAAATGGTTTTTATATAATCAATATTTAGAAAAGGATTTAATTCTTCAATTCTGTATCTTTTGGATTTCACATACATTATTTTGTGATGGAATAATGTAACTTACTTATTTTATGCTTTTTGCAGAATTGTCGATTTTCCTTTTCTTCTCTTTAATTTTTCTCTATTAATAGTTGAGTTAAGAATCTAAACCTATTTAATATTCAAGAAAGGAAAGTAGCTAGGTTGATTGCGATTTTTTTTATTAAAATTAAGGATTTTTTATACTTTCTTTCTTAAAGTACAGTGTGAGGAAAAAGGCAATTTTTTTAATAGTATTAATTGTTGTTATTGATTTTTTTAATCATCCTATTAAAGCTAAGGCATATTGGGTTAATGATTTATCCTTTAGTACAGATAAAGAAATTTATTTTAATGATGAAACAATTCAAATTAATGCTAGTTGGGAATTAGACTATGATCCCCCTCTATATGCTTATACTAGTATTATTATATTTGATGAGATTAATGGAACGCAATATAATATATGGGAATCTTCACGTTATGATATTGTTGGAAATTACTCAGAAACATGGTTAGTAGATATTAAAAGCCTAGGTTTAAGCTATGAAAATAGTTCTAATATTTTGTATGTAAAATTTCATCTTTACTTAAACCTACTCGGAGATGAGACTTCTTATTGGTTGGAAACAATAGAGATTACTACAATTAAAAGAAATGTATCTTGTGAACTGATCGGTTTTGAAAATTATTTGAAGTATAATGGAGATCTTAGTTTTGGAGCTAAATTTTATAATACTACATTAGGAAGTGAATATTATGTAAGTAATCACCAAATTTCATTTGAAATACTTTTACAGAATTTTATATCTATTTTCAGTAAGGTTTATTTGACTAATGGCACAGGAGAGTTCAAAATTTTTATTTCAAATATTAAAAATCTTTCAATAGGAATCAATTATTTATGGTTTACACTACTAAATAGCCAATTCTTTAAATCGGAGGTTTTTCAATTTGAGTTTTATTTTGAAGTAAGACCAGCAACAATATTAAATTTAAAGGAAGATGGAAAGGAAAAGAAAAATGATTCAGAAATAAATCAAGTAGTAGTAATATCAGTGAGTATAACAGCTAGCATTTTATTTGGAATTATTCTATTTTTATATCATAGAAATATGAAAAAGAAGCCAAGAAATCTGCATGAAATAACTTTTAAATATTAGGATTTGAAAAAGATTGCCATGAAAAGAGCCTTGGTTATAATCATCACCTGTAAAATTATCTTGTGAACCTAATTTATCGAGCTGAAGTTGGTTTGAATCTAAAATCATCTTTTTATTATCTGCTATACCCTTAACTTCTGAAATTACATCTGTTGAGTTTGATGAATAAAACACAAAATTGTTTTTCTCTTCAGTTAGGTCTAATTCGTATGATTTTGAATGAATACAAAATGTACTAAAGAAAAAATTCGCTAGAATAAAACCTAAGAACAAAATCCTTGATTTATTTCTAAATCTCAATTTTCTGCATTAATGCTTTAGATTATTATCTGTTAATCTATTTAAAACCTTAAAAAGCAAACAAATTAGCCTTTAAAGAAATAGAAATATAATTCTTATCCTTATTTTAATTATAATAAAAATGCTTCAGCTAAGAAACTCATATCAAATCTTTTTCAAGAGAAGCAAGGATATCAATAATTATTAATCCACAGTAGAAAGTCAAGAAGGTTACCGATTTATAAGTAGAGTATTCCAAATATGATTTACCTTTCTCTTGTGCATATATTCCTAACTCTTCAATTCCTTCCCAGCCATAATGAGATAAAAATCCCTTTAAATCGTATAAAAATACTTTTTCATTTTTAAAATGACGACAAATATCAAAATCCATAAGAAATTGCTTATCCTTAATATATTTTGTATCCTCAAATTCTTTCTTAAAATTACCTATAAATATATAATGCTCTTTTATGAAGCTTTCTTTAGAATTCTCTTCCAGAGCAACATTCTGATAAAATGAGAGCTCAGAAGTAGTAAATTTCGTGCCTTCAGTTAATGCTCCGTAAAAGATTGAAACCGCCTTTATAAGAAACTCAGGTGGTTCATCATCAGTTTCATCAAATTGAAATCTATTAGTCCTGTACAACATGGTAATTGTGAAATCCCATTTTAATGGCAATGAATGAATATTTCTCATAAAATATGATATATCGCCATCTTGGTCAATATTATCTAGAAAACGGGAGCCTTGAATCATCCCACAATCTTTTCTGTCATCTTTTATTAGTTGAATAAATTTTTTCAAAGCTTCTGTTGCTTCATCTATTTCTTTCTTAGATGGATAGTTTTCATAGCCATAATCAAAAGAATCAACAATTCCATTATTTTGAATAACATCAGTGAGTTCATGGGGAGGCTCTGCATCAATTGAAAAAGAAGAAATGTAAGGACTGTCCATGATTCCTTCACTAATGAACCATTGACTAATGTTCTTATAAATTGCGGGAAATTCCTTTGCATTTTCAATATGAGCAAAAAATTCTGAATTTCCTCCAATTGCGAAATGTAAATTTATCTCATTAGCAATTAGGAGTTTATAAGCCTCCATATATTCTACATTTCCAATGTTCTTTTCTCGAATTGTAGGCATGAAAGCAATATTATATCTTCTACACATATCTAAAATCTCGGGTTCATCTGGTAATTGACTTGAACCACACCAAAAGATAATCTCTGGATTTGTTTTTGGTTTGATTTCAATAGTTTGTGGTGATAAAGAAATAAACAACATCGTACTATTGAAGGTGAAAAAAATAAGACCTATTATAGCAAGTGCTTTTATTTTAATTTTTACTTTATTAATTTTATTATATTTCAATATCAAAATAACTTTGACTAAATAATAGCCCGTTAATCCTCCTAATACAGTTTTTAAAGTGCTCAATGCTTCAAAAAAAACCATAACTACTAAAAGTAACCCAAAAAAGATAATACACATAAAGACCGTTGTTGTTATTTTTAGAAAAAGAAAAAGTAGTTTTTAAATGTGGAAGTCATCATATTGTAATTCATGCTCCTTTTTTCTATTATTTTAAAAAACTTATGAACTGGGAAAATATTCCAAGTGAATTCCCTTATAAAGATATATTTGATCTCCCTGCAGATATCATTCATTCCCTTATAATAATCTGTATTAACAATTTTTATAAAACTATGAATAGAAGCCGGGATGATCGAATTCAATTAAGGTTAAGGCTTATATATGGATTAAAAAAAAAATATATTATTGACCGAATTTACGGAGGAGTATGCCCTGTTTGTGGTGAATTTAATACTAAAAATCATTTACGTGCTTTTGAGTATAATCATTTGTATGGATTAAATGACTTAACGCCAGAAGAAAGGACAAAACGGAAGAAAAACAAAATTCCTCAATTATATAAAAGGCTTTCTTGCTCTGATATTATTAGAGAAATGGAGAAAAAATATCATAGGGGGGGTTATATCTGTCGTAATTGCCATTTTGTTATTCATGCAAATTTATCAAATATAGACAAAATTTATGATGATTCAAATATAATTAAAGCGGTAGTAAATGATAAAGAAAATACCATAAGAAAATTTAAACATAACCTTATTCACTGTGATGAGTCTATTAATGAGTCTTTAAAGCCAGAAAAAACAAAATACGAATCTCTTACAAAACACCTATTCGCACTTTTTGAAATATCTAAACTAAAACAAAAGGGAATTACTCGAAAGGAGATTGCTCAATATTTAGGAAATAAGGAATCTACTAGATTACTTGAAAGAAGGACATTTCTAGGACAATATATTAGAATCAGAGCTGGAGGAAAAAATAAAGATACATTATATTATCTTAAACCTGAAGGGAAAAAAATCATTCGTTTAATGTACTATTTCAGAGATTACTACAAAAATAAAAAAAGAAATTAATAATTATAAATTAAAATATTTAAGCTTTAAAGCTTATTAACTGAAATTGTAAGACCTCCGTCTATGATCAGATTATGTCCTGTGATATAATCTGCTGCGGGAGAAGTTAAGAACAATGCAATGTCAGCAACCTCTTGTGGCTTGCCAATTCTGTTGATTGGAAGCTTAATACCTCTCTGCTCCATAAGCATCTTAATGGTCTTATCATCTTTATAGATTGGTGTTAAAAACAGACCAGGAGAAATGGAATTCACTGTAATATCACTCGAGCCAAGTTCAAGTGCCCAGAGCTTAGTAAATGCGATGAGAGTCGCTTTACTTGCACTATAGATCCCTAGATAGGGATTAAAACCACTTTCCGTTCCTGCACAGGAAGCAATATTGATAATCTTTCCTCTGATTGGTTTAAAATTCCTCTGTCCCTTCATCCTGTGATGGAATGTTTTCGTGACGTTCCATGCTCCTTTAACGTTTACAGCCATAACTTTGTCATAGACCTTGGGTGAAGCGGCTAAAGATTTATATAAACCACCATCGATTCCAGCATTATTAACTAGAGCGTAAACATTATCAAACTTTTCAAATGTTTTTGTGCGCATTTCTTTGACTTGTTTCATATCTGAGATATCTGCGTTTACAAGAAGTATATCAACTTTATTGTTATCTAAAACCAGATTTTGTGTTTCTTCAAGACCTGCCATATTAATGTCATTCAATACTAAATTTGCTCCTTTGGAAGCGAAGGTTATTGCCATTTTGCGTCCAAATCCACTTCCTGCTCCTGTTATTAATGCCACTTTTCCCTCTAAAAAATTGTCAGCCATCATATTATTTCCATTTAAGATATATTATTTTTAGAAATTTAATCAGTTATTTAATAATTTACTATCCAAGAAGTCCTTTACTTTTTTTATATAATCCTATTAATTTCATTGCTGTAGGGGTTTCGAAAGCAATATCAATATCAATCACAGCAGGTCTTTTAGACTCAATTGCTTGTTGAAGTGCGGATTTAATTTCCTCAGGTCTCTCAACTTTTATTCCGAAGCATCCAAATCCTTTTGCGATTTCAGCATAATTTGTTGGAGGAAGATCTACATCGCAATATCTTTTTCCTAAGTTATTTTTTACATTGCTTTTTATCATGCCCCAAGCACAATTATTCCCAATTATAATAATTATAGGCAGATTAAGCCTAACAGCAGTTTCCAATTCTTGCACATTAAACAAAAAGCTACCATCACCAGTAATACAAATAACCATTTTATCAGGTTTTGCCATTTGCACAGCAATTGCGTGAGGAATTCCCGTTCCTAAATGTCCCATTGAAACGGGATAAAAAGTACTTCTTGGTGGTCGGGGTTTAAGACTAACTATGTCCATTGTAAAGACAAAAATATCACCACCATCAAGAACAATTTGTGCATCATCTGGAATAAAATCTAATACTTCATGTGCTAGTCTGTGGGGTTTCATAGGTAATTTTTCATATTTCAACATTTTATTTATAAACTCAACATCATCTTTTCTAACATCTTGTAAATAGTTGTTCCATTCAGACCATTCTGTAATTTTTTCCTTGGGAAGATATAATTCCATTTCGGCTAAGAATTGATTGATTACCGCTTTAGCATCACCAATAATTCCCACTTCAACAGGTCTATTTTTCCCAATTTCTTTTGGATCAATATCAATTTGAATAATTTTTTGATCTTGATTCCATATTGGTGGCGCGCCATAAAGTATTGTATAATCCCATTTACAGCCGATAGATATAATAGCATCTGCCTCACTTGCCGCTCTTCTGAATGCATTGGCAGTAAGTTTTGCCCCTATAAAAGTTTTATTGGTTGTTATTGCGCCTATACCATTAAAAGTAGTTCCAGCAGGAATACTATAAGTTTCTGATAAGGTATTAATTTCTTTAAAGGCATCTGATGCATTTACGCCACCACCTGCAACAATTAATGGTTTTTTAGAATTTTTTAAAACGTCTATAGCTGTTTTTATTACTTCAGGATTACCTGTAGGGCGGTAAATTGGTCTATATTTTTCAGGATCTAGTATTTTTTTTAGATCTGCCTCAGTCGCTTTTCTCACTAAAGCAGTTTCTCTAAGTTCAAGAAAGACTGGGCCAGGCCTTCCTGTTAATGCGGTTTTAATTGCTCTTTGAACTGCATGTGGGATCTCATATGGATCTTCTACACTGATTTGCAATTTTGTAATAGGTCTCATAAGGGCCATTTGATCTAACCCCCCTTGTAAAATCCCTGTATCATCAAACATTCTAGCTATTTGTGCTCCTATAACTAACATTGGAATAGAGTCAGCGTTTGCTACTGCAATCGCTGGAACTAAATGAGTTACTCCTGGTCCTGCGGTTCCCAAACAAACCCCAATATCACCAGTAGCTCGAGCCCAGGCATCAGCCATATGCCCTCCAGCTTGTTCATGCCTTACCATCACAGTATCTATACCTTCTTCACGACCATATCTCTCAATAGCATCGTAGATCCGTAATAGTTCCCCTCCAACTAATCCAAAAATTGTAGTAATTCCTTCTTTTAGTAGGCATTTAACTAAAAGATCTCCACCATCCAAATTTTGTTTTGACATAAGAGAAACTTATTAAAAATAAATAATAAATATTGTCAATCTATAAAATAAATAACATTAACTGCTCTCTTTAGAGCGAGTTCAATAACGAAAATAATCAAAGAATGATTCTTATATGTCTTATGCTAAAAAATAAAATTTAATTTAGCATTCGATACATTAAATTAAAATAATTATAAAAATCATCATTTTACAATATCTGCAAAATCAAGTTTGCCAGTTGCTTTTTCTAATGGAAATTCTCCTTTAAGAATCTTAGATTTTAGCTCTTCAGCTAATAAAATGGCACCATACCTATCAGATTGCCTTAATACGATTGGGATTTCTCTTCCCTCGAATATTATTGTTTTTAAATCTAATTTAAAAGCATCGGGGCATAAATAAGCACATGTACCACAATTAAAGCAATGAGATCTGTCTATTGCAGAAACTAATCCGTCTCTTATAATAAATGCGTCTGTTGGACAAAGACCAATAACATTGCATTTCTCGCAATTTTTACATACTTCAGGATCAAATCTCATGATGAAATTTTTATCCCAAACATCACCATAATTAATTTCTCCTACCTTTTCTCTACCAACTAAACTTAATATCGTCAATTTAACTTCTTTATCTGATTTAGCAAGACTATTAAAAATATTCTCATTTAATATTGGGATAGGTACGGCGATACTACAAATTGGTTCTAATCCATAAGAGGTACTAAAGGCACCCATGTATTCCGGTTTCATTCCAATTATCGGAGAGATTGTCATCATATTTGGTTTAGCTATATAGTTTCGAGTACCCGGTCCAATAAGATATCCTATACTTCCATTAACCAAGATTGGAGTACCCACACCAAACGACTCAAATTCGGGATCATTTTGAAAGGGATTTAATGCCCCACATCCAGAAAAGGTTATTTGTGTCTTATTTGCTTCAAAAGGAAGGCAAGAAAAGATAGTTTCTACGTTATCCGTTTCACAATTGATCATTGCATTATAATTCTTTATTGCTTGTCTAGTCCCCATTAATTTAGCAAATTGCATATCTTCTAAAGTCATAATTTTTTCAATCCTTTTACCTTCACTGCTTTTTGCAATAATCTCTACAGATTTGCCTTCCACAAGTTCTCTAAAAAGAGTTCCGCCACAATATTTTTCTTTTGTATGACTTTGTGCAGTACCATAAACAATTAAATCTACTATGCCTAAATATTCATTTGGACATGGTCCCGGAAATGCTTCTATTCCATTAATACTAACTTCAGTAAACTTTCTTAATGTTTTTGGTGGGGAAAGACGAAATGAAAAAACGCCCATAATTCCACTCATAAGCCCTTTAGTTGCCGTAGTAACTACATCTACATCTTCAAAATTCACTCTTTTTCCTTCACTGATCGAATCTATTAATTCTTGAGCTGTTAATATGACGGCAGTTCCTTTTGTTATCTTTTCCTTTATTTCTTGGAGAGTTCTTTTCTTCACTAAAAAATCCTTTATTTTTCCAAATATTTATGGTTTTTAATACTCAATAATAATAAAATTTTTTTAATATATTTGTGTTTACATTTCTTAAAGTAATAGAGAAAAGATACTGATCACTATTAGAGGTTTGTAAGTAAATTGTCATATTTTGAGTCTAGATTAGTTGTAGATATCGGAAATTTCGATATGTTGGAAAAAAAAATTGATTTTTACAAGAATTTAAATGTTAATAATTTAATTTTAGAGCCCCAAAAAAATTCAAATCTTACCTTAAACTTGAAAGAAAAAATTGGAGACAAAAAGGATATTAATATTTTTTACCGATTTAATTTGCGGATAAATGAGGTCAATGAATTTAAAAAAAAGATTAAAAAATTTAATAAATTTCCAGAAATACTATCAATCGAATCTTTAAATAAGGATGTTCTAATTCTTGCAGCAAGAGATTCCAGAGTAGATATAGTTTCTTTTTCTGATCAAAACAATTTAAAAGCCCTAACTCCAGGAATAGTCTCTTTGATAAAACAAAATGGAAGTTTTATAGAATTTTCTTTATCACCTCTCATGATAAAAAATAAGTCAAAACAATCAAAGAATTTCAGAAGTTTGTATCGTGCTTTACAATTAGTTATGAAGCTTAAACCTAATTGTATAATAAGTGGAAATTTTAAAAATTTATTTGACTTTAGACATCCTAGAGCGTTAATTAGTATCTGCAATACTTTGCTTGATATACCATTAGATGAAGCAAAAAGGATTTTTAAAGAAAATCCAAGAAAATTGCTAAGAAGAGTTCATCAAAAAGGTGACAATGATATTTTTGAAGAAGATGTGAAAATAATTAAGGATTAAAAATAATTATGGTTAAAAAAGAGAGATCAAGATACATTATATTTAAGATTATTAAAGAAGAAAGAGTTCATTTTGAGAAACATGAATTTCTTAAATTAGTATGGCAATCTATATGGAAATATTTTGGAATAAAAGAAGCAAATAAAATTGGTTTATGGTTAATAGATTTGAATTTAGAAAAAAATTTTGTTATTATAAGATGTACACATAAAACGAAAGAAATTTTAATAACAGCATTAACTTTTTTAAATGAAATCAATGAAAAAAGAGTGATTTTATCACCAATTAAATCTACTGGTACAATAAAATCAATGCAAAAAGTTAAAAATCACATTTTTTAATAAGTAATTAAATAGTGAATTATTTCAAGCCAAAATTTTTTATTTTAGAAAAATGGATGATAAACTGACAGTTGCTTCTATTTATAATAGAAGAACAAGTGAAAGTAACATAGTAAACGTAAATATCTCATTATCCAATAAATTTAACGTAAATGATTATCCATTTGCATTGATAATCCAATCAACAACAGAAAATCAAACAAAACTGACTATTTATCCGATAAAGAAGGAAAAGATTATAAAAATAACACTATTTAGTCAAAATGTCTCTGATAATACTATTGAAATGTTGACTGAAATTATTAAAAATTATGAAATAATCCACAGTAGTGGACTTTTAATCAAGAAAATGAAATTTTTTTATGAATGTTATCTTAATTTAAATCAAACCGATAATGAATATAAAGATTTAAAAGGTTCTCTAAATAAGATTAGAAATATATCTTTAGAAGTAAAAATCGAAGATATTAGTCTAAAAAGTGTGAGATGTTTGTAAAATGAATCCTTGGAAAGTATTTCTAAAATTTTCAGATGAATCAGATTTAGAGAAAACCTTAGAGTTATTTGATGCTAAACCTTATTTTGGGGGATATCTAAAAATTAAAAGAAGTTATTTTAACGATTTGGAAAAAACAATAAAAATGACTAAAAATTATCTGACAAGAAGAGGGATTGAGAAAGTTTTATCTCCTGACGATGATGATTGGACATATAATCCATGGATATTAATACTTCTCAAAGATAATGAAAAAAACAAATCATTTTGGCTTTTTATAAAGAGAGAAAAAGATCTATCAGGAGAACTTGTAGCTATTGGCCCAAAACCTTTTGCTGAATATAATAACAATAATCCTGAGGCAAAACACGAGATTAAGCGGCTTATAAATTATATCGTTGCTTATTTGAATAAATTTAAATGCACAATAATACTTCCTAATCACCTACTTTGAATTAAAACAAACTAAAATACAGTATGATCGTAAAAACTTAACACTATTGATTCTTAAATTATTTGTATCGTGTTCTATATTCTCTTTTCTGTAAATTTTAATATAAGATTGAAAAAAAAATATGATTTTTTATATTTATATTTAAACTTTCTAAAAAGAGATGATAAATCAAAATTATGATTATTGATAGATTAGATAAAACCATCCAAATCAAGATAGTGTATTTTGGTCCAGCTCTATCAGGTAAAACAACTACTTTAAAAGCGTTATTTAAATGTTTTGGTAAAGAAGATAAATTAAAATCAATTGAAAGTAGTATTGGTCGAACTTTATTTTTTGATTATGGTACAATTATGTTTGAGAATAGTCAATGGAAATTAAAAATTCATATTTATTCTACTACAGGTCAAGACTTTTATATAGTTACAAGACCAATAACATTAAGAGGAATAGATGGCATAATCTTTGTTGCTGATTCTCAAAAATATGTTTACGAAAGAAATCTTACATCTTGGAATGAGTTAAGATCTTATTTTGGTGACACTTTTAAAGAGATTCCAGTTATTTTATGTTTTAATAAGCAAGACCTTGCTGAAAAATTTAACTCTAAACATTTTTTAGATGAAATTCTATTTCATAACTTTAACAATATTCAAACAAATAAGACAACTGCCCTTGATGGATATGGAATCCTTGAATCATTCGAAGAAATCTTAGATTTAATATTTAAGAATAAAACACCTTACTTACTTGAAAAATTAATAGTTTAAACTCGTATGATCTTTAATTCTGAATTAACATTATTTTTTAAAAACATCATTACTGCCTTATACCCCACATTTCATCAATCCTATTAGCAAGAACTTCATATGATAGTTTAATATTAATTGCAAAATAATTTTTAACTACTCCCATTAAAAAATAAAAGAAATCTTTTTTAATTCTAAGAAAATGTGTATCCTCTAAATATCTGATTGCTTCTTTGCGTTGTATATATCCTGCTTTAGTATTCATTTCAGAAAGTTTTTGAGATAATTCGTATATCTCCTGAATTTTATTTTTCAAACTTATAATACAGCCAATTGAATCACTATTCTTATAGAAAGAATCAATAATTTCTTGTTCAAATTCAAAATTAATCTTAGATTTATTTATGTATGCTCTTAAAGGGTATCTCATCAAAACAATATAATTTTTATAATTCTTTTTTTCTTTCTTATATTCACTTTTATTCTTTATAGAGATATCGATTTTAAACGAATCTTGAAATATATATTGAAAAAAATGGATTATTTCCTTATTGAATTCATTTGATTTTCGGAGGATTAATAAGATCTTTTTACCATGTAATAATAGATAAAGGATATTAGCTAATAAATCGGGTTTTATATTAGATTTTATTTTAAAAACATTGATATTAAAGGGTATTAATTTATTCCGCTTTTCAAAAGAGGTGAGATCAAAATCTATACTTTCTGAATCGTGGACCTTAAAGTTCTTGTCAACAGATACCACAAAAGCATGCTGACATATTTTATATCTAGGTATGTTGATGTTAATTAAATTTCTATTTTCACTACTAATAATCCTCTCCGGAATTTCAATTATTTTTTTTTCATAGCAAATAGGACACTGAAGTTGAATAGGTATCCACTTCTCAAATTCATCCATAAAACTAGGAGATAAGATTTTTAAATATTTATTAAATAATTCTCTGAATTGAATCCAAAATTCTTTAGAATTCAATGAATTGTTAAAGCTAGTGATGTTTTTATTATGCAAAAAGTTTGAAAACTCAGATAAAGCTTTCAAATCTTTAGCGTATTTTTCAAGAATTGGTTTTTTACTTTCCAGATATTTAAATTCATCAATATTTTTCATCCTAAAATATTCTGGTTCAATTACATAAGATATCATGATAAGATCTTGACCGCCTCTAGCAAATTTCGAATTTATATAGAATAAATAATTAATTATTTGATGCTTTCTAAAGGCAAAAATGTAAGTTTCTTCTCCAATGTTATAATCTAAGACATCTAAGATTTTTTCTAAATCAACGTGTTTTATACTACTCAGTAGATTTTTACAATAAAATATTTTTGGTCCCTCAATTTCATTAAAATAAGAAATTATTAAGCACCATTTTAACAATTCGGGATTTTGAGTCTCTGGCAATCTTTATTATCATCTAATTACTTTAATAGTTAAAATCGGATTCAAAATTTCTTGAGAAGATAAATGTATATACCTCTTCTACATAAATTTACAATTATATCCACTGAAAAATCTAAATGCTTAAATTTTGAAAAGAGAATAATGTAGAAATATGAAACATTAATCTTACGTTAATTACCTTATCTTTATGAACTCTTTCTTCTCTTATCTTGAAAAATTACTGTTTTATAAAAATTTTTTCATCTTTTCTTATAAACCTCTACTATTTTGGCTGAATTGTAAAAATTTATCTCGTTAAATAGATATATTTGTAAATCAAAAGAATATTTTAAAAAGGAGTATAAAGGAATAATTCAAAAATTTAAAATTCTAATATATTTTATTAAATTTAAAAAAAAAATTTTATTTAAAGTGAGATTTTAGGAAAATTACCCAAATTTAAAAAACGTGATTTCATAACTTTGAGGAATTTAAGGATTAGTGCAATTTTAGTTTTAGTTTTTATCATTCATATGATCATCATCTCCAATTTTTTAATCATAAGCAGTTTCGCTGCTACAGAAGATTTTGAACCTGAGTTTGGATTGGCTCCAGAAATAGATGGTGATATTGACAAATCTGAGAAGGAATGGGAAAATGCATCTAAAGAAGAAATTTTATTAAAATCAGAATCAGAATCAAATGTGGGATTGCCTGCTGACATATGGGTGATGCAAAATGAGTCAGATCTTTATATTTCGGTTCAATTCGAGTTGGAGGACTCTGCCCGTACTCCAGAGGAGTTTGTTGGAATTGTAATTTCTGAAAGTGATTCTGAGAATGAATTCTACGATGTTAAAATAGTACAATTTTCTAATTTAGGAGGTCCCTCTGAAAGATTTGAATATTTAGACTTATATATAAGTAATAATCAATATTTCGAAGATAAAGAGACCAGTGGGGATGGAGCAGCAGACCTACATGGAAATAAGATTATATATGAATTTCAAATTCCCATTAATGAATCGGAAGGGGAAGATACCAAAGATGTTACGATAGATTTTGGAGAAACTTATGCTTTTAAAATAATTTATGGTGAATCTAACAATTATCCAGATAGTATAAAATTAAGTAATATTATTGAAATTGAAATTAGATATCCTAAGAATGAAGAGCTAACACCCGAGGAAAAGGCACTATTTATAGTAGCAATAGTTGCTTTTAGTAGTCTTGGAGGATTTTATGGATTTTACCTATACACTATAGTAACAATAAAGAAAAAAGTAAAAAGAGTTAGAGGTTAATATGCCTAAATATAAAAAAGATAAAAAAAAGCCACCTAAATCAAAAAACATTTCTGAAGATGCATTTTTACTCAGATCAGTTAGGATTTCCGCTATATTGGGGGGAATTTTTTTACTCTTATCACTAGTTTTTAATGGTACACAAAGATTTTATGATCATCTTGTTACAAAACTTTTACCTTCCATATCTCACTTATTACAAGCAGATAATTGGGTGGTTGTTGATAATATAATTAAAGTTAGTGTAATTCTTTTTGCCTTTTTTTTCATGATAATAAGTCTTGGAAATTATAAAGAATATACTGGTAAACCTATTAAAATTCAAGAAATCTTGATTTTATTCGGATTTTCATTAATACAAACTGTTCGAAACCTTTATGTATTTATTTTTACCCTAATTGGACTTGTTTTATTATTATTCTATTTATATTTGGTTCAAGAGAGTCAATATTAAAAACAAATATTTTATCATTGTAATTTTTATTATGTAAGATGAAACCAAATTTTAAATATATTGGTCACAGAGGAACCAGAGTAGGATTTGATGAAAACACAATTGGTGCTTTTGAAAAAGTTATAGAATATGGTGCCAATTATTTGGAATTTGATGTTCAAAAAACAAAGGACGGAAAATTAATCATACTCCATGATAATTCTTTAGAGCGAACTACAAACGGTTCAGGTTTATTAAGAGAGTACACATATCAGGAAATTAAAACCTTAAAAACCAAAAAAAAAAGAGAACAAATTCCCAATTTAGCGGATGTATTAGATATTCTAAAGGGTAAAACAAATTTCATAATAGAATTAAAGGGAGAAAATGTAACAAATGAGTTACTTAATTTGGTTAATAAAAAAGATTTAATTAATGATTGTATATTTAGTGGGAGATGTTTTAGAGATTTATTATCAATTAAGTTGAATTATCCGGAGTGTAAAATATGTTATAACATAACTAAGGGAAGAGATATAACATTAGAAAAATTTATGAAGCTAGGAATGGAAAATAAATTATCTGAGAAACCTGATTTGATTAGCCTGAAATCAAACCTAATTACTTCTCAATTTATTGATATATGTCACAATAATAACATTTTAACACTATCATGGGATTTTCTTAATTACAAAAATCCTTTAGATAAAATTAAATCCTTAGTAAATATGGGAATTGATGGGATTCTATTTGATAATTATAAAAATATTCCGATAATTAAACAATGGGTAGAAAGAGATTAATACTTTGAATGAATTGTCGATAACCCCGGGGGGAGATTTAAAATAATATCATCAATTGATAATAAGTTAATCCATTTACGTATATCCTTTTCCGAGGTATTAAGATAAAATCGTTTTATCTCTTTTGCCAGTGCTCCTTTTGTAAAACCGGTTCTAGAAGGTTTAATTATAATAAATTTTCTTGTTTGTGATTTTATAGCACTCTGCGGACCACATAGTATTTTAGGATAATAGATTACAGAATTTACATCTCGATCTGTTTCAATATCAACTAATTCTATACCTATTGCTAATTCTGTCTTCGCATTTTTTATGAAATTTTTCTTTCCTGATATAATGAATGAACCTTTAGGTAAATACTCACCTGAAGGAGGGCTCTTAGAGACCTGTGAAGGGTTAATATAAAAAACATCTACAACACCCCACACCTCTTTCCAAGCACTAGAATAACTTGCGACAAAATCTGCAGTTTCCTTAATTGCCAATTCTGAAATATCTTTATTTTCAGGATTCTTTATAACTACTAAAGGTGATCCTTGAAAATTAGTATGAAAAACTAAATCGTTTGGATCAATATACTTTTTAAAAATAGATTCATTAGAACTGGCATCTCTTCCCCCAATAACCAAGAAATCATCGGATGAGATAAACCATCGAAACTTTTCAAACCATTTTTTTTTTGGTTTTTTTATTAAAAAGTTAACCTCAGCTTCTATTGATTCTTTTTCAATGTGTAAATTTTGAATGTTTTCTACAGTTTTATCTATAGCAGGGATCGTCCCTTTTATTTTCTTTTCTGCTTTCTTTCCTTTCTCATAAATAATATTTGCATTTTCTCCAATACTTTTTGTTAAATCTAAATATACATCATCTTCGCCAATTTTAATTATGATTTGTTTTGTAGAAGGAATAATTTTGCTAAAAAATTCAGTTCCGCTGAGATTTTCCAGTTTGGCAACATTTAATTTGTCAATAATCTCTTCCCATTTATAACCTTTAGATCTGGCATTTAATACTGTATTCAAAAGATTTTCTAATGGCTGGAAGTTAGCGTAGATAAAATCGCCAAGTTTATAATATTTTAGCTTTTTTATTTTAAGTTCTTCTAAATATTCTTTTTGATTTTTTAAAATTTTTTCTTGAGCCTTAATTTTGTTTTTGATTTTTTCGTCACTTGGCTTTTTGATAATCTCAGAATCGATTTTTGAAAAATATTCATCAACTGCTTCATTATAGGAACCAAAAGATCGAGATTTAAAATTACCAAACATCTTCAGTTCAAAGGGTAGGACAGCTAATTCTTTTCCTGCATTATCTGTAACAATATGAGCATTAATATTGCCAAATAACAGCTGATTTCTTAAATCTTTAAATGATTTAAACAAAATTTTGAGTTCATCTTCATTTAAATTTACTCCAAATTTAGTTTTTTCAATATCTGCTCTATAACAAATCTCTTCACTATATAAACCTGCTATATTTATATTTCTTGCTATATTTCTAACAACTTCGGTGTCTGAGTTTTTGATTAGTTCTAAAAAATCTTTCTTGGTTATTGTTAAAAAATCTTCACCTCTTGACTGAGGAAATACATATTCTTTACCTGCTAATAGATCTCTATCTTTAAATTTTTTATATCTTTTTGCAATTTTTATATGATTGTCGCTATCAATAAGAAGGAAATTACCTTTATTAAAAAGTTCAATAATAAATTTCCATGGCTCCTCCCCGGCATTAAATAATTCAAACACGATAATTCTATCGAAATTATGTTGAGAAACATGTAATATTCTTTTATTTTTTAAAAATTTTCTTAATGACATTATGTATTGGGAGGGATATTTAGGAATAGGATAATTATAATTAGTTATGTTAATCCTAGCATCACTTTTAATGATTAAATTTTTCCGTCCTTCATTTGTATTTATTTTAAAGATTAGTAAATCTTCTATTTCATATATATTTCCAATTGTAGAATTAGACAAGATTATATCTAATTCCCTGGTGATTGCGAGAACATCTACATTAGAAAATAATTTTCTTTTCTCCATGAAATTTAATCAAATTGAATTTTTTTTTTAATCAAAGTATATAATGATTTTTATAATAAGAATTATTCAATATTGACATTTCGTAGATTGAATTCCAAGGTGATGTAATAGGACCAAAAAATATAAAATGATGAGCTTTAATAGAACGAGTAAAAATAATAATATAAAGTGAAAAATAGTGAGTATATGAATCAAAATATCCTTTTTATTATTCCAAGCTTTTTTTACATAGAAGAGTATCAAAGATTATTATATTACAATGATCTTCCATTAGGGGTACTTCAATTATCCTCTTTTAACTCAAATTATTTAAATTAACAACAAAACACATAACAAATAGCCAAAACAATATTATTTCTGTTTGAAATAATAAGAAATATGTGGAATAAAGAAACCAATTCTTCTCTTTAAAAAAAAAAAATGAATTTTAATAATAGTTTTATATAAATTGACGCTATATTATTATTCTGGCATCGAAAGCCCAACCATTGGCATTGCTTCTGTTCCTGACATGTAGATTTCAATTTCATAT
>SDBS01000476.1_pt1 | contig 38753 bp, 32 predicted proteins | sample 2277091 | NCBI WGS metagenome assembly SDBS01 (sample SAMN10404972, study PRJNA504765) | marine sediment metagenome | isolation source: marine sediment core GS10_PC15, 163 cmbsf | place: Arctic Ocean: Southern Knipovich Ridge | collected 2010
TTGTGGCCATAGGAATGTGGGGGTGGATGCTTAACGACATAAATGGAATCCTAAATCATTTACTTTTGAGCCTTCATATAATAAAATCACCAATCATATGGATAGCTTCACCGATATCGGCTTTCTTTATGATTGTTTTTGTATCCAGCTGGATACTATTTCCCTACATGGTAATAGCAATCTTGGCCCGATTGCAAAGCATTAACCCTTCCCTCTATGAAGCAGCGGGAATAGATGGAGCATCTAAGTGGACATCATTCATCAATATTACTTTACCCATGTTGAAACCGGCCTTATTCGTGGTTATCATTTGGAGAGGAATAATGTTATTCAACCTGTTTGACATGATATGGTTACTGACTCGGGGAGGACCTGCTAGAGCAACAGAGAACCTTGCTGTGTTAACTTATCAAACTATCTTCTTACAGCGGGATGCAGGTAAAGGGGCAGGGATATGTGTGCTAAGCTTCCTGGTACTTTCGGTGATTTATGTCGTGTACTATAAGATTTATAGACCAGAAGGGGTGTGAGTCAATGAAATTCCCAAAATATGGACTCAGGAAGAAGTATGGAAAAGTGTGGATATACGTCTGTTCTTTTTTTATTATGGTCTTCACGTGTTTTCCGTTCCTTTGGATGTTGCTTTCGTCGTTTCGGCCCGTGAAAGAATTATTCGCTATCCCTCCCTCGTTTTTGCCAAGAAACCTTACTACGATGAATTATTCCGATCTTTTCCGGCTAACAAATTTTGAATCGTGGCTTAGGAATAGCCTTCTGGTCTCCGGAGCCGTCGTTATTGGAGTCGTGACACTGGCTTTTTTGGGAGGATACAGCTTGAGCAGATATGACTACAGAGGAAGAAGAGCGAGCGCTCATTTCATGATGTTTTTACCTATGATGCCACCTTTACTCATTGCTGTACCTCTTCTCATAGCCTTAGTCAGGTTTCGTTTAGCTAATTCGCATCTTGGAGTGATAATTGCATTTATCGCGGCTCTCAGCCCTTTTTGCACTTGGCTACTGTGGGGTTTTTTCCAGGGAATCCCGGGCGATTCGGAAGAAGCTGGTAAATTGGATGGTGCTTCACTCCTTCAGATACTATGGCACATTGTTTTGCCAATAGCACGCCCAGGAATCATTGCTGTAGCAGTTTTCAGTTTTATCGCCTCCTGGGTTAAGTTCACCTATCCCTTCATTCTCTTATCGACCGAGGGTCTCTACACTCTTTCTATTGGAATTGGAGGAATTTATGCAAACTCTCTCAGGGATTTCGAAATAGGTTTGCTTGCGTCTTCAGCTACTCTGGCTACTATACCTGGACTCATCATATTCCTATGGCTCCAAAAATATCTTATGAAAGCATGGGGGGGATGGACTTAACGGAAATGTTGCATTGAACATAGTTTCGCGATGTGCCTTATGCTTGTATATTGAAAAGAAACTTTACAAGTACGAGGGGGTGTCAGATGTCTACTCCTAATAAGTTCGAGGCGTCCGGGATCGCAGTGCCTATCGTTACCCCCTTTACACAGAAACAAAGTGTTGATGGTGGCGCCGTACGTAAACTGGTGAGACGCCTCCTTGAGGCAGGAGTGCACGGTATAGTCAGTTCCGGGAGCACTGGTGAATTTTATGCTCTTGAAGATGCCGAAAAAAAAGAGCTAATGGAGATCATAGTAGATGAGGTGGATCACCGAATTCCAGTGTGGGGAGGCACGGGAGCGGTTACAACCAAGAAAGCCGTAGAATTAACTAAGGTAGCTGAGAAGGTAGGGGTGGACGCCGTAATGGTGATATCTCCATTCTATATCTCACCCAATGAAGACGAGCTTTTCTACCATTATAAAGCTATCAGCGATAGCACTAGCTTGCCAGTAGTCGTCTATTCCAACCCTAAAAGGACGCATGTCCACCTTTCTGAATGCTTGATTAGAAAACTGGCCCAAGCTGATCATATTGTTGGAATAAAAGACTCCAGCGGGGAGCTGCATATGATGGATGAATATATTCGTGCCACTCCCGATAATTTTTGTGTTCTGACGGGGCATGATCCGCTAATCTTGTCCAGTCTGATGCATGGTGCAAGGGGTGCTGTTGCTGCCACGGCCAACATATTCCCGGGTCTTGTAGTAGGCATTTATGAAGACTTTGTTAAGGGCGATTTCAAAAAGGCTCAAGAGAAGCAAAAAAGGGTTACTCTGCTTTATGGCGTTTTGAAACTCGGAACTTTTCCCCAAGGGATTAAGGAAGCCTTAGAACTTATTGGCATGGAGGCTGGACCAGCGAGATTTCCTGTGAAGGCTCTTTCGACAGAGTCCCGAGTGTGCCTACGAGCAATTATCGAACAAATGCAGGATGTTGGCCAGTTTTGATGTAGTCGAGGGAAGGTAGCATTTTACATCGGAAGGAATATTCATAGTTCGAGGGAAACATTTCTTGCGGTGGCTCTGGCGTGATTAACTCTGAACAAATAGAATTGGCTAGTCTCGGAAAGGGTCGAGCAACAGAACTATTTTCTTAGAGAAATCAGGTTCTGAAGCACAAGGTTTTCTCATCCTCAAGAGTCAGCAGGAACTGAGGACAAGAAAGAAATCTCTAGCTCTGCTCGCGGCTATGAGGGCTTGGAACCTATGGCCTTGCGACATTACTGTAAGGAGGAATAGAAAGACAGCGAAAGTATATGTTATCCTTGGTTAGCACACAGTTCTTACTATGGATTGGAGGCCCAGATGTGGGAAAACCTGGGTCTTTTTATTATGTGGGTTTACAAGGAGTACAGGTTAAAAAAGGGAGGGACAAATTATGCAGAAAGAGGTGATCCGTACAAGAAAGGCTGGAGCTCCAGTGGGACCTTATTCCCAGGGAATAAAAACGGGAAACTTTATCTTTGTGGCAGGAGAAAAAGGAATTGATCCGGAGACAGGGCGTATAGTAGAGGGTGGTTTGAACAACCAAACCAGGCAAACTCTGGAGAATATAAAATTCATATTGGAAGCAGCAGGGGCTTCTATGGCAGAGGTAGTCAAGGCAGTAGTTTACTTGGATGATCTGGACGACTTTGAAGCAATGAATAAAGTATACAAGGAGTACTTTACCCAAAACCCTCCAGTGAGAACTTGCGTGGAAGTATCCCGTCTGCCTGCAAATGCAAATGTAGAGATAGAAGTGATTGCTGTTGTTCCTGACTGAAGACATCTCGTTTCGGCTTATTTGTCACATCTGCCCCCTGAGTGGGAGGGACGCGGACTAACTCCTACAGAAGCAACGTGGGTAAAATGTATATGCGTTTGAGAAAGAAGCTTGCTGTAAGAGATGGCTAGGATGTCAAAAGTTCTGCTATTGGTCAAGAATCGAAAGGTTCAGTTCTTTTCTCTATCATCAGCCCACTTTGTCAATGATTTATACCACGGTTTCTTACCCGCCTTATTACCTCTCCTGGTATCTAGATTCAGTCTACCGCTTACCTTAGTAGCTTCTCTGATGGCCCTTTGGTCGTTTACTTCCGGGTTCAGTCAAACACTTTTTGGCTTCATATCAGACCGGCTAAAGGGTATTCACTGTATTTTGCTGGGCCTGGTTCTTTCATCGGTTGCAACCGCAATTTTCTATGCCCCTAGATTCGAGTGGGTTGCTTTCCTTGTAATTTTGGGAGGATTGGGAACAGGGTTATTTCACCCGCAGGCATACTCCATTACCGGCAAGATTATATCGATGAAAAAAAAGAATCTGGGAATTTCAACATTTTCCTCACTAGGCAGCTTCGGATATGCGATTGGTCCTGTTTTCGCAACTGTCATGATATCATGGAACAGCCGATATTTCTACTTGGCAGTAATTCCGGCACTAATAGTCGTTTCCTTTTTGTTTTTTTCTGTCAGTCCGGTTTGTGCCTCTGGTTCAATGAGGCGTGAGGCGCAGAAAGATTGCGCCAATTTGAACTCGTGGAAGCTGAACTTTGGATCAATGTGCCTGATTTGGTTCGTTATGGTGATAAAAAGCTTGACTGTTCTAAGTATCATTTCGTTCTTGTCGATCCTGTGGGAAGAGGGGGGAATGTCTACCGTGCAGAGGGGAGAACTGCTGTCCCTATGGCTTCTCTTGGGAGGTGTGGGATCCATTGCAGGGGGGTATGCTTCAGACAGATTTGGTAAAAAGATAACGATTGTCTCTAGTTTGGTATTAGCCGTAGTCTTTTTTCTTCTTTTTCTGAGAGGCTCGGGGATTCTTCGTCTAGTTTTCCTGATGGCCTCAGGCATTGCACTATTTGCATCCACGCCTTCAATTTTGGTCATGGGTCATGAACTAGCTCCAAAGAATACTGGCATGGTCTCTGGGATGTTAATGGGATTAGCCCCTGCAGTAGGCAGTCTTTTCTTACCCATCGTAGGTTTATTGGCTGACTATGTAGGCATAGCCAAGGCTCTTGAAATTGTTATTATTCTCTTGACTATTACGATTCCACTGGTACTGATTGCGTCTAAGGAGGATAATTCAATTGCCAAGGGAAGCATAAAGAGTTCAGAGAGCAAATAGGTCAGGTCCCGAAGGGTGTAGGAAAGTATCGATTAAGCGGGATCCCCGTCTTTTCCGTGAGTATACAAATCATAGATATCTCTCTTTTCACAGCCTTCGTGCAAAGTCTTTAAGTCTCTATTCGAGAAGGGAGTCACCACTCTTTTCCTTCCGCCCTTGAGATCTCCAGATTATGAAGAAGGGGGAAGTCTTCTTGAAAAGAGAAGAATCGAACCTGGAGATGACAGGAAGAAACAGGGACATGTATGATGGTGGGTAAATATGAAGGTCCTTACGGAAAAGGTTTATAGACGCCTCAAGGAACGGGGCGTATCCAGCAAGAAACAGAGAGCAGAATATCTTGCTAAGTGTCAGATTTTGCTGGAAGACAAGCCAGGGTCCCTAGCAGAGTTCTCCTCTCTGGTAGCCGCAAAAGGGGGAAATATTGGTTTTTTCCACTACGACAGGTCCGTAGACTCCAATAGGGTTGTTGCAGAAATACAATATGAGAATAAGAACGATGTACACGGATTCCTGCAATTGCTAAGGGAAAGGGACTGCTCCTCTTTTAAGAGTGAAGCAGGTGGAGATGAAATACAGGTAATGACCCCGGGAAGTGTATTAGAGGTTAAAGTTAGATTAGTTAATAAGCCCGGCTCCTTAGCGGCTTTTGCACTACTTCTCAAAGAATATCGAGCTAACGTTATGTATATGCTTTACGATGAGGATATTGACCCCGAATCAGCACGTATAGCCTTAGCTACACGTAACCCCGAAGAAGTAAACATTCTCCTTGGTGCCATCAATAGCAAGGACTACAATTATAAAGTAGTTTACAGGGGCTCGGACATACAGGAAGTAGAACGCATTATTGGTCTCAAGTTGGTAGAAAAGTTCTTTCTGCGACTACAGCAGCTAATGAACAGCCAAGACGTACAGGAACTTATGACAATAGTTGACTCTTCAAAAAAGTTAAGCACTGAGCTAGTGAGCTTTTACTCTGAAGTCGGTAATCATCTGGAAAAGGGGAGTGTCTTAGAACGTATATTGACTTTTGCCTCTACATCTATTGCTAAAGTTGGGAAGAATTTCCGTGTTAGGGAGCTGCCTCCTTTGCAATTTGAGGACAAAACTCGGCTTTTCACTTTTCGTCTTCCAACAGGGGGAAATATATTCGTTTTTGTTCACGAAGGCGAGATAACCATGTTCGACGCTGGATATGGACTATACTATGAGGATATTAAGAATTTGATTAAGAGGAAGAGGATGCATCCAGGTCATGTTAGACGAATATTCGTATCACATGCGGACGCAGATCATATAGGCACTGCTGGGTATTTTGCCGAGGAATTTGGTACGCAGGTGTTCATGCATAGAGATTGTAAAGGGGTAATGGCCCATGAGAACAGAGCGTACGGTAGTAATACGAAACTTTCAAAATTGAACAACCATTTTACTGTGCTGGTGAATAGATTCACAAAATGCAAGTACCCAGAGGAAACTAGGGTCTTTTCAACATCGGTTATTCACAAGGTAGGAGCTTTCAATGTGATAGACACCTTTTGGATTGGTAATTTAGAATTTCAAGTATTGGAAAGCCATGGAGGTCACATTCTTGGACAAGTCTTCTTTCTTAACAGAGAGTATGGACTGTTCTTTTCCTCTGATTATTTGATAAATATCGACAGTCTTTCCACCGGAGAAAAGGATTATATGGGTTTACCCCGATACTTGATGACAAGTACGAACACCAATAGCCGGGTCTTCCATGAAGAAACGAGCGCTCTCATGGATCTTGTTTCTCTTTTACATGCGGAACTAAAGAAACAGGCTAAATCTGTATTAGTCGCTCCCGGTCACGGGGACTACTACCAACATCACGGGCAGTTCCTCTTCTCGCAAAATCGATAGTTGGAAACCCGCCTCCGGTTTTTTCAAGACTCCAGGTCCGATGCTCCACCCAAGCAAGAAGATTTTCCTTGTACTGGCATCTAGCGAAACTCGGCCGTCCAACGACAAGGAATAAGGCGGACCTCATTGTCAAGACACCAATTTGCCATGTTCGTACCCCTCCCTTCTTACCTTACCAGTACCTTAGCATACTGTCCGAATTTTGGTGTCCATATAGGTGTCCATTCTTTTCCCTGGAACCTATGCTGCGTCAATTCTAGCGTTCCTGGCAGAGGCGCGTCTTTCTCACATCTCTCCAGGCAGAAGAATGGCCCTACTTGGCCGCGAGCTTGCATTCGGTTGGCCGGGACTCAATCCCCAATTATCAGTTTTCTGCCTAAGTTTTGACATAGGAATCTTCGATAATGGCATAAAACCCTGGTGTAGTGAATAAAGCCACAAGGTATGTCCCCTCGGGCCGATAGCTCTCATAAGGCGGCCCAATATCTCACAGGCCGGTCCAATAATCCAAAAATGGTGGAATATTCCCCAGCGTTTTTCCGTATCACCGGGCAGATAAGAGCCCAGGCTGCCTCCCGTGGTGAGCGAGGAACAGTAGAGTGATTGTTTGTCAGAGCGGACCAGTTCTGATATACTTCACCATAATGTAGGTTACTCCACAGACGAGAGGACAAGGCGGCTCTTCTCGACTGCATGGAAAGAGAAGGATCAAGAAATTTACGACACAAGGCTACTCGTGAATAGGAGGATGTGCAATGTCAGGTCCAGGTTCATACTTAATTGGTGAAGAGGAAAAAAAGGCTCTGATGGAGGTGTTAGAAGCAGGATACCTTTACCGGTATGGAGACAAATCGAATCCTCAGTTTCTTGCCAAAGTGTGCCAGCTCGAGCAAGAAGCATCAAGACTCTTAGGAGTTCCCCATACCGTGGCGGTCGCCTCTGGGACATTAGCTCTGTGGGCGGCGCTCGGCGCTCTGGGGATCGGACCGGGTGATGAGGTCATCGTTCCTGGATACACCTTCATAGCGTCAATTAGCTCTATCATTTATGCACGGGCCATACCCATCTTGGCCGAGGTCGACGAATCGCTCACCTTGGACCCAGAGGATGTCAGGCAGAAGATAACACCACGAACAAAAGCGATCATGCTCGTCCATATGCTCGGGAATCCTGGCTATATCGACGAGATTAGGGAGATTGCCCGTGAGCACGGTCTCTACGTGATAGAGGATTGCGCTCAAGCCTTTGGTGCAACCTATAAGGGTAAATTTGTTGGCAGTTATGGAGATTTTGGGGCTTATAGCTTCAACTGGAATAAGACCATCACCGCCGGTGATGGCGGGATGCTCGTAACAAAGAGCAAAGAGCTATATGAGCGAGCATTTGCCATTCACGATCAAGGACACTTGCCTCTGAACCAGGGGATTGAGCAGAGAAGAAGAACGATTATCGGACTAGATTTCAGAATGACAGAAATCGCTGCGGCTATTGTGTTGGCACAACTGAAGAAAGTGAGCCTCATTAAGAAGGAGCTCAAAGAGAAGAAAAGAAGGTTCAAAGAGCGCATAAAGGACATCAGAGGCCTAAGTTTTCGAACGCTACCAGATCCGGAGGGCGAACTTGGCACCTTGCTCACGGTACTCTTTCCCAGTGAAGAGATTGCTCGCAAGGTGGGAGAGGAGCTTGGATGCGGTATAGTAGCCGATTCTGGTTGGCATATATACAATAATATGGATCATATATTGGAGAAGAAGGTAGTGGATAGTGTAGGATGCCCCTTCACGTGTCCCTACTACACGAACAAGGGAGGAAAGGTAGAATACTCCAAGGGAATGCTCTCTCAAACAGATTCAATAACTAGCCGGGCAATGAATATCAGCATTGGTGTCTCTGACAGCTCTGAGAGAGGAATCCGTGCTGAATTTGGAATTATCATAACTAGCGATGAGAGTGAAATTGATAGAAAGGTGGAGCAGTTTCGAAACGCTGTAGGAAAGTATCTGTAAATGATTCTCTACACAGTTAAGCTTTCCTTGTCTCGCCCAGATCTTCCTCGGGTGAAAGATCGCCCAGTCTCAAAAATAGTATGCGTTTTTCTACGGGAAAACTACTATTTTGATGCCCTCACCTTTTCGCATTAACTCAACGCCCTTATGAATTTCTTTTAGGGGAAGGCGATGGGTTATCAATGTCTCCAGATCTAAGGCACAATTCTCAACCAGAGCTATGGCCTCAGGAAAGTTGAATCGGTCAATATAACTTGTCATGATGGTTATACTGTTGTGAGTAATGTCGAAGGGTTTGATAGACGCAGAAAAAGTCTCAATCATGCCAAACAAGAGTACTCGGCCGCTTTTCCTGACTAGCTTTAGCGCATCGGGTAGGAGGACTCCCACCGCGTCGATGGCTACATCCACACCAATCTCAGTTTCTTTTCTCACCAGTGAAACAAGATCTTCTTTTTGCGGGTTGACAACACGCGTTGCACCACTATCATGGGCTTTTTTGATTCGGTATTCTGAGATCTCTGATACTATTATCTTGCCAGCTCCAGCTACCTTTGTCATCTGCACAAACAAAAGGCCCATAGGCCCGGCACCTAGAATTGCTACTGTTTCCCCCGCCACAATCTTCAATTTGCGCATGGCATTAGCAACGCACGACAGAGGTTCGACCAAGGCTGCTTGTTCGGGAGGAGCTTTACCTGAAATCTTGTACACAGCTCTGGCTGGTGCCTTACTGTATTCGGCGAAACCGCCATCTACGAATATTCCAAGAGTGGTAGAATTGTCACACATGTCAGGCATACCCTTTCGACAATACCTGCAGAGCCCACAAGAAAGGTTAGGGGCAACAACCACAGCATCACCTTTATGAACATGGTTCACATCTTCGCCTAGCGCAACTACCCTACCTACAAACTCATGACCAAGGATAGTATTCACATTAGCCGGGTGCTTTGGCGGAACCGATAGGATACTCACATCAGAGCCACAGATGCTTGCTGCTTCTATCTTTAGAAGGACATCATCTGCCTTCTCGACTCTGGGCACGGGGACTTCTCTTAGCTTGAGTTGCCCCTTTCCTTCAAAAACCGCCGCCAGCATTTTCTCTTTCATTTCGACCTCCCACAATCCCTTGACAGTTTGATATTTTCATACTCTAACAATCCCCAAACCCTTGAAAGTCAGTAAATGTCCGATCCTTGTTCTAGCCGATCTTAGACTATCCTGCTTCTACAAGCAAACGGGCTTTTCGCAGAATATGTCTTTTCCAGCTTCTGCCACAACCAATCACTCCCGTCCCGACTCTGTTCATGGTAATGCCTCCCGTTTAGATGATTATTCTTGAAGAATTTGCCGTCATCTTAACTCAGAAGTGGCTTGTGTCAAGAAATGACTTCTTTTGGCCACAATGATAGCGCACACTTTTTGAGAAAGGACTATGATAGGAGCTATTACTTCAAGAAGGTCAAACAGATCTAGACAGCAAGCAGCAAGCACTCCAGGATGAGAGGAAGTTCAAAGGGTATGTTTCATCAGAGATTATTCGTTCATGTTCTCCCTCGGAGTACTTTCTAATCTTCCTTCCGAGCATGATTAGGTTTGCCAGTCGCCAAATCAGTCTTGTGTTTGCCCTATGAGACTCCGCCGGTGTAGGTTGGGTTAGCCAAGATTCTAGTTGTTTGGGCCGGAGAGAAAACATGTTTTGGTAGGGGAGAAGCAGGGCTCCAACTTTCTACTTTTCCCACATTGAGTTGTGGCATCTAAGGACCTTTTCAGCCCAAATAATAGATTTCTGTAATTTAGGACAGGATTCTAAGAAACTGGAAAATGGCAATGTTCCAGTTTTCTGGTGTTTGCATGGCGGTGGTAGCTCACCGGCCCCAAGTTTATGGCTGTCTGTCTTGTGCAGGGGAAATTAGTCGGGACTGAGCTGAACCTTTCTCTTGGTTCGACGCGGTATGGGAAATCAGTGGAGTGTCTTTACTCGAGGCGTTGGTGTCTTTATGGTTGGGGCTTTCTCCGGGTTCATCGAATGGCCCCCAGGGTGAGTCCCCTAACTAAGTATCTCTGAGCAATGATACTCAGTATCACTACCGGAATGATTCCAATGATGCCGAAGGCGGACATTGTGTGCCAGAGAACCCCATGGGCTGCGTGCATGCCGGCAATTTTCACTGGGAGAGTGGTCACTTCACGCCGCGTCAGGATTAGAGCAAACATAAATTCGTTCCAGGAAAAGATAAAACAAAAAAGGGCAGTTACTGCAAGTCCTGGAGCCACCAGAGGAAAACCGATCCTTGCCAGAGCACCTAACCGGGAACAGCCATCGATCATGGCTGACTCCTCCAATTCCACCGGTATTTCCATGAAAAATCCCCTCAGCATCCAGACCGCGAAGGGTAAGGTGATGACCAGGTGGGCAATAATCACTGCCGGGTAGGTATCAATAAATCCCAACTTGTTGATGAGAAGAAAAAGGGGGATGATGGAGGCTACCGCCGGCATCATCCGGGTAGAAAGTATCCAGAAGGGAAGGTGAAACCCTCCTATATTAAACCTCGCGAAGCTATAGGCAGCAAAAGAACCAGTGAGGAGAGCAATGAGGGTGGTCGCCACGGCAATAATCAAGCTGTTCTTAAAAACGACAGCCCCACGTGCCCCAAACAATGCCTCAGTATATCCGCTCATACTCACGGGAACAGGTAGGAAACGAGGGGGATATGTTACTACGTGGGTGAGTTCTTTCAGCGAAGTAATCGCCAGCCAGTAGACGGGGAAGATGAAAATAACCGCAACTATCACCATCAGTACCAGTTTTCCTATCCTTATTGGCTTAGCCATACCCTGCTCCTTATTCGCGGTGCAAAACCTTGGCCACTGTGGTTGAGATGCCAACAGTAACTGCCAAAAGTAGTAGAGCCATCGCCGCAGCATACCCGATCCTGAAGTACTTAAAGCCGGAAAAATAAGCATAAAGGCTGGCGGTCTCGGTGACAGAACCTGGACCTCCAGCAGTCATAACATATATCTTATCGAACATCCTGAAGATATCGAGAATCCTAAAAAGAAGCACGATGGCTATCAGGCGCTTGAGCATGGGCAAAATTATGTGAATGAATCTTTGCCAGCCTGAGGCACCATCCACCTCGGCTGCTTCGAAGACTTGCAGAGGAAGGGCGGTAATTCCTGCCAAGAGAATCAACATCACAAAAGGTGTCCACTGCCATACATCGGCAATTACGATAGAGAATAGTGCAGTGGAAGCACCGGACGTCCACTCATAGGGCCCCAATCCAAAGAATAGCGAAAGGAGGTAGTTTATGGGACCGGCCTGTACCTGGTAGAGAAGCCTCCACATATACCCTACGATGACCGGGGTGATCATCATGGGGATTAGAATAGTCGGAACAAGGAATTTTCTCGCCCTGGCCTCTCCAAAAAACAACATAGCTATGCCAAGACCCAAGAAAAACTCTATGGTAATGGTGCTGACCATTAAGACCCCGGTTCGCCCCAGCGAACTTAGGAATCGGGCATCTTGAAGGACCGAGAGAAAGTTTCTTCCTCCAATAAAGGAAGACTGGTGAGGGCGTGGAAGATAATAGTCGTACATGCTAATGTTGACTGAATAAATCAGGGGGAATACGGTGATGCACAGCAAGATAACCAGGACGGGGAGCACTCCCAGGATCGCAAATCTTCTCGTCGGTGAGAGGAGTCTTTTTCTCTTGGGATGTTTAGTCTCTCCAGGCATTAAGAGTCTCCTGATCAATTCAAATCTGCCTGGGGAAGGAATTCTTCCCCAGGCATGGTGAATCTTTCCTTATCCTTAGAGAGGAGGAAGTCCCATAGCTGCTCGATATTTCTCCACTTGTGTTTCGCGTCCCATTCGATTGGTAATGTCTTCCCACTTTTCAACTGCAGCATCCAGAGCCGCCTTCGGGGACACCTTCCCGGTGAGAGCCTCCTGCACGTGGAAATCCAAGAGGTCGAGGTACTCAAAGCCTCCGGGAATTCTGAGTTCCGGGAACATCGCAGTTATGGCCGCGTCATAGGTCGTGAGGTACGCCTCAGGAATCTGGGCTCTGGTTACTCCGGATTCGAAATGGGATATCCGGAAAAGGTCCTGACCGGTGCCCGGATCGAGCACCAAGGCCAAACTTACCTCGGGTCCCAGCATGTACCACATTACCATGTAGGCGGCTTCGGGATTCTTGCTGTCGATGGGAATTCCCATTACGAATCCCCCGAAAGCCATGGATCTTTGATAGAGCTTGCCATCCTTGATGACTCCTGGAGGAAGAGCAAATCCCATCTTTGCTCCCGGAGAAGCTTTTGCCAGTTCAGCGCTGCGTTTCCCCTCATCTGGCCAGTGAATGGAGACTGCGAGTTTACCCTTCATGAACGCATTGAAGAGCTCATCCCACTCCCAGCCAAGCACTCCCGGAGGAGCAAGGTCGATCAACTTTTTGTAGTTCTCCAGAGCTTCAACTGCCTCGGCGGTGTTGATCAGGGGTTCCATCGTCTTCGTGTCAAAGAGAGACGGATCGGGGGAACTATAGGTAATGTAACGCAGCAGATACCAATAGAAAGATCTACCTCTCTTTGCCTGATCAGCGTAGCCCCAGAAATCTATTTTGCCATCTCCGTCAGTATCTCGGGTAAAGAACTCGGAGATATCGACCAGTTGATCCCAAGTCTCAGGAGGCACTAGCTCATATCCGTATTTTGCCTTGAAGTCCGCCTTTTCTTTAGGATCCTCAAAGAGGTCTTCCCGGTAGTACATCATGATGATGTCGCCATCGAGAGTAATCGTGTATCTTTTGCCTCCGTAGGTATTTTGCCATTCACGAAATCCCGGATGAATATCGTCCCACGCCGGGTCCCACTTTTCCATATACTCATCTAAGGGAGTAAGGTAGTCGACGAAGTCTCCGTACCAGGCAGGGTTAAACTGAATCAAATCATAAGCCCCCGTTCGCGAGGCAAGCTCCAGCATCTCCTTATCGTAGAGCTCTTCAACGGGTATACCAACCACTTCCACGTTGATTCCGAAAAGCTCCTTGATTCTTGCAGCCCGAGTCCTCCAAGGAATCTCAAAGTGACCAGAATGAAGGCCCACTGTGATCGTCACCCCTTCGTAGCGCTCTCTCGGAGCTACAGAGCCAAGGGAAATTCCAGTCCATAGAAACAGAGCTGCCAACACCAGACTCACAACAATTATTGTCTTTTTCTTCTTCATTTTTTTTCCTTATACTGAAAGACTGCCTTAAGTGTCCTCAATAGACCATCTTTCAGCATCACCCTCCTTTTGACTTTGCGCGATTGTACCCTAAGTGCACCAATGTCACAGTTTTGATCTGTGCCCCTCGGTGTGGAAATCGGACCAAACAAAAACCCAATTCCCCAATTCTCCCTGTCTTGTTAGACCGGGAAACTCTTCTCTTCCTGACGTCATCGGCCTGCGTGTTGCACATCACCTTCTCGTACGATCAATCAGGTGAATGGGGCTCATGTTTTGGAAGTAGTGATTTTCACCCCCTTTCTTGTTTCTTGCCCCTTTTTGGTATTCTGAAAACTGGGGTAGTCTATCCAGGGTCACTACACACGCTTTTGTGCTCCACTATCTGCCATGACTGTCCCCTCTATCTGATGGACTACCAACATTTCCCGGCAGAGACCGCGTCTCGTATCTTCACTCAGCTTCGCTAATTTCGGGAGAGGATGAGACAAAACCCCGTTTCTTAATTTTCCCTTACGAACTTAGCAAAGACTCGACGCGAAACTCCCCTACGCCAGAATGAGCTCAACCTTCACGCATTGCTCAGCCTTGCGGGCTAGCTCAAAAGCCTCTTTTGCCTCCTCAAGTGGAAATTCATGAGTACTCAGGAGAGATAGGTTGGGCTTAACTTGTGACAAAAATTCCAAAGCTTTTTCCCACACAAATGGAGATCCCAGAATTCCTCTTATAGTTAATCCCTTTTTTTGGATTTTACCTAATCCCACAGGTAATGTTTCCTTCAAGTTTATACCGACAAAGGAAACTCTGCCAGCATATCCCACAAGATCAAGGACTGCTTTCAAGGAATCATCAACTCCTGCAGCTTCTATCACTACATCGGCTCCCTTACCTCCGGTTAACTGTTCCACTTTTTCGATTAGATCCCCTTCATAAGGGTCAATTACAGCATCAGCCCCCAACTCTTTTGCCAGGTTCCTTCGGTTAGAGAGGGGCTCGACTAAAATAACTCGAGCCCCCATTCCCCTAGCCACTATTGCTGCTGATAAACCAATTGTTCCTCCACCTGAAACTAATACTGTGTCTCCTCCATCAACACGCCCGATGGCACGAATAGAATAATAACCAACTGTGAATGGTTCAATCAGCGCACCTTCTTTAAAACTTAAACTATCGGGAAGTTTGTGCAACCAGGCAGCCTTTACCTTGACACATTCAGCCATAGCGCCATCAAGGGTAAAACCAAAATGATCACCTACGGGGCAACAGTTAACATGCCCAGATTTACAAAGTGCACACTCGCCACAGCCTACTGCACACTCTCCAACTACTCTATCTCCTGCACTCAAATCTTTCACCTGGCTGCCTACTTCAACAACTACTCCCGACCACTCATGGCCAGGAATTACAGGATAACTGATGGGAAGGATATATTCTCCTTCCAACAGACTGTAATCGGAGCCACATATTCCACATCTCTTAGGCTGCACCAAAGCCTCATCCGGGCCTATTTTGGGATCTGGGGCTTCTTTAACTTCCAGCTTATTTGGCTCTGTAAACACTACTGCTTTCATTTTTCACTTCCCTCAAACTAATTGGTGACTCCGTACCCTCGCGCTTATCTGCCATCTACGAATCAACAAGTTTAGGAAAAAGTCATAGTATAGGGTACTACCAGCAAGAAATAAGTTCCTCACTGGGAAACTTAGTTATGATCTCATAGCCGTCTTTTGTAACCACCACCTCTTCTTCTATTCTTGCCCCATCGGTTCCATCGCCAGCATAGGTCTCAAGAGCAATAACCATATTTTCTTTTATTTCTTCAGGATGTTCTAGAGAAAAGCCTCGACTGATTATAGGTTTCCCCCAATGACTTATCCCTATTCCATGGCCAAATTCCAAAGCCAATGCTTCGTATTCATTTTCATAGGCAGCTCCAATCCCTTCATAACCCGGCCAGCATTCAGCAATATCTCGAGTTGTAGCTCCAGGTTTGACTTTGTCAATCGAGGCATAGAGCCAATCATAACACTGCTTGTAAATCTCTTTTTGTTTTCTGGTCGGTTTTCCGCAAACAAAGGTGCGATAATAACAAGTTTTGTAACCATTGAAAACATTTACCACATCCATAAACATCAAATCCCCGGGCCTAATTATTCTATCTGAGAAATCGTGGGGATGGGGATGAGTTCTTGGACCGGTAATGACATTGATGTTCTGGACTTCCTCGGCTCCCAGGTTAAATAGAATCTGTCTAATAAGTCCTGCCACTTCATTTTCCCTTACTCCTGGGGAAACAAAATTGGCCACTTCCCAGTATGCCGCATCTACCATAGCTGTCGCTAACTTAAGAAGCTCTATTTCTTCTTCTGTCTTTATCATCTGTGCATCTAGCATGGGCCCTTGACCGTCTACCACCTTTATTGCACCGGCCTCGAGGGCTCTTATTAAAGGGACATCTATCAGATCTATTCCTAGTGGTTCTTTATGTACGCCATATTCCTTTAGGAGGGATACTATCTCCTCAGCACATTTTTGGGAAGCACCTACTGGAGGAGGGATGGTACCTCTCATTGAATTTGTGGAGGGCCTTATTCGGTCTCTTATCCAGGGAGAGAGAACTTTTTTGGTTCCAATAGCACTGCCTATTTCAAAAAGTATAGGCTCTTCATCTCTTGGGAGTAAACAGTATCTGGCCAACTTGTTATTGGTCCATTGTCCGAGAGCTGTACTTGTAATATACCTGACATTATCCGGATCAAAGCATAGAACAGCGCCAAGTTGATACTCCTTCACCTTGTCTTTGGCCTTCTTCAGTCTATCTTCTCTCAGTTTGGCATAATCAATCCGAATTTCGCGATCAACACTCATTGTCCCTAAAGTCATGTTAGATCCTCCTTCTTCATTCCTTGGAATCACCGCTAGAAAGACACAAAATCAAGGACACAAGCTAAATCGTGGTTCAGCTTACCACAGGAGCCTTCTCACACTTCATCACCAAATGCTTTGCCATTTGCCGAAAATAGACCGCCTAGAAGGCAACTCGCTACTACTTGAAATATCCAGTTTTCAGCATCCAATTTATCAGCGGCTGAGAACCACTTTCTTAGGGGTACCAAAAGAGAACCAAGCTGAAAATCATCGGGGACTTCTACTCTATGGGTGTGTTGCCAGAGGAGGTCTACAGTGTGGCTGACGAATACGAGGACCTGACTGAAGGAACCGCAGGAGAAGAACATGAACGATACATTGGGAATCTCCTTTCCGGTCGAGCCAGTTTCCGCCAAGCGAACCAATAGCAGACGGATATGCAAAGAGCAATGCGTGGGTTCAAGACGATGTCTGTCCTAAGTGCAACCGGGTAGAACCCTTTTTTCGCAAAAACTGCAGGCATACTACCACACTCCTCCACCATGTCAAGTCAGCGCTTTTTTTGGCCACAATGATAGTGCACGCTTTGTGAGTAACCGCTACATCAGGAGCTAAGTTGTCTATTATCTGAAATTTCAGCGTCTTTGGCCAACTCTTCCCATTCAGTGGCTGAAAGCATTTGCCCGGACTCTTCCCCATAAAGCCATAATCGATCATGCCAACTTCTATTCTCTTTTTTTCCATATCTCTCCCCCGATCTTTATTTTTGTTGTGACTTCAACATACACAAGTTCTTGCTGAATATTTAATCGTCATTTATCACCCTCGCTGGTATTTTGTGGACAGACAATACGACAAGAGTTTGTCAGAAAAAGAGCCTATCCCACCAGGGTAACCAGCATTGTATCTTCCGAAAGCAACAAGAGATAGACAGTGGACGAGTGACTGTCTATGTTCCCAGATCTCACCTTGAGTCTTTTGGTAAGCATCTCTCAGAATACCGGAAGGCGTTGGACTGAGCAGGTGCGACTTAGAAGAGCTCTAAGAAGGAGAATGCCCGGCTCAAGAGAATAGTAGCAGATCTTTCGTGAGGATAATGCAATCCCGAAAGAAGCAGGTGAGGGGGAACTCCTCGAGGCCGCCTGAGGAGACGTAGGATGGAAGAGCATTTAAGATACTCACCATCATCGATGAATATACCAGAGAGTGCCTGACGATTTTTTCTCAGAGGCGGATTACTTCTCAAGATGTTATCGAACAATTGTCTTATCTATTTGTATTCAGGGGTGTCCCTGATGCATGTTCTCATCTCACTAATGGCCCGGAATTCACAACAAGCGCCATACTAGAGGTAGGTTGGACCATCTAAAAGTAAATACGCTCTTCACTAGAGCGAGGAAGCCCCTGGGAGACGAGGATATATAGAGTCGTTTGATGGAAAACTAAGAGATGAGCTGCTTAATCGATGAGATATTCACAAAATCGACTGAGGCGAGGATGCAGTGCTCTTAATTACCGACCACCTCTCCCCAGGGCCATCATTCCGTTGACTCTAACTTAACAAGTGGTACAATTGATGGGGGCCGGTCAGTAAATCCACCTCTTTGGGATGAAGGACAAGGAATGAACGAAAAGGAGGCTACGGATGGGAAAGATGCGGGCTGTCACCTTGGTTGCCGACTGGGAGCCAAGAAGTGATTTTGACTTAGGCGCAAAGGATGTGGAAGGAAAGCTTTCTTATCTTGGAAGTAAGGTCTGGAGAAATCCTACGCTCAACATAGTAGAAAAGGATGTCCCCGAGATTGGCCCTAGTGACGTTTTGATCAAGGTAAAAGCATGCGGTATCTGCGGTAGCGATGTTCATATGGCCCAGTCTGATAGTAAGGGGTATATTCGGTATCCCGGGCTTACCGGCTTTCCTTGTACTCTGGGACACGAGTTTGCCGGAGTAGTGGCAAAAGCCGGAGAAAAGGCAATTAATAAAAGATCCGGCAAAAGATATGAAGAGGGTGAACCGGTTACCTCCGAGGAGATGCTATGGTGTGGAGCCTGTCGACCGTGCGCCGATGGCTACCCCAACCACTGTGAGGCGTTGCAGGAATTGGGTTTTGGTTGTGATGGAGCCTTTGCCGGATATATCACGGTCGATGCGAAGTACACGTGGAGCCTGGGGGAGTTAACAGAAGGGTATTCTGGCGATGATATATTCCTGGCCGGAAGCCTGGTCGAGCCTACATCGGTAGCTTTCAATGCAGTAATAGAACGGGGTGGTGGGGTCCGCCCTGGAGATAATGTGGCTATTTTGGGTGGAGGTCCCATTGGTCTTGCAGCTGTATCTGTCCTGAAAAGGGCAGGGGCGGCTAAGGTGATTCTGTCGGAGCCCTCCAAGCCAAGAGCAGAGCTCGCCAAAAAGATGGGCGCGGACCATATCATTAATCCGTTAGAAGAGAATTTCACCGAATCCGTATTGAAACTGACCAGTGGCCTGGGCGCACGATTATATCTCGAGGCGACCGGTCTTCCCGAGAAGGTCTTCGCTGACATAGAACAAACTATTTGGGAAGGAAAGCAGCTAAATAGTGTAGTTGTGGTTGTGGCGAGATCAGCTCAGAAAATCCCCCTTACCGGTGAGGTGTTTCAGGTAAGGCGAGCATCCCTTGTTGGGTCTCAAGGGCACTCCGGCCATGGGACTTTCCCCAGGGTCATCAGTTCTATGGCTTCAGGAATGAATATGCTGCCCTTGATTACTAAGAAGATTTCTCTGGAGGAGGTTCCCGAGAATATAGTTATGCTCCAGACCAACCCTACAGAATGTAAGATTACGGCAGTTCTTTAGTGAAAAAGACAAGGATTGTCGAAAGCAGAATTATGAACGTGGGAAAGCTCATCACCCATAGACTTTCCTTGAATGACATTCACCGAGGGATAGAAGTAGTGAGAAATTCGATAGCAATTAAGGCAGTCATTATGCCGTAGGGAGGTAAGAATGCGCGACCAAAGTCGGAAAAGTGAAATGTGGTTGACCACGGAAAATCCCGCTATCATCTTTGAGAATACTGAGGTGGGTAGGTTGAAGAAGAGGATCTGGGATGCATCAGAGGCCGAGATTGATGCGATCCTGGCTCAATACGAGGTACCCTCACCTCCGGAACTGGGTAAGCCGGGCAGTTATATCCAGACCACAGTGCGTCAGGCACTTATTGAAAACCGCCGCAAGAACGATATTGTTTTGATTTCTCTAGGATGCACCGAGAACCATGGCCGACATACCATTTCTGGTCTGGACACCTTCATGATAACTCAGATCACCGAGGCGGTACGCAGGTACACGGCTAACCAGAATCGAGCAGTTAATCTTGCCTTGCCTCCTCTGAATTATGGAGCACACCCCTATCACCACATTGGAATGCCAGGTACAGTGAATATACCTCAGGATGTGGTACGAGAAACGCTAATCTACACAATGCTTGGGCTCTGGAACGATGGTTTTCGCAAGCAGATCTTGGTCAACAACCACGGCCAGCTTTGGGTTCTGGAATCGGCTTTGCATGAATTCATGTACCGCTATCAGCTTCCGGGAGTTTTTCAAGTATTGGAGTGGCATCGAGCAGTGAGAGAATTCTTTGGCTTAACTGGAAAGGAGGACAGCATGGAGACAGAGTTTGTCCATGCAGATGAGGCGGAGACCTCGGTGGCTCTCTTGATGTTCCCGGAAGGATGTGTTGATCTCGGTCTTGCCCAGGACACCGAAGGAAAAGGATTTCTTCCTGATGGTCACTTTGACAAATCAGTTGATCCAATGCGCCGGCCTCATCGCTGGTCCGAAGGGGAGGGACATATGGCCATCGAAATTGCCGCAACGCCTGAAGGACCAGTTGGAAAACCAAGCGTGGCAAGTGCCAGAAAAGCCAAGCGGCCTATTGCCGCGATTCTTAGTTACCTAACTTTGGTTGTCGATCAGATTCTAGAGGCCTTCCCACCGGGAAAGGTCCCGCCGGTGGAAGAAGTAACCCTACGAGATGCCTCGGAGATGGAACCCTATTTGAAGGAGCCGCAGAGCAAAGGTTGGAAGTCGGTCTATGAATTGGGAAAAATCGGGTTCTAGCTCACAGATACAGCTCATAGCTTTAGCCGCAGAATTCTCTGCCCAGGTGATAATCGGATGCTAGCTGGCTCCTCTTCCAACATCCCCTTGGATTGTCCCGCGCCTCGTTGGGCTACCCAGTTGATGGTACCTGCAACAAAGCTCATCAACTTCATAAGTAGATAAGGTTTTCCAGGGGATGCCTCGGGGGGAGAAAGGTCACCCATGGAGGATAAATGTGAACGCTAATAGCTTACTGCAAGACTTCGAAAAGGGACTCGGAAGACAGTACTCCCCTTACTCCCAATCACTAAGAGAGGCTAGCCAGAGCTTTTTCTTTATGGTAAAAGGGGAGAAGAGCAAATATCTTGTCATTGTGGGTAAGTCACTCCTGGGTGAGTTCAGGGGTGGCACTATTGGCAGGTTCAAACATGGCAATACCCAAACTTCCTTTAAGATTGTCGAACTAACTCATGAGAATCTGAAAATCGTGAGATCAGTCTTTCCGGGGCTCTCGCCTTCTCCTTCAGGTCTTAGGACTTCTTTCGGGACCGGAGACAGGCTTGGAATAGCAACTCCTGGCCACATAAGGGCCTTAAGGAACCACAGGGTCCTACCGGTTCTTGCTCAGCAGTCCGTAAGGGAGATAAGCCGGACAAAAAGAACCTTGGAGGAAGTAATGGATAGTGCTCTGTGGGGCTGTTTCGAGGAAGGATATGAAGGTCCTTTTGGAGCGGATGCCGATCACGTGAAAAGAATAGACGATCTCAAGGAAGCAGCGAGGATCGGTTACTCTATGTTCACCATAGATCCTTCCGAGTTTGTACCAGCTGACCTTGCAACGGGAGGTAAAGTTCAGATAGATGACATATATCAATCCATGGAAGGAGCAGATGACGTAGAAAGACTGTATCTAGATAGAACCTATCGTATCAAGAACACCGAGCTGCACTTCGAAGGCGGATCTCTCAGAAATATCGTAGTCACCTACCTCCCAGCCATAAGATATGCCATAGAATGCTACCAACACCTGAAGGACTACACAAAAACGGGATTCGATTTTGAGGTCTCTGTGGATGAGACATCTTTTCCTACCACCCCTCTTGCCCACATCTTTATCGCAGAAGAGCTTCACAGAAACGGAGTGGATTTCCAGAACCTTGCTCTTCGTTTTGTGGGAGATTTCCAGAAAGGCATTGACTACATTGGCGATGTTGACGATTTCGAGAGAGAACTGAACCTCCACGCTGCGATAGCCTCGAGCCTCGGAGGCTACAAACTGAGTCTTCACTCTGGAAGCGACAAGTTTTCCATATATCCCATTCTCGCGGAGAAGACCAGGGGGCTTTTTCATGTGAAAACGTCGGGGACTAGCTGGCTGGAGGCGGCAAGAGTTATTGCCCAAAAAGATCCTCAGCTTTACCGCAGATTCCATCAATTTGCCCTTGAGAGTTTCGAAAAGGACAAGTCTTCCTACCACGTAACTACTGATATATCCCGAATCCCTGATCTGAGAACAATGAGTAATGAAAGAATCGAGACCCTATTGGATGAGGAAGATTCGCGACAGCTTATTCACCTTACCTACGGATCTATTCTGAGTACGAGGGATGAACAGGGAGATTTTCTATTTCGAGACGAAATCTACAGGGATCTTTTCCAATATGAGGAAGAGCACTACAGAACGGTCTCATCCCATATTGATAAGCATCTTCGTCTCCTGGGCCTTTGATTCCTGGCCGGTGATTCATATGGAGGCGGTGCTAGAGTCGTCCGAATCCTCGCCTATCCGTTGGGAAGCTAGTCATTCATCCAGAGAGAAGCTCACTCTTGGACTGTGTGGGGAGGCAAATAAATGCTGAAAGCAAACGACACCTATTTTACGCTGGCGGGGAAGAATATGATTAATACGGAGTTTCCCAATCACCAGCAAAGTGTTCTGGAGGCTTCTCTTGAAAAATAATTCAAGCTATCTGACTACGAAGATGCCATCCTAAAAGACCATGATCCGGAAACTCTGGCCAGACTCCTGAAACTGTCGGATTTCCGTAGGACCTATGAACTTACTCCCGAGCTTAAGGCGAAACTGGGTAAGGTAGGAATCAAAAGCGATTTGGGTGTGGGGGGCCTCGAGGTCGCCGAGTGGTCTACCTTCGGATCTGTCGTGAAAACCATGACCGAATTTACCGAAGCGTACAACACGTTCAGAGAGAAAACTGTTGAGTTCGTGCGTCAAATAGTTAGAGAACTCCCGTTGAGGCAATGACTGTCTATTTGCCTAGGTCCGAGTGGGGTCTTCTGGTACTGGTTTTCCCTATCGACAAAGGGAGCCGTATCAAGTACTCAGTTTTGTGGGGAACTGGTAGAAGAACAAGGAGAAAAGACAATGAAAGGCTTGCTTTTGGAGGCTGAGTGGAAGGTCAGAAGAGGCCACAAACTGGCAAGAAGGGAGAAGGAAACGAGGCGAGCTCTGAACGGCAGTAACATTTGGAAGAATCCAGAGTTAGCAATTCGAGAGGTGCCGATACCGAGAATAGATTCGGACGAAGTTCTAATCCGGGTCAAAGCCTGCGGAGTATGTGGATCGGACGTTCACATGTGCGAAGTCGACTCAGATGGATACATGTTGTTCCCAGGTCACTCAAGGTTTCCGTGTATTATAGGACATGAGTTTTCCGGTCAAATTGAAGAGGTTGGAGAGAACGTGAAGAACCTAAGAGTTCGTGATATGGTCACCGCCGAGGCGATGAATTGGTGTGGGGAATGCCTCCCCTGCCGAGCTGGCATGGTCAATCAATGTGAAAATCTTGAAGAGATAGGATTTACTATCAATGGCGCGTTTGCCGAATACGTGTCCGCAAAAGCAAAATACTGCTGTAAAATCAACACCCTGGTGGATACCTATGATGACCGGGAAAAAGCTTATGATGCTGGTGCCTTGGTCGAACCTACGGGTATTGCCTATAATGCTATGTTTACCCAAGGCGAAGGTTTCAAGCCCGGGGGTAACCTGGTAATATTTGGGGCTGGACCGATAGGACTAGCTGTCACTGCCTTAGCTAGAACTGCAGGAGCAGCCAGGGTAATAGTTTTCGAAACAACCCCTGCTCGAATGGATTTAGCCAAGAAAATGGGTGCCGACAAGGTGTATAATCCCAGGCAACTTGAACAACAGGGCGTGAAGCCTCATGAGGTAGTTCTGGAAGATACAAATGGGATAGGGGCCGCAATGTTTGTGGAAGCAGCAGGAGCATGTCCTCAGACGTTTCCAGAAATGGAAAGGGCTATAGCCATAAACGGAAAAATTGTGCAGATTGGAATGGTTGCGGGAGAAACTCCTATGAATCTGATCTCCTTACAACAGAAAGGGGCTCATTTGCATGGTAGCATCGGTCACGCAGGGCACGATAACTTCCCTTCTGTAATCAGACTGATGGCTGCCGGGCGAATAGATATGACAACAATAGTAACTAGACGATTCCCTCTGGACAAAGCCCGTGCCGCCATTGCTCAATCGGCATCACTCGATGAGGGCAAGGTGCTAGTCAGGCCATGACAGATATGCGATCCAGAATTGGAGTGGTGGATTTAGTCCCCACTCCTGGGTCTTCCGTGGTTTTCCCGCAAAACAGGTTTCCATATCTCCCTGGGATGGATTCGTATGGGGACACCACATTCCGAGGTTGCTGCCAGAATGCTCCTACTAGGGTAGCATTTGCCAAGAACAGCCAACAGACTATGAAGTTCAGTATCCATGGAGTAGTCTCACTATGAGTCAGAAGGGAACTTGGCTATGAATCTTCTAAATTAGGAGGAGCAAATGAACTCGAAGTACAAATCGGTGTATCTCTCAGGCCCCCATGATCTGAGGCTGAAGGAGGTTGATCTCCCTAGGATGGAGAAAGGCCAGATTCTTGTCAAGGTCAAAGGGGCTGGTATATGCGGGTCAGACGTGGAGTGTTACCACGGGAAATCAAAGGAGGGAAGGTATGATATAGCTCCCTATGTTCCCGGTCATGAGTGGGTAGGTGAGGTTGTTGATGTAGACAAAGATGTTGCAACACTGAAAAAGGGAGATAGGGTTACCAGTGATTGTGTTCTACCATGTGGCAAGTGTCACAACTGCAAATCCAATTTGAGCCCAGCCTCCTGTGAGAATATGAGAGAAGTCGGTTTCAGGCCAGATTCCCCAGGAGGTATGGGGGAGTTTCTGGTTCTTGAGGAAAAATTCCTCCACAAGATTCCTGAAGACTTTTCGGATGAGGAAGGAGTACTGATAGAACCATTTTCTGTCGCCTACTTTGGTATCTGGGGTGATGGCGGCTATGTAGATGCTAGTGATGATGTAGTAGTCTTCGGGGCAGGTCCCATTGGCTCGCTTGCTCTGGTGATAGCTAAGGTTGCTGGTGCGAGGGTGATGATGGTGGAGCCGATTGAACTTAGAAGAAAAGTGGCTGTTGAGCTAGGAGCAGATGAGGCGGTCAACCCAGAAACTCAAAATGTCAAAGAGGCAGTGCTAGATCTTACCAAAGGACGGGGAGCTAATTTAGTTGAGGAGGCATCGGGCGAGGATGAGGCGATTGCAGCCTGCTTTGATGTAGCTGGCTTTGGTGCGAGGATAAGGCTTATTGGACATTCGATAGGACGGAAGGTCCCAGTCGAAATTGGACTTACCATATGGAAGGGACTTTTCATTCACGGTGAGGCAGGTGCCCCCTATTTTTTCCCCAGAACAATCAAATTCATGACTCAAGCCAGACAAAGGATGGATTTTTCCCAGGTGATTACCCATCGGTTCTCCCTGGAAAAGATCCAGGAGGCATTTGATCTGGCGGAAAGAAGAGGCGAAGCTATTAAGGTCATGTTGACAATATAGCTCTCAAGGCTCTGACGATTTCCTATCTTAGAGAACCACAAAGTCATGGTTGAAGATCGGCCTATTCGCTACCAAAAATGGGGTTCTAGAGATACAGGGGAAGACATCTACAGCTTGGATGCTCCAAGGTCAGGATTCTTCTGGTGACTCCTTTCCGACAAGGTTAGACAGGATTGTCACTGCCGGGTGGACAGATGCGACCTAATTGTAGCAAAATAGGGTAGTCAACAGTTCGGAAAAGAGGCAGCCAGGGAGGCACAGAATGAGAGTGTTTGTAACGGGGGTAACGGGACTTCTGGGGAGCAATGTGGTGAAGGTGGCGGCAGAGAGATATGGTGCTGAGGTTGTGGGGACAATCCATCAAACCAAGCCTACAAAATCTTTACCATGTACAGCAGTGCCGGTTGATATCACAGACAAACAAACAGTTTTCCGAAGTATAAGAGAATATGGTCCTGATGTGGTGATACATTCTGCTGCCCTCGTAGATGCCGCATTCTTGGAGAAAGAACACGAGGTAGGTTGGAAGGTTTATGCTGAGGCGACAGAGAGTATTGCGAAGGTATGCCAGGAAATCAACGCAAAACTAATTTTTGTATCTACTGATTGGATATTTGATGGCCTCAACCCACCCTACAAGGAGAATAGTGCTCCCTGTCCAGTGAACTACTATGGGATGCTGAAAGTAGTGGGAGAGACAGCCGTTCGATCAATTTGCACAGACTATGCAATAGGCAGAGTCTCCGGTGTCTATGGCGTGAATAAGGCGGTTCCTACGAATATTCCAGAAAAGCCGTACGGTTTCGGTTCTCTTCCTAACTATTTCCTAGATATGTTCCAGGCTGGGAAGAAGGTTGTGGAGTGGGCGGATCATGTTAATACTAAGGGTAATCCCACCCTCGCTTCAGATGCGGCAGATGCATTAATGACTATATCCGGAAAGAATCAAAAAGGCATATTCCACTGCTCCGGACGCGAGTGCATCACCAGGGTAGATCTGGCAAGGAAAGTGGCTGAAGTTTTTGGTTTTGATGACGAACTGGTAAGCGCTTCCCTCAGGGATAAGGCCGATCTTAGTGAATGGATAGGAGAGGATCTCCGTCTGCCAAGAGAGACGTGTTTAGATACAACCGAAACAGAGAGAAGGCTCGGCAGAAAAAGCCTTGGGATTCAAGAAGGCTTAGCCCAGTTCAAGAACGAAATAGAGCAAAATGGATAGTCTAGGGACTATGTGAAACAGCACTATTCCCGCGGTTCATAGCTGGTGGTAGGGGAAAAAGGAGAAGGACCAGAACAATCCACGCTCCGAAGAAATAACTCACCGAACCTAGCAAAAAAGCTGGTTTTAGCCTGAGTACAAGCCACAGGCTGTTGAATGCTCTGAAATCGCGTGGCTATGTAGAGTAGAACCCAAGGACTTCCACATACAAGCTAAGTCTTAGAGACGTAACCGAGGGCGATGCAGCTCATAAGCTCTCGTATAGACTTAGCACTCCTTCATGAGGAGAAGGTCTCTTTATTCTTTGCAAGGAGAAGTTGGTGAAGGCACTTGTGAAACTGGATGAATGTCTCAGGATAGCTAAGAGAGCCGGTGCTGATATCATCATTAATGGGCTGAAGCAAGACGCCGTGGATGAAGTGAGGAAGCTAACCTGTGATTTGGGTGCTGCCCCTACACTTACTCAGGCAGTTCAAATGGTACGGCCTGGTGGGAAAGTGGGAATAATTGGGGCACACCCTAAGGATTATTCCTTCGACAGTTGGAGCGTTCTTACCAAAGAAGTTAGCATAATACCCGTTTTTAGCTATGCGAAGTGGGGGACCAAAGTAGAATTTGAGATTGCTCTCGAGTTATTGGCGGCAGGAAAACTTAATGCGATGTCGTTGATTACCCACAAGTTTCGCCTAACCAAGATAAATGACGCATTTCTCACTGCCATAAACTAAGAAGCAGTCGAATGCGCTTAAGGTGCTAATTGTCGCTTGATCAAATCTCTGAGAGACTTTAGAACAAACAGTCTCACGCTAATTCCCTGCCCATAGCTTTTCCCAAATTTCTACATGGGTAAGTAGCTGTGGCAATAGTGTTGCCAACTACGTTCCCGTGCAGAACTACTTGGCAATGCTAGAGGAGAGCCTGGATTTCGATACTGGAGGGTAAGACCCCGCTGATCAGTGGAGAAGAGGGAATGGCCAATGTCAAAGTAGCTGTTGCTTGTTACGAGTCCATGAAATAGGCTAAGGCAGTGGCTGTGGAGTGAGATCAGGTAAGAGTATGAAGCTTGGCTCAGCGGGGTAAATCCACAATAGTGGTGTTCCTGGAAATTGACGCCGCAGGCATCTTGTGTATAATGGTCAAAGACTAAGCGGGTACCACAATAGGTGAATTTAGGAAAGAAAGGGGGGGCTTCATGATAAAGGGCGTGTTTGGTAGATACTTAGATGTGGATCTTACGAGTGGCAAAACTGGTGACTACCAGATTCCTCCAGATTGGTATGAGAAGTACCTTGGAGGTAGAGGGATTGCTGCAAGGATTATGTTGGAGGAACTGAAGGGAAAGGAAGACCCTCTGGGGGAGGATAATATCCTAATATTTGCCACTGGACCACTTCAGGGAACGAATGTGGCTGGAGCAGGTCGTTATTTGGTTATGTCCCGATCCCCTAAGACAGGTACGATAAATGAAGCCTACGCTGGTGGCTACTGGGGGCACGAGCTGGGCAGATCCGGCTACGACGGGATAATAGTAAGAGGGCGGGCTGAGGAGCCAAAGTACATCAGTCTAATAGATGGCAAGGCATGCATTAACGATGCACAAAACCTTTGGGGTCTCGCTACCGCTGAAACCGAAAGAATTCTGGAGGACAAATACAGAGGAGCCAAAGTGACCGGCATCGGACAAGCTGGAGAGAAGCTTATTCCCTTTTCCTGTATCATAAATGATAGAAACCGATCAGCAGGACGTCCCGGCTTTGGAGCAGTAATGGGATCGAAAAAGCTGAAGGCGATAGTGGTTAAGGGTTCCCAGCAAAAGGAGATATTCAAAAAAGAAGAATTCACGAAGCTCCGGCGAAAATTCTCCAATGAACTCCTCGAAGACCCAAAGATGGGCGACTGGGGAAAGTTAGGAACCACTGGTACGGTAACGGCTCTTAATGAATTGGGAATCCTGCCGACCAAAAACTTCCAGGAGGGTGAGTTTGAGGCAGCCGATATAACCGGTGGGGAGGAGATGGAAAAGACAATCCTTACGCGACGAGACACCTGCCCCGGGTGTCCGGTAAGATGCAAGCGAGTGTGCAAGGGCACTTTCATGGGTGAGGAGATACTGGAAGAATATGGTGGTCCTGAATACGAAACACTGGCAGCGTTCGGTTCACTTTGCTTAAATAGGAGCCTACCCGGGATTACACTGCTTAATCAGAAATGCAACCAATATGGACTTGATACTATCAGCACAGGTAACTTAATTGCTTTTGCAATGGAGGCAACCGAGAGAGGTCTTCTTAAACCGGGCATTAAGTGGGGAGATTCAGAAGCGATGGTAAGACTCGTCGATGAGATGATTGACGGTAAAGGATTGGGGCACTACTTAGCCAAAGGATTGGTGGCTGTGGCTAAGGAAATAGGTGGAGAGGAATTCGCAGTGCATATAAAAGGCCAGGAGGTTCCCATGCATGAACCGAGGGGTAAAAAGAGCATGGGAATCAGTTATGCCACAAGCCCTCGTGGTGCCACCCATATGGAGACTGTCCACGATAGCCAATTTGAGGTTGATAATTCAACCCCCGATATTGGAGTGACGGTTGGAGTACCTGGTGCCAGTTGGAAAAATAAACCAGAGTACTGCAAGATTTACGAGGACCTTTGTTCTTTTTCAAACTCACTCGTAATATGTGCGTTCACCTCTTCAATCCGCATAGAAAGAGGAGGATTCTACGCTCTCGGTATGATTAGAGAACTTCTGAATTTGCTAACCGGTATGGATATTGACGCAAAGGAGATGCTTAGAATTGGAGAGAGGAACTACGTAATAAGAAGACTCATGACCGCTAAAGATGGATATACTACAGACGATGATGATTTGCCTAAAAGGCTCAAGGAACCATTGAAAAAGGGCGTGCTCGACGGAGAAGAAATACCTGAGGAAACTCTTCGTGAAATGATCTCCGAATACTATAGACTAAGGGGATTTAACAAATACGGACCTACTGATAGAAAGTTATCTGAGCTTGGGTTGGAAGATTTGAAAGGGCACCTGCCGAAGTAGCCTAAAGGAGGATTGAGTGAGTAGTATTGGGTGGATAGGTACAGGGGTTATGGGAGGACCAATGGCTGCTCATCTAATTAGAGCGGGTCACAGTCTCACCGTTTTTACCAGGACCAAAAGTAAAGCTAAGGAGCTCATTGACGTCGGGGCCGAATGGGCTAACTCCCCTCAGGAGACAGCGAAAAGTAAGGACTTTGTTTGCGCTATGGTGGGCCATCCTCAAGATGTTAGAGAGGTGGTTTTTGGAAAAGAGGGTATTGCAAATACAATTAAGGCAGGTTCTATATTCATTGATTTTACTACCTCCAGGCCCAGCCTGGCTGTCGAAATTGCAGAAGCTCTAAAGAAGAAGCGAGCGTTCTCTCTGGATGCGCCGGTCTCAGGTGGAGATATAGGTGCCCAGAGCGCCACCCTTTCCATTATGGTTGGTGGGGACGAGGCGGCTTTTGATGCTGCAAAACCTGTCCTGGAAAGACTGGGGAAAACCATTATCCTACAGGGTGGTCCTGGTGCCGGGCAACATACCAAAATGTGCAACCAAATACAAATTGCTGGGACCATGATCGGAATGGTGGAGGCTCTCATTTACGGCACTAAAGCTGGACTGGACCTTGAGACTATGCTTCAGTCAATCTCGGGTGGAGCTGCAGGCTGCTTTCTTCTTGATAAGTTCGCCCCAAGGATTTTGAAAGGCGATATGGAGCCGGGGTTTTTCGTAGATCACTTCGTTAAGGATATGGGGATTGCTCTCGAGGAGGCTCAAAAAATGCAAATATGCCTCCCGGGTCTGGCTCTTGTTCATCAACTATATGTGTCTGTTCAAGCTCTTGGTAGTGGACGCAAAGGCACCCAGGTTTTGTACCTTGCACTCCAACGTATGGCTGGTTTGGATTAGACCTGGCTCTTTTGGAGCTATTTTTTCTTCCTTCCCCCTCTTCACAAATCGGGAGATACTCTCTTCCGGCAAATTGACACTGCAGGTAGGTCAGATATAATGTTCAGAAGATTAATCAGGAGGTAGAAATGGCAGATCTGCAAGAGATTGCTGAGAAAATCATAGCGGGAAAAGCTGATGAAGTGCGCGGTCTTGTCAAGGAAGCCCTCGATGAAGGACAGGATGTTAGCAAAATTCTGAACGAAGGACTTGTGGCGGGAATGAGTGTAGTAGGGGCGAAGTTTAAGAAGAACGAGTTTTACGTACCTGAGGTTCTCATCGCTGCCCGGGCTATGAAGGCCGGAATGGAACTCCTTAATCCCATCCTACTGGAAAAGAACATCAAAGGTGTGGGGACAATGGTCCTGGGCACGGTAAGGGGAGACCTTCATGATATTGGCAAGAATCTGGTGGGGATGATGCTAGAAGGGGCAGGATTTGAGGTGATTGACCTAGGAGTGGATGTACCCTCTGAGAAGTTTATCCAGGCGGCCAAAGAAAATAATGCTAACCTGGTGGGTCTTTCCGCTCTTCTTACCACTACCATGCTGGCCATGAAAGATGTTACTCAAGCCGTGGAAAAGGCAGGACTCAAAGGAAAGTTGAAGGTGATGATTGGAGGAGCTCCCATCACCCAGGATTATGCCGATGAGATAGGAGCCGATGGCTATGCTCCTGATGCTGCTTCAGCGGCAGATACAGCCAAAGAACTCCTTAAAGGCTAAAAGGCTCGCCGGGGTATGAGTTATGCTTATTGTCGGAGAGAAGATTAATACAAGTGTCCCAGGAATATCGGAGGCGGTCCAAAGAAAAGATACCGCTTTTATCCAGAACCTTGCCAGAAAACAGGTTAAGGCAGGGGCGGATGCTCTTGATGTTAATGTGGGAACCAGGTTCCACACCGAAGCCGAGGATATGCGGTGGCTGGTGGAGACCGTCCAGTCAGCCACAGATGTTCCCTTGAGCATAGATAGTCCGAATCCTGAGGCCATCAGGGTTGGACTGAAAGAGCACCAAGGCAGGGCCATGTTCAACTCCATCACCCTGGAGAAGAAGAGAGTAGAGGAGATACTTCCTCTACTCAAGGAGTTCAGACCGAACGTTGTTGCTCTTACTATGGATGATGAGGGAATTCCCCGGGATGCCGAAACCAGATACCGAATTAGTCAGCGACTGGTGGAGCTGCTGAGTGGTGCAGGAATTCCTGAGGATGGTATCTATGTGGATCCCCTGGTGCGTCCCATCAGTACCGATTCGGAGGCGGGATTGGCGGCACTGGATACCATTAAGAAGATAAAAGGCTCCTCAAAAAAGGTCCACACCATCTGTGGTCTAAGCAATATCTCTTTTGGACTCCCCAAAAGAGGTCTTGTCAATCGTGTCTTCCTCACCATGGCCATGGCACAAGGCCTGGATTCGGTTATTCTTGATCCTCTGGATAAAAAACTGATCTCCTTGATCAAGGCAGGAGAGGCCCTTTTGGGTAAAGACAAATACTGTGCGGCATACCTTGCGGCCTTTCGTGCAGACGAGTTTGCCGAGGAGTAGTCTTATAGACTCCGACACACCTCTTGTTGATCTAGAGAAGTTCAGGGAAGGGTTAGGGCTCATCCATTCCCATGTCAAAGAGACTCTTTCCGAAGTTGGTGAGAAGGAAACGGCTGAGTTTGTTGAGTTAATTTCTTCCTGCCGGAGGATATTTCATAGCGGTCAGGGAAGGAGTGGTCTTATTGCCCGATGCTTTGCCATGAGGTTAATGCATATGGGTTTTTCCTCCTATGTGGTAGGTGAGACAACCACTCCTGCTATCGGGGCAAAAGATCTCCTAATCCTCTGTTCCTGCTCGGGGAGAAAAAAGGGAAGTTTGCAGCTCGCCCGCCAGGCTCGGCAAAGTGGAGCCATCATATTCGTCCTTACTGCCGACTCGGACTCGCCTCTGGCCAGATCAGCTCACCATCTCATTTTTTTTCCCGTCGTTTTAGAAAAAGACGTATTGAAAGAACCTCTGGGCTCCTTATTTGAGCAGTCTTTGTTCTTGTACCTGGAGGGAGTAGTCCTTTTCTTGATGGGAAAGATGGGGATATCCGAAGAGGAGATGCGAAGGCGGCATGCCAACCTGGAATAGAGGGAGAATTGGAAAAAGTAAGTCTTAGGAGCCGCATGCTCCAGAAGCGAAGGTCCCAATCATCCGAGGAGATTGAGAGGAAGAGCGCTCTTATTCGGAACAAACTCCTCACCTTCAGCCTCTTTTTGGAAGGCCGAGGGGTTCTTTTCTACCTGGCCATGGAGGATGAAGTTCAAACTCGCCCCATAATAGAAAGGGCCCTACGAATGGGAAAAACCATTTCAATTCCTTTGATTGAGAAGGGCCAAAGGGAGATTCTCCCCTCTATACTGAAAGACCCTGACAAAGAGCTCACGCCTGGGCCGTGGGGCATTCTCGAGCCACATAGGAAATTTTACCGTCCCTGCCCTTTAGAAGAGATAGATGTGGTTATTGTTCCGGGAGTAGCGTTTGATGAGGCGGGGAATCGTCTGGGCTTCGGGCGAGGTTTCTACGACAAATTTCTGAGTAAGCTCCCGCGGAGGGTAAACTTTGTTGGGCTGGCCTTTGAGCTTCAGGTTGTGGGGAGCCTACCTATTCGATCTCACGATGTGGCAGTAGACTACGTCATAACGGAAAAACGAATCATCCAATGCGGCGAGACCATTGGGAGGATAAGATGTATCTAGAAAGACCTATAAAAGACTTCATTCGGGATACAGCTGCTCAACTTCCTGCTCCCGGAGGAGGAAGCGTGGCTGCCTTGGTCGGATCCCTGGGGGCAGCTCTTTTGTGTATGGTTGGCAATTACACCGTGGGTAAGAAGCGGTATGAAGGGGTCGAGGGCAAGGTGAGGCGCATTCTAAAGGCTGCAGATGATCTCAAGGATGAGCTTTCCTCACTTGTTCAGGAAGATATCAAGGCCTACCAGAACTACTCCCGCACCTCTCGCCTGCCCAAGGATACAGAAGAGCAGACGAAGGCACGTAGTGAAGCCCTTGAGCGCTCACTTAAGGAAGCTGCCCTGGTTCCTTTGAAGACAAGCCAGCTTTCCCTGCGGGTGATAGAGTTGGCTGAGGAGATTCTTCCTCTGGGCAATCCTCACCTTATAAGTGATGTGGGAGTGGGAGCTCTCTTGGCAGAGGCAGCTCTGGAGGCCGCAGCTATCAACGTCCGAATAAATCTCTCCTACATCAAGGATTCTTACTTTATCAAGGAGAAGGAGGACCTCATTTCTTCCTGTCTTTTCCGGGGAAGAAAGACCGCTGAGGAAGTAGTGGGAAAGGTAACCGACAAAATCACTCAAGATAGGTGACGAGACAAGCCATGAAGGTTCTCTTTGGTGTCTGTTCCTGGGGATTGGGTCACGCCACGCGGGATCTTCCTCTCATTAGGAGGATAATAGAGGAGGGGCACCAGGTTGACATTGTAGCCAGTGGCAGATCTTTGAGCCTACTAAAGGAGGAACTTGGAAAGACCTGCCGTTACGTAGAGATACCCGACTATTCCTCTCCTTATTCCAAGAAGGATTTCTCGGTACGCAAATTCTTGAGTTACTTTCCTGTTTACATGAACCAGGTGATGAAGGAACACGAGGCAGTAAAGAAACTGGCTAGGAAGGAGAGCTATGATAGGATCGTTTCTGACAACCGTTTTGGCATTCATACGCGGAAAATCCCTTCCTATTTCATCTCCCATCAACTCAGATTCCTGACTCCTGGCAGGGTGAAGCTCTTTGAGATGGCAACCGAGGGATTCAACTATTCTTTTAAGAGTAGCTTTGCTAAATTCCTGGTGCCCGACTTTCAAGAGGATTCTTTATCGGGGGATCTTTCCCATAATTTGAAATACTTCAAAGAAAGGCAGGTAGACTACTTGGGGATTCTTTCCGACCTGAGGAAAAGGGATCTGACTCAGGATATTGATTATTTTATCTCTATTTCCGGCCCTGAACCTCAGAGAAGTATCTTTGAAGACAAGGTCTTGAAACAGGTTCCCCAACTGGAAGGTAGGGTGGTGGTGGCTCTGGGAAAGCCGGAAGCTCCTGGGGAGAACGGAACAAAAGACCTCATAATTTTTGGCTATCTGGACAGGAGGGAGCAGGAGCGTGTTATGAATAGGGCCAAATTGGTTATTACCAGGCCCGGTTATTCAACTTTGATGGAGCTGGTAGCTTTAGATAAGAAGGCACTTTTTGTGCCCACCCCGGGACAGACAGAACAAGTCTACTTGGCTAAGTATCACAAGAGGCGAGGAAACTTCTACAGTGTAGATCAAGACAGCTTGAGTCTCTCCCGGGATGTAGAGAAAGCCAAGCGCTACCAGGGGATAGGAGGGAAGGCCAAGCCTGAAGAGGCCGTAGAAAGATTTATGAGCATTGTGTTCGGTGAATGAAAAAAAGACTTCTTATTATTGCTACCACTCTAGGCGGCAGTGCTATTTTGGTTTTAACCTTCTATTTGATTGGTTTTGGGAAGGTTATCTTTCAGCTCCAAGAAGTGGGCCCAGGTGGAGTTGGTGTTTTTTGTATCAGTATCCTCCTTATTTTTCTTATCGACGCTATTTCCTGGCAGATCATATTAAAGTCATACGGATACCGTCTTCCCTTTAGAGATATCCTTGCCACCAAGATCATTGGATTCGTCGTCAGCTATCTTACCCCCTCCATGTACTTTGGCGGAGAGCCGGTGAGAGCCTACCTGATCAGCAAGAAACACAATCTTCCCCTGAGCAAGATAGGGGCCAGTGTCGTGGTCAATCGATTTCTGGAATTAGGGGCGGGCCTTTTCTTCATTTGTCTGGGGACTGTCTGGACCCTCATTGGATATGACCTCCCGCTCCAATTGACTGTAGCTATGCTCTTCATCAATACCCTTATGGGTCTGGGGATGGCTACTCTTCTGTTGAGTTTCATTTATGAAAATAGACTCTTTACTACTCTGGTTGACCTTCTGAGCCAGTGGAATCCGTTGTCCAAAACTATGGATAAGGTTAGGCCCCATATTTCAAAAATGGAGGGGGAAGTTTTCCTTGTTTTTAGGAAACACCGAAGGAAGGCCCTTGCGGCCTTCGCTCTTAATCTTCTGGGCGGATCACTGGTTTTCCTTAAGCCGGCCATTTTCTTCCATTTTCTCGGTATTATCTTCAAGTTACCCCAGCTTTCCCTGCTTTTTGCTCTAACTCATCTTATTTTTGTCCTGCAGGTGAGCCCCGGAGCTCTGGGGGTATTCGAGCTTGGAGAGGTGGCTATATATGGACTGGTGGGAGTAGAAGCTCAAAAGGCCCTCGCCTTTACTTTGATGGTTAGGATAACCGATGCTGTGGTTATTGCTGTCGCCTTATTTTTGGCCTTGCATTTTGGTCTAAGTAAGTTCTGGAGGAAAAGGGAGAAATGAGGATTTGTTTTGTTTCTGACCAGAGCTTTCCGCCCTGGGGCGGAGAGGGGATCAGCACCCAGAATTTCTGCCGTGAACTGAGGGAAAGAGGGCATAAAATTACGGTGCTCACCTCCCGAGTGAAGCGGCCTCCTTCGACAGAGAAGATCAGAATTTGCCGATTTACCAGATTATCCTTTCCATGGAGCAAGGGCCCTATCGCTTTTCCTCATCCCCGGGAAATCCTCACAATTCTTAGGGAAGATAAGATTCAGATTATTCATATCAATCTACCCTCCTATTTGGGCTGGCAGGCCTTAAGAGCAGGGAGAAGGCTGGGAATACGAGTCGTAATGGGGTTTCACGTACAGGTGGGAAATGTGATTACCTCACCCAGTCCACTCCTTCTTCCCCTGAAAGTCATCATTTCGTCCTGGTTTCCCTACTTCTACCGAAGAGGCGATTGCTTGATCAGTCCTTCTCATTTTGCTGGCAACATCCTGCACCAGTTCACCAGAAGACCCTATGAGGTAGTGAGCAATGGAATTGATCTTAGAGAGTTCAACCCGGGGAGAATCAGTCCTGGAAAGCTTTCAGATTTCAAGAAGAAATATGATCTTAAAGATGAACCTCTGCTCCTCTATGTGGGAAGGCTGAGCATGGAAAAGAACGTGGGTCACCTTCTTAAGATTGTCGAGATTGTGAGGAAGAAAGGATGCAAGGCTCGTCTTTTGATTGTAGGAGAAGGCCAGCTAAGGCGGCATCTGAGTGAAATAATAAAAAAGCTCAAGATGGAAAGGGAAATTATTATGACTGGTTATTTACGAGGAGAGGAGCTTCTGTGTGCTTATCTTAGTGCTGATGTTTTTTTTCTGGCTTCGAGAAATGAGCTGCAGAGTATTGCCACTTTGGAAGCCATGGCGATGAAATGCTCTCTCCTCATTGCAAAAAGTGAACAAAATGCTGCCCAGGAGCTAGTTAGGGAAGGAATCAATGGCTACCTATTCAGTTTGCAGGATCCAGAAGATGCGGCCGACAAGGCCATTAAAATTCTTTCTGATGACACACTCAAAAGGTCCATGCAGGAGGCCTCGCTTGAGATGATCCAAACTCATAACATAGAGAATAGCATCTCCCGGCTGGAGAAAATCTATCAAAAGCTGCTGAAGCGAGGCCCAGTTCCTTGACCGGCAGCGGTCTTTTGATAATAATATGCAGGAGGCACAAGGATGTATGAGTTGATGGTCGAGCTTTCTTTCGATGCGGCCCACCAGATAGCGGGATCGGGCGGAAGATGCGAGAGACTGCATGGGCATACCTGGCAGGTTGAGGTATTTGTTCAAGGGAAAGAGCTTGATGAAGAAGGTTTGCTCATCGATTTTGCTGAGCTCAAAAAAATAGTCAATCGCTACGTGGGGAAGCTGGACCACCGATACATCAACGAGGCCCTGCCAGGCATGAACCCCACCACAGAGAATATCGCCAGATATCTTTTCCAGAAGGTGCAAGGAGACATAGACTCGGGCAGGCTAGGGGTGAGCCGGGTGAGGGTCTGGGAAGCCAGAGACGCGTGCGCCACCTACCAGGAGGACCGAAATCCATGAAACCGGTGCTTCAAGTAGCTTTGGATTTTTTGAACCTCAGTCGGGCTCTCAAGGTTGCCCGGGCGGCTGCTGATGGGGGAGCAGACTGGCTAGAGGCCGGAACCCCCCTGATCAAGAGCGAAGGTCTTGAGAGTGTCAGGCAGCTCAGACGAGGATTTCCCCATCACAAGATCGTGGCGGATATGAAGATTATGGATGCGGGAAGAATGGAAGCAGAATCAGCTTTCAAGGCCGGAGCTAATGTGGTCTGTGTGCTGGGGGCTGCTGATAATTCCACCATTCGTGAGTGTGCCGAGGCGGCTGTAAACTATGGGGGAGAAGTTATGTTGGATATGATAGGTAGGGTTTCCCCTCTCAAAAGGGCAAGAGAAGTCCAGGACTTGGGCGTGAACTATCTGGGAACACATACCTCCATTGATGATCAGATGAGGGGCGACGACCCCTTTAAGACCCTGAGAGGCCTTTCTCGATTGGTGGATCTACCTTTGGCTGTAGCTGGGGGCATAAATTCGGAAACAGCGGCCAGAGCAGTAAAAGCAGGAGCCTCCATTATCATAGTGGGCGGAGCTATCACCAAGGCCAAGGACCCTGGGGAGGCCGCCAGAATCATGAAAGAAGCCATAATTAGCAACAAGGTAGTCAGAACCGACCTTTTTAAAAGGGCTCGGGGTGAGGAAATAGTCAAGATCTTTCGCATGGTTTCCACAGCCAACCTCTCCGATGCCATGCATCGAGGGGGCCAGGTTACGGGTCTTATGAGGATTACCCCGGGGGTGAAATTGGTGGGAAGGGCTCTGACTGTTAGAACTTATCCCGGGGATTGGGCCAAACCGGTGGAAGCCATAGATAGGGCTAGAAAGGGGGAAGTTATCATTATTGACGCAGGGGGCAGCGCACCGGCTGTGTGGGGAGAGTTGGCTACCTACTCGGCGGTAAGGAAAGAATTGGCAGGAGTGGTGATAGATGGGGCTATCAGGGATATTCCTGAAATAAGAAATCTGAAATTTCCCGCCTATTCTAGGCTTAT